>Ga0210394_10001487_pt1 | contig 37233 bp, 36 predicted proteins | sample IncBWC12MmetaG_FD_160121 | JGI IMG/M metagenome (GOLD analysis project Ga0210394, IMG submission 160121) | Forest soil microbial communities from Barre Woods Harvard Forest LTER site, Petersham, Massachusetts, United States - Inc-BW-C-12-M | ecosystem: Environmental > Terrestrial > Soil >... | reverse complement strand
CCTAGAGAAACAAAGAAAGTGAATAACCAGGAGACTGGCAGGGACAAACAAGTGCGTCGTGAACTGAGATTTTTCAACAGACACAGGCCATTTCACTCAAATTCCCGTGGGGTACTAGTCCGGCAGTTGGATGCGATCCGGGTGCTTCCGCTCCCGTTCGTGTTCCTCGGCAAGAACCTTTTCGAGCCATCGCGCTTGTCGCTCCGCCGCTTTCCTGTCCGCAATTGTGGGGTCATGAAAGACGACGAACTCCTCGCCGCAACAGTCACACCGAAGCGTACCCATCTCCTTGAAGGCGGGTGCTCGCTCCCTCATCTGACCCTTTTTGAGCGCCACTGCTTGCATCCCTTTCATCGACTGATATTTTATCTAGATGTACACATTGCGTTTTCGTTGTTAGGACCTCCGGTTCGCGACGGAAAGTCGCTTGGACAGTAACGGCGGTGTTCCCTAGGTGAAACAGATCGTTCACCGGATGTCCTAGATTTTGTTTGCAGCCGAGGTAGCGTTCTGTAGTCTGAACAGAGGCGTGTCCCAGCAAGAACTGAATCTGCTCGATCTCTCCGCCGTTTGTATGGCAGAGCTTCGCGGAGGTCCGGCGCAAATCATGCGGCGCGATGTGATGTAACCCGGCCCTCTCGCAGCAATTCTTGACGACATACCAGAAAACATTCTGCGAAATGCCATTACCCCAAATCTTGTCGGTCCGAGCAACGGCCCGGAAGATTCGCCCGTCGGTAATCCCCGCCGCCGCTGTCCAATCGTCCAAAGCGGTCTTCACCCAATTTGGGATCGGCACGGTGCGAATGTGCCCGCCTTTCCCGATCAGGTCCACGACCGCCCAATGACCTTGGCGTACCTGCACCTCGTTCACGTCCAAGCCGACCAGTTCCGATCTCCGCAAGCCACAGCCAAACAGCACAGCCAGCATCGCGTAATCACGCTTCGCTCGCAGGGTTGTACCCCACACCCGCTGAGAACCGCCGAGCACTCATCCGCACTGAGCCAGTTCCCGACGCGGAAGCCTAGCTGCTTTACTCCTCTCACCCGTCTAATTCCCGCCGCCAGTTCTGGACTCAGCAGGCCCGCGTCGGCGGCTTCGTGTGCGATGCGGCGCACGGCGGCAAGTTGCTGGTCGATCGCATTGGCTGCCAGCCCACGCGATTCGAGGTACATGCGATAACGAGTAACCACGATCCGGTTGAAGGCGAGCCGAGGTTCAGAGCAGTACCATGCTATGAACTGGTCGAGAGGGAATTCGTAGACGCGGCGCGAACCGGGTGACCCTGGCACGCTAATCTAAGACTGATGGAGGCCGCCTCCGACTTGGCACAAGGAGTATTGGACGCGCTCATCCTAATCCACGAAGTGAGAGGAGTATGAAAAAAGAGGTTGAGGAGAAGCACTTAACAAAGCCTCACGGCCTCCTCCGAAAATCAGGAACGCCGAAGCGAGATGGAGACGATCAGTCATGGATTTCCGAGGGCGTGTCGAGCCTTGGAATAGTCGCCAGTTCGGCTAGTCCAGTTACTTGCCAACGTCCCGACCGCCCAGAACAGCGCAAAAAGAAAAAACAATTTGCTCCCCGGGACACCCGAGCGCCAGGCCCAGAGTGCGCCCAAGGTTGGCACGACGGCGGAAGACGTCACCCCAGCGGACCACATAATCGCTCTGGCAATCGAGCTGGCCTTTTGCATAGAGGCCTTCTCCGTCTGCACTCCAAACAAAGGAAAATGTTCGAACAACCAACGGAGCCCAGTAGGCCAGCCTTCTGGATTCCCGGTACCTCCGAGCGTGTAAAAAGCGAAGCGAATGCCAAGCAATCGTCCCACCACCCAGTGGGCAATGGCATGGCAGCAGAAATAGAGGAGAACCCATCCCACAACCATGGCGAAGACGGCAGCCGAGGCGGAACGTGCGGATCGCGCCGCAGCGAGAGCAAGATAAGCTGCCACAAGCCCAGTAATCTGCACCGAATTTCCGAAGACGATCGAAAGCCGGCCGAAGATTTTGCGCTTCGCAACGAGGTGTGACCCATTCATACGTGCAATCCACCGCTGCAGCCGCGATTATAGAGACGGAATCATATTTCACCACGCAGCATTTCTTTTGCCACGGCTCGGAGTGGTTCGCGCCGTAAAATCACTAACGCGTACATTTGGCAACGCTGCTATTGCGGAATCCGACGATTTTGGCGAGCAGTCAGCAATTACGGAAGGTGTAGGCGAGAGAAAACTCCAAGTTCCTCCTAATCATCATCCTTCCGCTTCAGATGGAACTAGGTTCGTTTCCCGACGTACCACGGCGCACTCACCGTGAAGATGCGTTCATTGCCGCGGGCGAGAAGCACCCATTCCAGAAGCCGGCCACGTTGATTGTGGAGGAAGTATTCGTACCACTTGTCCTCGACAAGCTCCGGTATGACCACAACAATGTTGCGAGAGGGATGTTTCTTCGAAAGGTCGAGGATGAACTGAACAATGGGAATGATGACAAAGCGGTAGGGTGAAGGCAGGACGTGGGGCTGGGGTGGCGCCTTGCCTTCCGCGCGGAAGGGTTGCTCAACGTATTGTTCCCAGTCGTCTTGAAGCAATTCGGAATGTTCGGTGGGCTCGACGTGCAAGGCGATCACTTCCGGCGAAAGCCGGGCAGCGAATTCAATTCCCTGGCGGGTGATGTTGCTCCAACGGTCGATGGCAATGACCGCGATGGGATGCTGGCTGAGACCCGCTGCGTCGACGGGAACCTTGAAGGTGGTGAGCACTTTCACGGAGTGGTAGTGGCGGCGGACAATGGCGAAGAAAACAATTGTTAATGGAATGAAAAGCAGCGTAATCCAGGCGCCTTGAGCGAATTTCGCGACCAGCACGACCCCCGTGGTAACCCCGGTGACGAGGGCACCCAGTCCGTTGACGAATGCGCTCTTCAGCCAATTCGGACCGCGATTTTTCCACCAGTGCATGACCATACCGGCTTGCGAGAGCGTAAAGGCGAGAAACGCACCGACCGCATAGAGCGGAATCAGTCGGTCGGTAATACCGCCGAAAAGGACGAGTACACCGCCACACAGTAGCGCCAGGACGACGATGCCATAGGTGTAGACCAGTCGACGCCCGCGATAACCGAAGACGTGCGGGAGGTAGTTGTTTTGCGCAATTGCGCGGCACAGACGCGGGAAATCGGCAAAGGCGGTGTTGGCTGACAGAGAAAGAACGACAAGGATGGAGCCGATGGTCAGATAGTAAAAGAGGCCTTTGCCGAAAACCGCGGCAGTGAGCATGGAGAGAACGCTCTGGTAGCCGGGCTGGCCCGGATCGGTTGCGGCGATTCCGTAAGTCTTTACTAGATACGAAATTCCCGCCAGCAGCACCGCCGGGAGAAAGACGGTTCCAGCCTGTTCTGTGAGATCGTTGTTCCTTAAAAAGTGTTCCTGCCAATGATGGCTGGTGAAAAAATCTCGATTTCACTCATTGACGCCGGGCCGCTTATCGGTACCCGGCCAGCCTTAAAGCCCTCCCACTCCAAGGGGGTAAAGGTATTTCCGAGCAGCTTTTCTAGCAAGGTGCTGTATATATCCTCTCCATTTGAGCTGTTCGTCATGATGAGCATGCCAGCTTTCGGCTGGTCGAAACAGACAACGTAGTGACGCCAGCCCTCATCGTGTCCTTCTTTGAAGAATGCTTTCCCGTACGGCGTCCAATAGAGACCCCAACCAAGTCCGTAGCTGAGATGAATGGCATGATTATCAGTTGTCGTCTCGATAGAAAGTGAGGGGAACTCGTGCTTTGACACAATCTCAATCTGGGGTTTTAGCATCAACTCTCGATGCTTCCTGTCGAGAATCGAGTTCGCTAACACGGCTTGCACAAACCGCGCATAATCCCGCAGAGTTGTTTGCATGGACCCTGCCGCATCGCCTCTGTATCGCTGTTCCAGACCCAGCGCATGCTGCTGTTCGTCGAATCGATTGGCGTGATCATCTTGAAATTGTTCTTCTGAAACCATACTTGTGCGCGTCATGCCCAGTGGCTGAAACAGACGCTCTTTCATGAGTTCGTTGATGGACTTGTTGGTAACCTTTTCCACGACGAGCTGCGCCAGATCGATTCCCTCGCCGGAGTAGGCGAATCTCGACCCTGGCGTAAAGTAAATTCTCAACTTCTTGTCATCGACAAGCCAGCGCCAGTTTGGAAAGCCACTCGTGTGATCGAGCAGCATTCGCATGGTGATTTGCTTGTACCGCGGATCACCGGCTAAGTCTTTGTAGGCGTCATACTCAGGCAGAGGTTTCGGCAAATATTTATAAACTGGCTTATCAAGCTCAATTAAGTGCTCCTGAACTAGTTGCAAAACCATCGTGGCGAAGGCAGCTTTCGTCAGGGATGCAGCGGTCATTACGGAATCTGGAGTGAGTGGCAGCTGCTCATTTGCGTCCCGAACACCGTAGGCCTTGAGGTACATAACTCTGCCGCCGTTCAGAATCGCTATGCCCACTCCGGTCACATGGGCAGCCTCCATCGATAGATGGACGGCCGCATCGATCTGCGCGGGTGAGACTTTGCTACCGTCCAGACGTTTGACCGGCAGCTGCTGTGCCAAGAGAAAGACGGTGCCGATGACAATCGTCCAAAGAGCCGAGAGAAGGCGTATGAAGAGTCGCACGAGCGTGAAGCCTCGGGCTTAGAGACGGCCAACCGGTCTAGTAGTGAGCACAGTCGAAAATGATCAGCCGATGATGTTGAACGATTGATGGGAACGGTTCGGCGAGAGTGTCTGGATTTCATGACCCCGCTCCACGAACGACAATTACGTGGAACCCTGCGGTCATGGGTGGCTCACTATAATAAAGGACGCCCACATTCGAGCCTAGGTCCAGGAACTCCTGAGCCGACGCTACACCTTTCGCAGCTGCACCCGAGACATCGACTGCCTCGCGATTGTCGGATCGCAGTTGAGGACATCTTGGGCGGTTTGCATCATGAATACCAGCTAGAAAAGTGTGTCGCCTGATGTTGTACGAGGTTTTTGCGGAGCACAGGTGCGAATCTTTAGCCGGCTTTGCATCAGCAGGCTTGTGCCGACAAGCAAAATAAAGCAGAGCGAGACTTGCACCGAAACCAGGCCGGAGCGAGCCCAAGCGCGGCCGCGACCACCGACGACTCCGGCGGACTCCATTTCCATGAAGCTGTCAGATCGATTTTGCCCGTCTGCATGGCGGGAACGACGCCCAAGAGCACGGTGGTCAGCAGGCACAAACCGGCGCTAAGCGCGAGGACGCGCCAATCGAGCTCGCCCGGCAAATGCATTTGCACTCCGGCGCGGGTAGGAAAGAGCAGAACCAGCAAATGGCGGCACCGGTTCGTACGGATAACCCGATCAGAAAATTGACTATCTCCCCCCTTATAGACGGTCAGTTTAAGCGGACCAGATTTCGCCGCAAAGACAGACCGGGGGTGGCGACCCTCCACATCCGCCTGAGAAAATAAGGAGTATTTATGGAAAATACTTACCAATCTCAACCCACTAAGACCCTAACGGACGACGAACAGTTCGAGCTATGCAGCTCGGTTGCATATCTAAAATTCGACGTTTTCGGGTTCATGGACTTCGAACTAGCGAAACGCTACTCTAAACAAGTGGCGGAACTCTGCCGACAGTTTGGCGCCCAGAACGTCGAAGGTGCCCTTCGAGATAAGGCTGTCGGTGTTCGTTTGCCAGCCCACATCACCCGAGTGCTTTGTAGCCAGCTCGAGTGGTGGTCACGATGATTAGACAGATCGCTACATTCCACACCTATCCCAAGAGCCGGACCTTAACAGTCCAACTCTTGTGCTTTCTGTAAAGCATGGCAGAACCCGCCACCAGTGGGTGCGATCTAAGACACGTCGATTACCCTGGCGGTCAGCAAAGCAGACTTAACGCTCGACTTCAACGATTTCTTTAGCCAAGCAGCGATGCAAAGCAAGAGAAGAGGCGATCTCGAAGCGCCTCACTTCGGCGCTGTGAAAAATTCATATACATCGGACGCAAGGTCGAGTTAACGTAGCGCACTTGGCTCTACCACGTGAAAGGCCTGCGCGAGTTCCGATTTCCTTTCACGCACGATCGCTTATGGATCGACGTGTCGCCTGAGGCAATTCAAGCCCGAACCAGACGGCATTAAAGAACTGAAGGACTATGCCTGCAGCGGTCCGAATCTCAGAAAAATCGAATGACGCTGTGTTCACCCTCGGCGAGCTCTTTCCAACCGGCAGTGCGATCGATGTACTGAGCAGTGGCCAGCTGACACTCTGGCGTGACGGTCACGAGCACATCGGTGTTTTAGCAGAGCACGAGGGTCGTACTTATGTGGCCACTCCGCGGGGATCCGAACTGGAGAGACTCCTTCGGCTGCCGAAGGCAACGGATGATTTCGGTAACATCGAACTTCTAGTTTCGCGCTTGACGGCAATGATTGCCAACCACTCGCAGCTGGATGAGGACTCCTCGCTCTTAGTGGCAGCATTTGTGCTGAGCAGTTGGGTGTTTGATTGCTTGCCGACCGCGCCCTGTCTTAATTTGTGTGGAAGACCGGGAACAGAAACGACATTGCTCAAAATCCTAGCCAGCGTCTGCCGTCGACCGCTCCCACTCGCACAAGCGTCCATAGCCAAGCTCTCCAAGCTTCCTGAGGGGCTGTCCCCTACACTGATCCTAAACCATCCGCGTCCAGCTGCCCTTATGCCCGTTTTGGCGGCAATCACGGGATCGAATGTGAGTCTACTGGCGCACCATCGCGTTGTCGATTTGCGTTACGCAACCATTGTCTGTACCCAGAACCCGATTCCTGCGACTGCCCTGAACGTTCACCTGCATCCAGAGGGATCGGCCTACCGCCGCATCACCCAGGCCACTATGGAGCAGCTGGCTGACGAGTTCCAGCCGTACCTCGTGAGATATCGGCTGACTCGCCATCGTGAGGTAGCAAACTCGGAATTCGACGCTCCTCGGCTTCACTGGAATGTTCGAATGCTGGCACGAGCTCTAGGTGCGGCGGTTGAAGGCAGTCCTGAGACCCAAGCTCGTATCATCGAAGCACTCAGGCGCAGTGACGAAAAATCGAAGGTGGAAAGCTCCCAGAGCCCGGCAGCTGTCGTTCTAGAGGCGTTGCTGGTGGCTTGTCACGAGAAAAGGCCCGAGATTCACGTTTTCGAGATTGCCGAACTGGCAAATGGAATTTTTCTCGGCCGACACGATGACCAAGTACTCTCTCCCAAAGCGCTTGGTGGGATCTTGCGCGCTGAGTTGGGCTTGTGTCCAGAACGGAATGCCCGAGGGTACGCATTCCGAATGAGCAGCCAGACCCGGCAACGCATCCACAACCTGGCCTCGGCATACGGCACGTTATCGATGATGACACCACATCCGGACTGCGCTCTGTGCTCCGGGCTTGCGAACCAGACGCTCGATCCTGGCAACCACATTCGCAAACACGTACATGACGTACATGAAGTACACGAAGTACATGACGTACATGAAGTACACAATCAGGCTGGAGCCGAGCCATGAGAGGGTCGCAAGCACCCTGCCCCGAGCAATGGGCAATCCTGCGGCGGCTGCGCTCGGCTTCTTGTCCCGTAGATCTGGAGCATCTGCCGCCTGTTCGGCACCCCATTAGGGTTGGCTGCGAAGCTTCGCCTTGTGGATTTCACTTGTTTCCGATTGCCGGCGGTGCCGCCCTCGTATTGCCGTTGCGCATCGTCGCTCAGGGTGCCTTTACTTTGTGTCGTCTTCATCTCTGGGGCGATTGGGTGAAGAAGGAAATATCCTGGCTTACTCGTTGCGACCGGCACGGCCAGTATTGTTTCCATGAATATCGTGAGGAATATTCGCTGTTATTCTCCTTTGAAGAGGTGCTTAACCATCGCTTCCGTCCAACCATAGAGCTGAAAGCGGGGAGTACCCTGCGAGGGTTGGCCATCGGATTTCTACCCGACCTGGCACCGTTCGAAAAGGAGGAGAAACTAGCAGCCATGATCTGCCTTGAGGACGTGCTTGGCGATCAGTATCCTTTCAACATTGTGCTGGATTACGGCTGCGAACCGCGTGAATGTAAATACACTGTCAGACCGACACCGCTTGGTGAGGAAGTGATCTGACCCGCGTTGAGTACTCCGGCGTTCGCTGCCACCGGCCCGCCCAGTTTGCAAGAGAACAAGGAGGAGAAGATTGGGGTCTTTGACGGCTTCCGTCTCGAATGTAAGCGCGACGCCTTTGAGTGCGTCCGCGTATCCGGCGGCCCTGAGCGCGTGCCAAACATTACCCAGGTAGGGTCAACTGTACCTGGACATCCTCTCTCTAAAGATTTCATCATGCAAGATTTCCTCATGCACACGTTGAAGCGCACTCGATTAAAAGCTGTAGCAACCCGTGAGACGAGAACAAGTCGCACCAAAAGAGATAACCTCATTCTTGTAGGGAAACGGCCTATCATTCCTGAGAACAATCACCGGGGGTGGGTAGATGGCAGCAAATCAGGTAGTGCTTTACTTTGACAAGCAGGAAGATGCTCTGCTTTTCACCCTTGCTGCCAGTTCGGTCATGTCAGCGGAAGGACCGCTCCACAGCAACGACCCAGTGATCAACTTTGCGGAGCAGATTTGCAAAGCCAGGCGAATCACGGCTGAAGGTGTTCTGAACATCGCGTGAAGGGTGGCACAATTACGATGATTCGAAAAACTGCGCTCCAGGTCGGGGCCCCCGCCCTACTCGCTTTCATTGCATTCAATACGTATCTTGCTGCTAATCACTTAAAACAGATGCAGAAAATCGCGGCGCTCACACTGGAAAGTTCCATGGTCCAGGCGGACATCTCCGGTGTTCTGAAAGACTTGACCGATATGGAGACAGGTCAGCGCGGATACCTGCTAACCGGGGATGCGTCGTACTTGCAGCCCTACAACGACGCCAAGGGCAGGATCGCGAACGATTTTGCAGGCCTCCGAGTAAGGTTAGGTCATCACGCTGAAGGCGAACGGTCCCTGGAGTCTCAACTCGAGTCTCTGGCTACCTCAAAGCAAGCTGAGATGGAGCGCTCTATTACCTTGCGCCAACAGGGATATCGACATCGCGCATTCATGCTGGTGGATTCAAACGAAGGTAAAGAGTATATGGATCGTGCTCGCGCGCTTCTGTCTTCGATATCCGCCGCGGAGACCAGCAGCTTCGCGAGAGTCGAGAGGGAGAGGAATGCTATTTTAAATAAGGTTTTGGTACAAACCATCCTTGCCAATTCATGTTTGCTCCTGCTGACAGCATGTGTGTTTGGACTCATCCGCTACCACGGGCAAGTGCTTGAACAGGAAGTCGCTCAGAGCAGACAAGAGTTAGCCGTGCGCAATTCGCAGCTGGACAAATTAACGTCCGCCCTTTCCACCCAAGCGCGGTTAAAAACCTCTGCCATCGAGAAGAGCGCTCGCCTGCTGCTGCAGAACTACGGGGGATTCTTGCCCCTACAGGGCCAAAAATATGCTGAGCAGATAGAGGAAGCATCGGCACAGATGGAGCAACTCCGACAAGACTTGGTTGGCAGTCCAGGCTTCAAGACTGATGAGATAGTGGCGTATGACTCAGTTGCATGAAGTTTGTACCCGAGCGGTTCTTGCTCGCTGAACGTGCTAGCAATTTCAAGAGATTGGTTCTCGATGGGTTTGTGGCGGAATTCAGTCGCAGTCCGCCATCAATCACCGGTATGCTGCGAAAACCCCGCTGTGAATTCCGTCGAGCAGTTCGCCTCGGGGAAGATCAGCCTGCAGTTCCGGGCGGAAGCCTTCAACGTGCTGAACCACACGAACTTCAATACCTTCGCGAGCACCCGATTCGGCAGCAGCCTGTTCGGCAAGATCAACAGCGCGCGGGATCCCCGGATCATGCAATTGGCGCTGAAGCTGATTTTTTAGAAGAGCTGGGCGCAAAATCCGGGCTGATGACATCGGCAATCAGCTAAGATCTTTACCGGCGGCCGGTAGCCTCGAGTCGTGCCCGTAATTTACAAAATCGATACTAGTAGCAGAACCATCCGGACGAAATGCGTGGGATTGGTTACGCTGCAGGAGGTGATCGATCATTTTCGGGCTTTGGAGAAAGATCCCAACTGCCCGGACCTGCTCGACGTTTTTTTGGACTTGAGTGAAGTGGATTCGTTACCGGAGACACGCCAGGTTTCGATCGTAATTAATGAGATGAAGAAAATCCGAGGCCAGGTTCGCTTCGGTGCGTGCGCGATCCTGGCTAGTCGTGAGGCTCTGATCGGTATGATGAGGATGTTTGAAGTAATGGCAGAGGTCTGTTTTGGCGTGACCTGTACTTTCCGAGCCGCGAATGAGGCAGAGGCATGGCTCGCCTCACAGCAATCCTTGGCAGACCACAAGCCGGATCCAACAGGATGATGGTTCCTGGTGCGGACCGGGAAAGGGTAGCCGCAATCCCGTTTATTCTGCAGGTAAAGATGAAAGGGTCAAATTGACCATCAACTTCTCTCCAGGACATTTCGCGTTTGGAGCCACAGCAGAATACCATTTGAATTGCGGCAACCGGGGTCTTACCCGCGTGTCTATGAAGCCCAAATCGCGCTCCTGTCCGAAGTGCCTTGACGCGAACCTACTGCCTGAGCGACGCCCGTAGAATCATCGAATAGCTGCAGAACCTCGGCCGATTCACGACCGTTGGGAACACCGCCTCGCAACTCTTCTCGGGACGCTTCATCTGGCGCGCGAATTATCCTGTTGAGACCTGCATGACACGGGGGACCACTCACGCGTGTTACGCTATTCACGCCCATAAAGCATCTGAGTAGGACATTTTTGAAGAATGCAAGGGGATGGTGTGGCAAAGAAACGCGGCAATCCGAATTGGGGTAAGCCTGAGCTGAGCGTCATTCCGTACACTGGCGAGAGTTCATTCGAAGAGGTCGTCAAGAAGTTGCGCCTGTCCCCTGCGGAGTATGAGGGTTCGATTCAACTCAAAGCCTGGGTGCAAAAGAATAAGGATCAGAAATACGTGCCATCGAGTCTTCTGCAAGCATGGGGTGTGGAAGTTAAGGAGGACTCGTGAGTACCGCTACCTTTCGCCATTTAACAAACTGATCCTGGAGAGCAGCTAGAATATGTGCTGCGGCGATTGCACCGGCTCATGAAATTTCCACGACGCAGTGGCATCCTACTTCACCCAACCTCTCTGCCCGGTCCCGCCGGGATCGGCGATTTCGGAGCCGAAGCCTACCGCTTCATCGACTTCTTGGAACGGTCAGGAAACGAACTTTGGCAAGTGCTGCCCCTGAACCCCACCGGCTATGGCGACTCGCCCTTTCAGTGCTTTTCAGCAAGCGCCGGCAATCCCTTGCTGATCAGCCTTGAAACGCTGGTCGAACAAGGAGTTCTCTCCCGAGAGGACTTGCAACCCCCTCCTGCTTTTGCCAACGATAAAGTCGACTATGGAGCCGTCCTTCGTTACAAGGTGCCCATCCTGACCAAGGCTGCGCATATTTTCCTGAAAGGATCGGTGGGGAACGAACGCCTCGAGTTTGACCGTTTCTGCCGCGCGAACGCAACCTGGTTGGATGACTTTGCCCTTTTCATGGCTTCCAAGAACGCGCATGACGGCGCCCCTTGGACTGAGTGGCCGGCCGACATTGCGGCCCGCAAGCCTGGTGCAACTCACGACTGGTCAGAACGATTCGCGGCGGAAATCGATGTAGTCAAGTACTGGCAATTTGCGTTCTACCAGCAGTGGCAAGCATTGCGTTCCTACGCGCATGGACACGGCATCCGCATCATCGGGGATCTGCCTATTTATGTTGCTCACGATAGCGCTGATGTCTGGGCGAATCGCGAGTTGTTTTTCCTCGAACCAGAGGGGAACCCCATAAAAGTAGCAGGTGTGCCGCCGGATTACTTCAGCGCTACCGGACAGTTGTGGGGCAACCCCATCTACAACTGGAGTCTGATCAAGAGCAGCGGCTACAGCTGGTGGATCGAGCGTTTCCGAGCTGTCCTCCGGCTGTACGACATCGTTCGCATCGACCATTTTCGTGGTTTCGAGGCCTACTGGGAGGTGCCCGCCTCGGAACGCACCGCAATGAACGGGCGCTGGATCAAGGGTCCGGGAGCCGAGTTGTTCTCTAGGCTGCAACAGGAGCTCGGTGAGCTGCCCATCATTGCCGAGAATCTGGGTGTCATCACAGCAGAGGTGGAGCAGATCCGCCACCAGTTTGGATTCCCAGGAATGGCCATCCTGCAATTTGCTTTCGGCAATGACCCGCAAGGTCCCAGCTTCCGTCCCCACAATTATGTTCAAAATCTTGTGGCGTACACCGGAACACATGACAACGACACGACGGTGGGTTGGTGGAATAGCGAGGGAACGATTGATAGCGTCCGCACGCCTGAAGATGTTGTGAAAGAGCACGCTTTCGCTAGAACATACCTCGGTTGCGCGGATGAGCCGATCAACTGGACGATGATCCGCACTGTGCTCGCATCTGTTGCTAATACAGCAATCATCCCATTGCAGGATGTTTTGGGCTTGGGGACCGAAGCCCGCATGAATCTGCCCGGCACCTCACGCGGCAACTGGCGTTGGCGCTTCCGACCCGGTGCACTGAGTCCTGAGTTGGCTAAGCGTTTACGAGAACTGAATGAAGCCTATGACCGCTGAATCTTCCTAGGGCATGACTCGAAAACGCGATCCTTCCTTACGCAACTGTCGTGTGGCTGAACTCACGTTCCGTCCACAGGGCTTAATCGTCAATTAAGACTAAGGCTCATTGCGGCACAAAAAGTCTGAGATGGCACCCGAAACCAAGCCACGAAAGTACTGGCTGCCGTGGGAGTCGACCGCATCAACACTGCTATTCTGTTGACGCCGAAACGCGTGGGCCATCGTTAAGGAGGGAACACAGTTGTTATTGAAGGGCCAAGCTGGTTGGTACAAAGACGCGATCATCTATCAAGTCCATGTGCGCTCTTTCTCGGACAGCAATGGCGACGGTATTGGTGATTTTCAGGGTCTCGCGCAGAGGCTCGACTACGTGCAAGAACTTGGCGTGAGTGCGATCTGGGTAATGCCGTTTTGTCCTTCCCCTTTGCGGGATGACGGTTACGACATTTCAGATTACAGATCGGTTCATCCCAGCTACGGCACGCTGGAAGATTTCAAGGCGTTCCTGTTGGGTGCTCATGACCGTGGCATCCGCGTGATTATCGAGATGGTGGCCAACCACACCTCCGATCAACACCCCTGGTTCCTGGAATCTCGGGCCTCTAGGGACAATCCAAAACGTGACTGGTATGTGTGGAGCGATACCGACACGGGCTATCGCGGAACCAGAATCATCTTCCTCGACACTGAGATGTCGAATTGGGCTTGGGACCCAATTTCCAAGTCCTATTACTGGCATCGCTTCTTCAGTCATCAGCCGGATCTGAATTATGACAATCCAGCGGTGCGCGAAGAGATGTGGAATGTCATGAAGTTCTGGCTCGAACTCGGAGTCGATGGTTTCCGGTTGGACGCTGTGCCGTACTTGATCGAGCGCGAGGGGACGTCTTGCGAGAACTTGCCGGAGACCCACGAGGTAATCCGGGAGCTACGCAAGAAAGTCGATGATCAATTCCCGGGCGCAATGCTGCTCGCGGAGGCCAACCAATGGCCGGCTGATCTTCGTCCGTATTTTGGTAATGCGGACGAATTCCATATGGCCTTTCACTTTCCCTTGATGCCCAGGATGTTCATGGGCTTACGGCTGGAAGATCGCAAGCCGATCACAGAGATTCTGCAACAGACGCCCGAGATCCCCGCCTCCTGTCAGTGGTGCCTCTTTCTGCGAAACCATGACGAATTGACGCTGGAAATGGTTACCGACATCGAACGCGATTACATGTACGACCTGTATGCCAGGGACAAGGCGATGCGGCTGAATCTGGGCATCAGGCGACGCCTCGCTCCCCTGCTCGACAATGATCGACGGCGAATCGAATTGATGAATGGCATGCTGATGTCGCTCCCCGGCACTCCGATCATCTACTACGGTGACGAGATTGGCATGGGGGACAACGTCTATCTGGGAGATCGTCACGGCGTACGGACTCCGATGCAATGGAGCGGCGGTTGGAATGGAGGTTTTTCGACGGCTGATCCGGAAAGTCTATACTCGCCACCGATTCTCAATCCCGTTTATGGCTATCAGGCGGTGAACGTGTTATCCCAAAAGCGCAGTGAACACTCACTCCTCTCTTGGATGAAGCACATCATTCAGATCCGACGTTCCAGTCCTGTATTTGGCTCGGGCTCGATCGAGTTTCTGTACCCGGCAAATCACAGGGTACTTGCGTATGTCCGGCAATTGGGCAAGGACACGGTTTTGGTCGTGAACAATCTCTCCAGCGCCGCACAGGCGGTCGAACTGGATTTGCGACGCTATAAAGGAAATATTCTGATTGAGATGTTCGGGAGAAATGTTTTTCCCCGCATCGGTGATCTGCCTTACCTTCTAACTATGGGCCCCTACCAGTTTTACTGGTTCAGGCTGCGGCGGATCTGATTGACACCGGGGATGTAAGACTTCTGCCGGACATGCAGACACTAACTCACGGCTCCGAAACTTTTCTGGGAGGTTGAATTGGCGGAAGAGATGCTCTTGACGGATGATTTTCTCCGCCAGCTCATCAATGTGGGTGAAGTAGACATCCTGGTGGGTCTGCGAACCCATAACAACGCCGATACGATTGAGCCCGTCATCCGAGCCATTCAGACAGGAATTCTCCAGTGCTTTCCCCGCGAACGAGTTGTAATCGTTAATGCCGACGGCGGATCGCAAGATAAGACTCCAGAACTGATAGTGGGTGCCTCGATCGATGACGTGTGGAGCGTGTCCAAAGTTTATGCGTTACGTACCTTGCATTCCATCAGCACGCGCTATGCGACCAGTCCGGAACCTGGGACTGCGTTGCGCACGATCCTGGCGGCTGCTGACTTGCTGCACGCCAAGGCGTGTGTGGTATTTTCACCCGATTCAACAACCATCGAACCGGATTGGCTCCAGCGGCTTGTCCGTCCTGTCTACAACGACAACTTCGATCTGGTTTCCCCCATTTATCGTAGGCAGAAGTTCGAAGGTGCCCTCATCCAAAATCTGCTTTACCCGATGACACGCGCTATCTATGGCTATAGAGTCCGTGAGCCCTACGCCTCGGAATTTGCTATCTCCGGCCGTTTGGCATCGGATTTCCTGAACAAAGAAAGCTGGAACGACGAAAGCAGCAGGCTCGGTGCTGAAATCCACCTCACCATTGCGGCCCTCACAGGAACCTACCGCGTATGCCAGTCTTTCCTGGGACCGAAGGCACGGGATCGAAGCGCCGGCGATCTCGTTGCGGCCATGCGCCGCACGGTGGGAGCGCTGTTCTCGTCCCTGGATAGCGATTTTCCCCTCTGGAGTACGATCTCAGGCTCTCAACCCGTGCCCACTTTAGGCGCCCAATCAGAAGTCGTGATGGAGCCTGCCCGCGTAAACCGGAAGCGGCTTCGGGAGATGTTTGCCACCGGCGTTGCCCAATTAGAACCTGTTTTCAGGTCAATACTCTCTGAGTCGACCCTTTCCGAACTGCAAAGAATCGCGACTCTCGAGGTGAGCGAATTCAATTACCCGGCGGACCTGTGGGCTAAGACCGTGTTTGAGTTCGCGGCTTCATATCACAAATCCGTGATCAGTCGTGACCACATTGTCCAGGCTCTGGTTCCGCTTTACCGTGGAAGAACTTTGACCTTTTTGCTTGAGAATCGAGATGGTTCCGGGGAAGACATCGAAAGAAATTCGGAATCTCTATGCGCCGACTTCGAACTACTGAAGCCATACTTGCTCGAAGTCTGGGCTGATAGAAAGTGAGACCTCAATGCGGGAAATCATCATTACCGAACTGACCCAGGCCTTTCAGGACTTGCTCAGAGGCTTTGCACACTACTTGCCCCGTCTGATTGTGATGCTAATCATTGCTTTCGTCGGCTGGATGATCGCTTACCTGTTGAAGGTGCTGGTACACAGCATTCTGCGCCTGACAAAGTTTTCCAAACTCTCTGAAAACGCGGGTGCCACCCAGCTCTTGAACCAGGCGGCATTGCCGTCTTCCACGGAACTGTTGAGCCGTTTTGTCTTTTGGGTCGCCTGGGTCGGTTTCATTCTCCTGGGCGTGAGCGTACTCGGGATCGTGGGTTTGCAGGAGTACATCTCCGAGTTCTTTCTCTTCCTGCCTCGGCTCTTTGTGGCTCTGGTCATTCTCTTCTTCGGATTGTTAGCGGCCAGCTTCTTCTCCCGCGCCGCACTGCTGGCAGCAGTCAATGTTAACTTTCGGTCGTCGCGACTGTTGAGTATTTCAATCCGGATCATCATCAGTATCTTTGCGTTATCAATGGTGTTCGAAGTTTTGGGAGTTGCAAAAGAAACGATGCTGATCACGTTCGGAACTGTGTTTGGAGCGGTAATGCTCAGCCTGGCGATTGCGTTCGGTATCGGAGGCAAGGACGTGGCGCGCGAGTTCCTGGAGAAAAAAATCGTTACTGGGAAAAAGGAAGAGAAGGAGGATGAACTATCACCTCTCTAGCTGAAGATGCTGTCAGGTCCGATCCTGCTTGTTCAAACCGAGCTCACCTGAATCCATCCAATAGACCGAGAGAATTAAGACTTACAATTTCGCGATGCTCTTGACGGCGCGGAACAATCGCGGTCCCCACGATAAAGTCATCGGAGTCCGTGGTGTCTTCCGGAACCTCATTGGACATCTCCACTTGTGAGCAGCGCGATTGGAAGATGAGAAAACACTTCCGCAAGGGGCAGGACCAGGTTCCCATTCCGCTTTTCCGTGGCTACGACGCGGCCCGTAAACAAATCGCGATAATTGGTGGCGGCAATTTGTCTCCGTAGGACAACCGCTGTGTCGTTCCACGTCTCTTCGCCTACCGGTAAACTTCTGTCTGCCCCCAGCAGGGCAAAGAAACGGCCGGCTGCGATGACCAACTCTCTCTGACGATACGACCGGGAAAAGGCAATAACATGCCTCTGTTTCTTGCCCGCCACACGCAGTCCGGTATAACTACCCTTCGCGAACAGTTCTCGATTTGCCCGTCGAAACCGCAATGCCGATCGCGTCACATAGAGCTTGATAGCTCCGTCGACCGGGTCCCGAATCAGCCGGTCAACCAGATTTTCCACTTTTTGATCCTCGGCCTCCCGAAGCTGCTTGAGCAGGCTCCACAGCAGGTCGTAGTTCACGGGACGGCGATTATCTGGATCGGCAAGGCTGAAGTTCCATACTTCGGTTCCCTGGTAGAAATCCGGGACACCCGGCGAAGTGATTTTCAATAAAGTCTGAGAGAGTGAATTGAATATCCCAGCTCTCGCGATCTTTGCCTGAAACAGTTGGAGCGAAGTCAGGAAGTTGTTTCCTTGCGAGCGATCCAGGATCGCAGTGAGGAAACTCTGAAAGGCGCTTTCATATTCAATGTTTGGGCTGATCCAGCTGGTATGAACCTTGGCTTCCCGGAGGGCCTTTTCCATGTAGGTGCCAATTCGGTTCACGAACTCGGCGTATTCTTTCTCATTCATGCCACCTAAAGGCCAGGTTCCAACCAACGTCTGATACAGGAAATATTCGTCATTGGCGCTAGGCACTTCATCTCCGGCAACCAAAACTTTCTTGTCCCGATTGAGCAGTTGCCAGGAACGGATCGCCCGATACCAGTCGGTTGGAATCTCAGATAGCACATTGATCCGGGCGCGAACGTCCTCGCTTCGCTTGTTGTCGTGCGTCGAAGTAGCTAGAAGGGAATTACGCCAAGATGTCTGGCGGATAAGGCTCTTTGCGTGGAAGAAGGAGGCTGAAACGCCAAACTTGTCGGGAGCACCGCCCACTTCGTTCAGGGATAGCAAAGGGCAGTAGCGATAGAACGCGCTGTCTTCCAGACCTTTCGCCATGACTGGCCCAGTGAGCTGCTGAAAGCGCATTACGAAAAGCCGGCGCTCGGATCGATCGGCCTCACCGATCCCTTCCGGATCCTTTAGCAGGAGAACATTCTCGATGAAGTTGAACACCGACTCGCTGACGGCCGGATTGCGCCGCTTGGCAGACCGAACGGCATAACGAATGTGCCGCTCATCTTCGTCATCGGGATGCGATTCGCCGTCCCGGATGTACGAACGATATACCGGGAAACAAGCAATTACTTCCCCTAAAGCAGCACGCAAACTGTGAAACGTAAAGTCTCGCGACCACCGGTGCTGCTCGGAGATCCGGTCCAGTCGGCGGGACAACACCTCCAGTTCGCTCGACAAGGACACCTGCAAAATCAATAGCTTGCTTTCGTAAACCAAATCGGCGTAGGACTGGGACCAGCCGCTAAATTGGCGATAGAGCCGAAGCAAAGCGCGCTTCCGGGAGGCATCGACAAAAAGTCCGTTGAGAAAATTCAGAAAGCCATATCCGGTAGTTCCTTCAATGGTCCAGAAAGGACGCAGTTCCTCATCTCCCACCAGAATCTTCTCTGCCATGAGGAAAAACCGCCGCCGCGCAGCCGCTTTGTCCGGGCTCGCCTCTGATTTGCCAGAGATCGGAACTTGCTCCTGGAGCTCTTCAAAGTATTTCTGCGGATCGAGCAGGCCATCCGGATGATCAATCCGCATTCCAGATACATAACCTTTGCGCACCAGATCGAACACCAACGCGTGCACGGTCTCAAATACTTCGGGATCCTCCACTCTGATTGCTGCCAGATCGTTGATATCGAAGAAGCGGCGGTAGTTGATCTCGTCAGCAGCAACACGCCAGAAACTTAAGCGATACGCCTGATCAGCGAGAATGCGCTCGAGTGCATCAAAGCTGCGCGGATCGCCCTTGCGTCCGTTGATGTCGTCAAGCGACGTGCTCAGGCCGATACGGGCTACGTCACTGCTTTCCATCAGCTTTGTCAGTCGCCCCTTGATGATGTCACTTTCCCGTTGGCGCTCCCGAATCCTACTGGGATCCGTTTCGTCTAGCGGTGGCAGATAGGAGATCGCGGTGAGAATACTTTCCAGTTCCATCACGTGATCACGAGACTCCCCAGTCCTCTGCCGCATCTGCTCCAGCACCCGACCCAGAATCAGAGGCCAGGAACGAGGAGCAACTGGAAAAAGGGTACCCTGGCAATCCACGAAGAAAGAACCGCCACGGTAGATCAACCTGATCTGCTGGTTCTCCAAGGCCAGGCCGAACTGGTCCGGGAGAAACGGCAGCAGCACTTTATTGGTAAGTTCGGCCTTGGGAGGATTCCAGTCGATGTCGAAATATCGCGAGAACTGGGAGCCCGGTCCGTTCTCGAGCACGTCCCACCACCATATGTTGGAGGGATGCGTGACACACATATGGTTCGGGACGACGTCCACAATCAGGCCCATACCTCGCTGTTTCAATTGCTCTCCGAAATGCCGGAACTCCTCCTCCGTGCCGATTTCCGGATTGAATCTCGTGGGGTCGGTCACGTCATAGCCGTGCAGGCTGCCGGGACGCGCCATCACAAAAGGAGAGGTATAACAATCGGTAATCCCCAAGTCTTGCAGATAGTCCAGCAAAGCCGCTGCCTGGGCGAAGGTGAAATGACTGTTCAGCTGCAGGCGGTAGGTAGAACAAGGAATGTATTGCGGTTCTCCCTCGGCTCGTTTCGGCACAGCTGGCACTCCTGTTATTGAGAATAACCGAACAGAAAGAAAAGATTAGATGTTCGTGTAATCGCTCGCGCCGCACTCAAGTCACGGCTTCTTCGGCAGCAGGATGTTCTACTTGCTCGGATTCTGGTACACCGCACGACGACGCGGCTGCGAAGCAGCCGGCCATTCGGGACGTCATCAGTCAGTCCGCCGAGAAAAGAAACGAAAACCTATGAGATCAAGATCGATGACTTGAAAAAACATCATCACCCTAATCCTTGATGAATTTGGCTCGGCTTTGGTGGCGCGTACTGGTAGGGCGGGGAATCGACACTGCCCGAGGGCATTTGATCTTCCGATTCGACTGCGAAAAAGGGCTTGAATTTCACACCTTGCGTCGCGCCCGACATGGTCACGTCTCCGTTTTGCTGATGTAATCGCGCTGTTTGTCAGAACGTGCTGTGGTTTTATCAGCTCAAACGCATCTTGACGAGCGACGCACGCGCTTCACCGCCGCTCTTGTCGGGCACAATGATCAATTCGAGCACTCCGACATCGGCCAGTTTCACAGCATAGTCCTCGATCTCGCGGACTGCTCCGGGTGAGCTGAAATTCCACTGCTGGCGCACGATTTCCCGGAAAGGTTGTCCAACCTGCGAAGACCATCTCAAAACGAACTCCTGCGTGCGGGGGGTCTCGCTATCCTCAAAGGCCAGCCAAATACGTCTAAGCCTTTGCGGCCTGTCGAAAATCAGCCGTATCGTCTGACTTCCGGGTTCGGCTGCGCGCCAGCCGCGCATCTCGTCCCCTAGAAGCGCAAATTCAATCGGATGATTCTCATCTTCCGATGAGACCTCGACCGAAGCAGACTTGTTCACGTCCAGCCAGTCCTGTTCTGAAGCTGGAGCAATCTCCGGAACTCGAATCACCCGCTTACGCATAGACTCTACTTTACGCTGATCTCTCCTCGAGATGCATCAGGAGCTCGAAAAACAACGCCCGCTCGGGAGGTCCAGAGTTGTCAGATCGGCCGCAGGGCCATTGCCCGCGGACTATAATGATGCGCACGAACGGCCCTTAACACTGGCATGAAACTGGGCCCATGTGAAATTCAATTGCCGCTAGGCGCGGCTTGGGCGATTCCATCGCGAGGCTACCGTCAAAGTACTGCCGCCCCGAAGCTTTGGTGCAACACTTCCTGAACCAGCTATTGGAACGCGAAAGCATCACCCACCAAAGGCCCAAAAGACCGAAGGCACTCCAGGGGCAAAAACTGTAGCCCCAAGCGATAAGGAGGCGACAGTCTATGTTGGTTAAGAGATCCGCACGTACTTACTTGAAAATGGGGACGGCCGCCCTGGCCGCTATTCTCCTGGTGACCTGCCACAAAGCCTTGCCTCCCGACGGAGTTTGCAGCTATGAACCGCTGCCCGCAGGCGCGCAGGTTCCGTCCGGTCAAGGCGGCATCCAGGTGCTGGCTTCCACCGACGCCTATTTTGCGGTGCGCGACACGACCGGCAAACAGACCGCAAGCGAGCACGTGAATGCGATCACACCCGTACCGCCCGGAGACTATCAGGTGGTGCTGAACGGCTCTGCGCATTCAACCGCAGTCCAATCGAAGATGTTGACCAAGTGCAAAACAGGCGCAGTCCTGGTCAATGGAAAGACCGATGAGTATTATGCGGTGCTTGACTCAGCAACCCGGCAGTTGGCTTCGGCGCATGTGGCCTCCGCCCTGTCGCTGTTCCCTGGAAGTTATACGGTTCGCCTGAATAACAGCGATGTTGGAGCGAACTTACAGCCGGGCGCGCTGCTCGAACTGAAGCCTGGGACGCTTAATGTGGATGTCGGCACCGATGAATACTATGCAGTTCTGGACGGCGCGACGCGGCAGTTGGCATCGAGCCACGTGGGGCAAGCGCTGGGCGTGTTTGCCGGCAGCTATCTTGTCCGCATCAACAACAGCGACACCAAGGCAGAGGTACGCACCGGCGAATCCACGAATGTGCCGGCCGGCATCCTCGTGGTGCACGGCTCGACCGACGAATACTACGCCGTCATGAACAACGCGGGGGCACAGCTCGCCTCCGCACACCTGGAGAAGCCGCTCGCCTTCGTTCCCGGCACGTACAACGTCAAGGTGAACAACACGACCACGCCGGTGACCATGGTTTCTGGTGTTACTACCGAGGTCAAGACAGGTGCTGTGGTGCTCCAGGGTTCCACCGACGAGTACTACGCCATTATTGATTCGGCAGGTACTCAATTGGCCTCCGCGCATCTGGGGCGCGCGCTTTCACTCATGCCCGGGGCCTACCGCGCCAAGCTCAACAACATCGCCATGGCAGTTCAGGTGGATGCTGGCCACAGCGGCGAGTATCAGTCAGGATCCCTCACGGTGAGAACCGCAGGCTCGGATTACTACGCCGTGCTGGACGCTTCTGGCACGCAGCTTGTGTCTAAACAAGTGAACCAGCCGGTTTCCGTGCCGGCGGGAAAATATTCGGTCAGACTTGGCAACAACAGCCGGCCAGCTACAGTCACGGCGGGGCAGAGTGTCGTTTTGAACTGGTAAACGCTGTGAGCCTGGAGTCCAGTGGCCGCGCTTTGGTCGAGACTGGGCGATACCCCGCGGCCTTGAGGGGCCCTTGAACGCGCCAGCGCAAAGCCAGATCAATATTTGCGTCAGTTCCCGACACAGTACAATACCGTCTGCTTGCACTTCCAGACAGAAGCACTGACAAAAAGCGAGATAGAGTAATGCCGGAGTCCATCGACTGGCGAACACGGCCTCCTCGCCGCCGCCGGTTTTTTGTCGTTCTTGCCCTCGCTGCCATCATTATTTTTGGTAGCCGCACGGCGCTATCGTATTACGTCGACGCCCTCTGGTTCGGGTCGCTCGGTTACGGAGACGTGTTCCGGAAGACGCTCAGCCTTCAGTGGGCGGTGTTCGCGGCATTTTTCGCGGGCACATTTCTCATTCTGTACGGCTGGTTCCTGGCGCTGAGGCGGACCTACCAGCCTGAGTTGTTGAGTGGTGGCATCATCTTCATCAGCGGCCGGCCATTGAGGTTGCCGGTCGATCGCATCCTGCGTCTAATCGTGCTCGTGATCTCGCTTGTCATCGCTGCGGCAACCGGCGCCAGCATGATGGCAGAGTGGCCAAGGTTTGCGCTCTATTGGTACGCGCCGCGCAACACTGGCGGCGTTGTGGATCCCATCTTCGGCAAGCCGCTGCACTTCTATCTTTTCACTCTTCCCGCCTGGCAGTTCATTACGGACTGGCTGATGTCGGTAGCAGTGATCGCTTGTGTAGTCGCGGTGTTCTTCATCATCATTACCGGCAGCACGCGGCTGCTCGCGGGCCGTCGAGGCGGCGAGATCCCATTGCCCTGGCGTGGATTCTCGGTTGCGTTTGCGTTCTTATTGCTGGTTCTCGCGATGCGCGTGTATATCAGCCGGTTCGAGTCTTTGTTCGAGGATCATACGATCTTTGGCGGTGTTACCTATACCGGTGCGCATCTCATCTTGACCGGCCTGCTGGTGGTTTGTGTGGCACTCATTCTTGGCGCTGCTTTTGCATTCATCAACGTGGTGTCAGCGCCCCGGGTGCGCTGGCTGGTGGCTGCTCTCGCTCCGGTCCTGATCTGTTATTTCACGCTCCAGATATGTGCCTGGTATGTCGGCAACTTTATCGTGAAGCCGAACGAGTTGGTTCGCGAGCGGCCCTACATTGCCTACAACATCGATTTGACCCGGCAGGCCTATGGGCTGAACCGCGTCTCGCAGCGCGAATTCCCTGCGGAGACGACCGTCGACGCGACCGACCCGGCGAACAATCAGGCGACGTTGCAGAACATCCGCCTGTGGGACTGGCGTGCACTCCAGGACACGCTCCGTCAGATTCAGGAAATCCGTACCTACTACGATTTCCCAGACATTGACATCGATCGATATGAGATCAATGGCACCACGCGTCAGGTGATGCTCGCCACCCGTGAGCTGAGTGTCGACAAACTCCCCGAGAGCAGCCGCAACTGGATCAACGAGAAGCTCATCTACACCCATGGCTACGGTATCACCATGAACCCCGTAAATGGATTCACCTCGGAAGGGCTGCCAACGCTGATTCTCAGTAATATGCCCATCCAGAGCACGGTGAAGAGCATCGCTGTAACTCGCCCGGAAATCTATTTCGGCGAGTTGACCAACACCGATGTGTACGTGAAGACCCGCCAACAGGAATTCAACTACCCGCAGGGCCAGACCAACAATCTGACGTCCTACGAAGGCAACGGCGGCATCCTGCTCGGCGGATTCCTGCGCCGCATTCTCATCGCATTCGAGGAAGGTGATCTCGCGAAGGTACCTTTCAGCGACGACATCAACTCGCAGAGCCGGCTGCTGATGCGTCGCAATGTGCGCGAGCGTGTGACGGCGCTGGCGCCTCTGCTCACTTACGATTTAGATCCCTATATCGTGGTCGGGGACGATGGCCGGTTGTCGTGGATCATGGATGGGTTTACCACGTCAGACACCTATCCATACTCGACTCACTATCCTCTCAACGACAGTCAGATTAACTACATGCGGAACAGCGTCAAGGTCGTCATCGACGCCTACGATGGGACCACGACGTTCTACGTATTTGACGCGCAGGACCCAATCATTGCGGCGTATCGACAGATGTTCCCGTCTCTATTCAAAGATGCGTCGGAGATGCCCGCGGCGCTGCGCAGACACGTGCGTTATCCCGAGTTGTTGCTCAAAGTGCAGGCGTCCGTGTACGGCCTTTATCACATGACGGATCCGGCAGTGTTCTATAACCGTGAGGATTTATGGACGGTCGCATCCGAAGTCGGCATGAGCGAGTCCGGCGAGCAGAAGACGCTGGCGATGGAACCAAACTTCGTGCTGATGAAGCTGCCCGGGGAAACCGCCGTTGAGTTCGTGGAGATTCTACCCTTCACGCCGGCCAACCGGAACAATCTGATTGGCTGGATCGCCGGGCGCAGCGACGGCGCGCAATACGGGACGTCGGTCGTTTACGACTTCCCAAAGACGAAGCTCGTCGACGGACCGCTGCAAATTGAAGCCCGCATCGATCAGAACGCGCAGCTCTCGGGACAATTGACGCTATGGAATCAACAGGGCTCTCATGTGCGGCGTGGAACTCTGCTGGTGATCCCGTGTGGGCGCGCACTGTTGTATGCGGAGCCGATTTACCTGCAAGCTCAGCGCAGCCCAATGCCAGAGTTGCGGCTGGTGGTGCTCGCGCTGCAGGACCGGCTCGTATACGGACCGAACTTCGAGTCGGCGATGAACGCCCTCTTTGGCGGACAGGCCTCGTCGCTAAGCGCCGCGACCCCGCAGGTCGAACCAGAGCGAAGCGCAGCGGCGTCCGAGGCTGCGACTAAGCCTGCGGAGGATCTGGACGCGCTCGTCAGGGGAGCGGCCAAGGACCTTGCCGACTACCAGCGGCTAACGGCGGAGGGAAAGCTCGGCGAAGCGGGGCAGAAGCTTGAACAGTTAAAGCGCAAGCTCGATGAGCTGAGCGGGCGTCAAAAATGATTGTTATTCTAGTTCGCTGTGGCTCTGGCCTCAGGCACCTCCGAGGGTGTACGATTCTCCTGCCTTTTTAGAAAGCGACCGACTACACGGCCTTATTGTAGCTAACCTGTTCGGTGACTTCGGGGATTGACGAGAGCACCCAGCTCTCCGCATTGATGTTCCCGGCGAGCAACGAGGAGGAAACGTGTCGCTCGGTCAGAAATGCCACGTCGTATCCATTCTCGCCAACACAATACCTTCCGGGATCCATTTGGCACCGCCCCGTTTGTGTCGTGCTACGTCAACAAGAATCGACCGTAAGGTTGGCGCACAGGCATGTCACCGCTTAGCGGAGGGAAATTGATGAAATTTTCCGACACGATTGAATTGGTGTTGAAGAGCAAACATCAGGAAAGAGTCCTGTCTGTGACACCCGATCACTCCGTTTATGAGGCTATTGAGAAGATGGCCGAGGAGGGCGTGGGGGCTCTGCTGGTTATCTCCAACGATAAACTTGTCGGCATCTTGTCGGAACGTGACTACGCGCGCAAAGTGGTCCTCAAGGGTCGCTCATCGAAAGACACCCTCGTCCGCCAGATCATGACCAGTCCGGTCATCTCCGTGACCCGGCAACACACCGTCGATGAGTGTATGGCAATCATGACCGAGCACCATTTTCGACATCTTCCCGTGGTGGAGGATGGTGCTGTGGTTGGGGTGATATCAATTGGCGATCTGGTGAAGTGGATTATCTCTGGTCAGGAACAAGTCATTCAGAAGTTGGAAGACTATATTGCCGGAAGATATCCCGGCTAGGAGTTTGCTATGAAGCAGACCTTCACCATCGGTATCGGAGGCGCTGCCGGCCAGGGAGTCGCGACCCCGGGCGACATCTTCGCAAAGATCTTCAGCCGTCGCGGCCTGCACCTGAATGCCTACAACGCCTATCAATCGATCATTCGAGGCGGCCACACCTTTCTCACGATTCGAACCGGCCCGGAGAGAGTTAGCAACATGGGTGACCGCGTTGACTTACTGATTCCCCTCAATCAGGACGCGATGAATCGCCACCTCGGCCTGCTCACCAACGGGGCAGCCTGTATCTATAACGCGGACACGATCACGCCGGGTGTCCCCGCGAAGGGCGCGGTGCTCTGTCCGCTTCCAGTTTCGAAGTTGGCCGATATCACCCGCAACAAGGTAGCTCAGAACACGCTCGCGGTGGGCGCGGGTCTGAGCATGATGGGCATCGGCTTTCAGTCGCTGGAGGAAGTTCTCACCGAGCAATTCAAGAAGAAGGGCGACGCTGTAGTGTCAGAAAACGTCGGCATCGCGCGCGCTGGCTATGATTACGCGACCGCTCACTTTGAGCCCTTCCCTTGGCCGCTTCCTATGACCAATAACCGCTACGCGGTGCTCAGTGGCAACATCGCCATGGCTATGGGCGGGGCTGCCGCCGGCGTGAAATTCTACTGCGCTTACCCGATGAGTCCTTCGACCGGTGTTCTGCATTGGATGGCGGCGCACGCACGCAAAGCCGGCATCATGGTCCGGCAAGTAGAGGACGAGATTGGCGTGGTAAATATGGCGATCGGTGCTGCCCACGCCGGTGTTCGCTCGATGTGCGCCACCTCGGGCGGCGGCTTCGCTCTGATGACCGAAGGTCTCGGCCTCTCGGCGATGATGGAAACTCCGGTGGTGGTCATCGACTGCCAACGTGCGGGTCCGTCCACGGGTGTTCCAACCAAGACCGAGCAGGGCGATCTTTGGCAGATTTTGGGCGCTGCCTTCGGAGACTATCCCCGTGTGATCGCCGCCCCGCTCGATATTGGAGATTGTTTCAAGGTCATCCCCGAAATTTTCAATATCGCGGACCGGTTTCAGTGCCCTGGCATCGTGCTTTGCGACCTGTTGTTGTCGGAAGGCAGGCTCAGCGTGGATCCGAAGGACCTGGACTTCGCTCCTGTTGTTGATCGTGGCGAACTGATTACTTCCGCCCAATCGACGTCTGGATCGAGTGGTGACGGAGTCTACAAGCGCTACAAGATCACCGCAAGCGGCATCTCGCCACGCGCCGTTCCGGGTGTTCCCGGTTACGCCCACACCGCAGCCAGCGACGAACACGACGAAGACGGCGTTTTGATCAGCGACGAATTCACGAACCCGACAAAACGGCGCAACATGATGGAAAAGCGAATGCGAAAGGTTACCGGTATCGAAGCCGCCGTTCTCCCGCCGGTGTTGTCGGGCCCACGCGATGCGGACATTACATTGATCGGCTGGGGATCCACCAAGGGAGTAATCGAAGAAGCCTGCGAGATCCTCACTGGGCAAGGCATTTCGGCCAATCACCTTCAGATCCGCTGGCTCGTGCCGCTGCACGGCGACGCGATTCTCAACATTCTGAAAGAAACCCGGCACACCATCATCGTAGAGAACAACTTCAGCGGACAGTTCGCCCGGTACCTGCGTAGTGAAACCAGTTATGTGCCTAACGGATACATTCGCAAATACGATGGGGAACCATTCATGCCGCATCACATCGTCGAAGCGGTAAAGGAACAACTGGGCGGCAAGTCAAGACTGTCCGTTCCCACACATGAAATCCTGGTTTGAGGAGAACAGAAGATGGCGACGGTTCTAGCAGATACCAAGCACGTAGCGATGGCCGACATGAAAGGCAAGGTCGATCCCGATTGGTGCCCTGGATGCGGTGATTTTGGAGTGCTGGCCGCGGTACAGAAGGCGCTGGTCGATCTTCAGATCCCAAACCACAACGTGGTCACCATTAGCGGCATCGGCTGTTCGTCCAACTTTCCCGGCTACATCAATACCTACGGCATGCACACGTTGCACGGCCGTGCCCTGGCGATCGCTACCGGAGTGAAGCTCGCGAATCACGAACTAACTGTTTTAGTAACTGGCGGCGACGGCGATGGCTTCGGAATCGGCGGCAATCACTTTGTCCACAGTATGCGCCGCAACGTCGACCTGCTGTACATCGTGATGGACAACCAGATCTACGGTCTCACCACTGGCCAGACGTCGCCCACAAGCCGTATGGGTATGAAGACGAAAAGCATGCCCTTCGGCAACATCGAGGCTCCGATTAATCCGATTTCGCTGGCGCTAGCCGCTGGGGCTACGTTCATTGCGCGTGGATTCAGCGGCGAGCAAAAGCAGCTCACGGATCTGATCAAACAAGGCATCCAGCACAAAGGTTTTTCGTTCCTGGACGTCTTCAGCCCGTGCGTCACCTATAACCACGACAACACCTACCAGTGGTTCCGTCCACGGCTGAAAAAACTCGAGGACGATCCCGCTCACGATCCCACGGACTGGATGGCCGCGATGAGAAAATCTCTGCTATGGGGTGACGAGATTCCAATCGGAAAGTTCTTTGAGCGCACGGACGTGCCCACGTTGCACGGAGCCGAGCCAGTGTTGAACGCAGGTCCGCTCCTGCATGCGGACACACGGATACCACGCGACGTGGCTCACTCATTCGTCGAGGAGTTGATGTAGCCACGATAGGAACGTCACGAGCCCGACACGAACAGATGCTCAGTCTCCACGCAACGAAATGAAACGGGGAAGAGGTATTGTTCGAGTTTTGCCAGGTCTCCTGCACTCAATGAAGCCTGGATAATCAGCATTGGCCCTGAGAACAGGGAACTGAGATGTACGTTTGTGCGTGCTGATTGAACAGGCGCGTTCCTGAAGATACGCCCAACAACCTAAGAAACGAAGCCAATAAGCCTCGTGTTTTCAGTGGAATGGGATTTTTGAAGATCTCCGCCGAGGACTGCGCCCTCTTGGCCACACTATTTTTAGCATCCATCGGACTTCGGTGTAATCTGGCAGCCAACATCTTTCGCGATAGCGCCGGCTGGAGGCAAGGTGAAAGTTCTGCTCACAGGGCTGACGGCCTATGCCATTTCCTTCCTGATATTGCTCGTGGTCTTCTATTCGCACGAGCGGACGAAGGTAGGCCCCCTCGCACGTCGCGTCCTTGTGATCATGACCCAAATGGCTGCGATTTTTGCGCTAGCCCCTGCCACATTGTATGTGCTGTTAATGGGCCTGTTGAGAAGGCACCGGTGACCGCAAGAGAATGGCCTTGGAGTGCGGGGTCGCCAGCACACGCCTGTTGGTATGGGTGGCGCTTTCGTCGTCCCGCTCGCGTAGGGGCAGACGCCCCGTCTGCCCAGACGAGCGAAGCTCGGCTTGCTTGCGTCTGGCAGATTTGCTCACCGTCCTTGCCAGGCTTCGGGGTGTACCGGTTCTTCTCAACAGATTCCTCAACCAGGCTGGCAAACGGGGTGTACAATTTTTCGCGTCCGTAAGTCGCAGCTATGTGTAGTTAGCTCCAGACATGGACGATAGAAGGATGGGGCAGTCCGAGTGCTGAAGTGAACTGGGACGGAACCCTCAATCAGCAACAAAGCTGATGGTTCGGCCCATAAAGCCTTGGAGTAGCCGGTGCTTCCCCACCCGGGAGGAAACCGAAATGAAAGATCGCATTTTTCTAGCAGTGCTTTTGTCTGCGGCACTTGCACGTCCAGCACTCGCGCAGCAAACCGATTCAAGCTCAAGCCAGCAGCCGGCAGCAACCGATCAGAAGACTACGAGCCCGTCGCAAAGCTCGACCGCTTCCCAAAAAGAGCCGCGGGATTCCCATACTGACTTCTGGGAAGGCGACCAACCCAGTGCGGCGGCGCTCATTTTCCACCCATTTGCCAGCAAAGGCTACGTACGGCGGCACACCGAACCGATTCGTGATCGTCTGAATGAGCTCGAGCAAATGAATTCGTCGAACAGCACGATGGCGAAAGATGTCGACACTCGTGCTCAACACGGCATTCAGTTGGTGTCGGAGAAGACAAACGAAGGGGACCAGCATGCATCAGAGGCCTCCAACAAGTCACAGTTAGCGCAGCAGACCGCGAGCGCTGTTAACGCTCGGCTTCCGAAAGTCGAAACTGTGGTGGACGGCCTCGATAAGTACAAGGCCGGGACGCAGACGGTGATTCAATACCGTCCCGGACAGACCGTGTTGAGCAAGGATGCCAAGCAGAGCTTGGATGAGATGGCGACCCAGCTGAAAGATCAGCGTGGTTACGTTGTCGAAGTGCACGGCTACTCCTCCGGCAGTGGTCAAGCCGCCATTGCCTCCTCGCGAAGAATGGCAGACGCCGTCGTACGCTACCTGGTTCTCAATCATGAGATCCCGGCCTACCGCATCTACGCGATGGGCATGGGCAACGCCCCTGCGACTGCGGAGGAGGCAAGCACCGGCAAGCGCAGCAGTCGCAACCGCATCGAAGTCAGCGTGCTGAAGAACAGTGTCGATCAGTTGGCTTCGACGTCGCCCTCGGGAGCAAGTGCGCCTCCGAAATGAATTAAATCTAGACGCACGCCCGACTATCAGCCTTGACCGCCTCTCCTTCAGGAGAGGCTTTTTTTGACGGCGGAAGCTAAAGAGGCAGCCGCAAAACATTTTCCACCGACAACACCTTCTGGCAGCCGCTTGCGTTGAGCCGCCTTTCCTGTAGGGCGTCCGACGACTGCAGATCAATCTCAGTCGCGCTTGTCCTTCGACGATATATGGTTTGCCCCATGAAACTGGAAGTGACGTATGTGGCGCAAATGGTGGCGCCGGACTAACCCGCAACCCCGATCGACGGCTCTTTGCGGATACGCCGGCGTTTTAAATCTCGCCATTTTCATGATGTGGATTAGGATCCACACAGGCAAATCCGCAGCCGTTATCGGCTATGCAGATATCAGCTCACAGGATCGCTCACCGAGTCTTCAGCGCTGAGAGAGTTCCGTCCAGGTTCTTGCTCACAACCCGATTGCCAAGGTGGGCCGTGTCGCGGCAGGTGCGTGCCCGTGTCTTTGCTCAACCACTGGCGCTGGTTGTCATAACCTTTATCGGGTTGCAATCAGTAAGGTTCGCGGCAGGTTTGCCTGTTCATTCCTCTTGCCGCGCGAATGCGATGAAATTCGAGGGCTGGGATGCCGTTCAGTTGTCCAATGAATGGCTGCGGCTCACGATCGTGCCACAGATAGGCGGAAGGTTGATGCAGGTCGAATTCGCCGGGCACCCGTTCTTGTTTGTGAACCCCAGATACAAGGGCAACTACATTGCGCCGGCCGAGGCGGCGAAGCTTGGCCACTGGATCAACTATGGCGGAGACAAGCTATGGCCGCTGCCGGAAGGTCAAGGAGACGGCCATTGGCCGGGGCCGATCTCGGACGCGCTCGATGATGGTGAATATTCGCTAACGACTCGCACCCTGGATTCGCGCTGTACGGCTTCTTTGCAGGGGCCTCCCGATCCTCGAACTGGGTTGCGGTACGCGCGCGAAATCAGCATTGGCAGCGATAGCCCGGAAATTTCCTTTCACGCGGTCATGAAGAACGCCAGTGACCACCCGATCTATTGGTCGGTGCAATCGGTCACCCAATACGACACCGCCGATTCGCACAATCCCCAAGACTACAACCGCAATTTTTGGGCATTTGCGCCGATCAATGCCGACAGCGTCTACTACGGTGGTTATCAAGTACGAGTAGGACTAGCCGATGATCCCTCATTTGCCGTATCGGACGGACTCTTCCGCCTGCACTGGCTCTATCTCGAGAACGAAGTTTGGTTGGACTCTAGGGCGGGATGGCTCGCTGTGGTAGATCACTCTTCCGGCTATTCCATGGTCGAAACCTTCCGGCACGTTGACCAAGCGGAGTACCCCGGCAAGGCTTCCATAATTTTCTACAAGAACGGTGGCGCTCTCGAATTGAACGAGCATGGCATGCCAACTGTGCGCTCCGCGCAACCCGAACACGCGCCATACTACATGGAGGCCGAGATCAACAGCCCGATGGTGCGGCTTGCACCCAACAAATCCTATGCTTTTGATACCGCGTGGTTCCCCACGCGCGTCGGCAACGATTTCAGAGGCGTCACTTCGGCAGGAATCGTCAGCCGGGCCCTATCCGCCTGTTCGAGCCCCAATGGACTTCGGCTCGTGGGCTCGTTTGCGGTGTTCTTCCCGGGAAAGTTGAAGGCATACGTCTTTGACGATGGCGGTGCGGAACCTACTGTTTTCGCTCTGAAGAATGCTGACCCTCGGGAAGTTGTGAATCTCGAGCAAAATCTCACCGCCGTGAAGAGTGCATCCCGTATCTCCATTCACCTTGAAGATGACCAGGGCATAGACCGTGGCATGCTCGGTGAAGTTAAGATTCCGAAACGCGACCAGAAATCGGCAGAGTGCCAATGAGGTGCCCAAGCGGACTTGCCGCGGGGAGTCGGCATCTTAGCTCCAGGACCCTCGCAAGCCTCCTATTAACCCGCCGACGTTGAATTCTGATACATACGAAATCACACATACCGCGGGTAAACACTTGCTCATTCCGGTTATCAAAGTTATAGTTTCCGCACAGATTCCGGAATCCGCCCCCCTCATTCCCGAGGAGGTCACGTTGAAAAAGCTTACCGTGCTGTTCCTGATTGTGTATTCCTGCGTCTGCTGGTCGCAGCAGATGTCTCACCGGCTCAATAACCAGGACATCATCGACATGGTGGCGCTGGGCATCTCCGACGATGTCATTATCACCAAGATTCATAGCGCCGCGAAACCGGAGGACCTTGCTTTCGACACCAGCGCCGACGGGCTCAAAGCGCTGAAAGCGGGCAAGGTCTCCGATGCGGTCATCAAGGTGATGATCAACCCCGCCCCATCGGCCTCCATCACGGTCATACCTTCGGCGGCAGCACCTGCCGTGGTCACGAATGATCCCAATTTGCCTCCGCCCGAAGTCGGCGTGTACTGGAAAGACGGCTACACCTTCATGCGCGTGGAGAGCGAGATGGTAAGCCAGACCAAGGCCGGTGGGCGTGCGGGCAGCATGTTCACCTACGGCATGCGATCGCAGCATTGGGACGCGTATGTAAATGGCCCCACCTCGAAGAATCGGGTCAAGGAGCGGCGTCCGCTGTTCTATTTTTATGTGCCCGACGGCGGCAGCTCTTCTGACTTTGTACTGATTAAACTGGAGAAGAAAGGAAATCGGCGCGAGTTCCAGGTCGGATCCTTTGGGGGTGTGACCGGAGGAAAATCAGGAGTCAAACCCGACAAGGAGATTCCTTTCAAAGCCGAACATGTCGCCGTCCGCACCTATCGCATCACGCTCGACGATGACCTGAAGCCGGGCGAATACGCTTTCTTCATGGGAACCGGCCAGCAGTCAATGATGGGCGAGGGCAGGACGGGAGCCAGGTCGGGCGGCAGCGCTTCGGGACGAATCTATGATTTTACGGTTCCGGACTGAGTCCACCGGGTTGCGCTCGTGGTTCGCTCCTTCTTCTCCGAGTCGAAGCAAGGGCCACATCGACAGTGTCGGTGGATGCGGTTTGCCGCGTTGTGGTAACGTACCCCTTCGGCAAATCCTTCTTACTTCCGCGTGAAGACGATTCTATTGGCTGGGAGGCGACCGGCGTGAATCTGGCAGGCTTCCTGTTGCTATTGTTGACCGCCGTCTGCATGGCTGTGGCGAACGTGCTCATGAAGACGGGGATCGCACAGGCCGGCGGATTCGCCCCGAAGATTTCAGCGGCATTATCGTTGCTTCGACAGCCAGCTTTTGTAGCTGGATTTCTGCTGACAGGCATCGCGGCGCTCATGTGGTTCCGCATTCTCTCCACCCAGAAGCTCTCCACCTGCTATCCATTGTTTGTCAGCCTCACGTACTCGCTGATCACGATCGGGGCGTTCTACTTCCTGCATGAGAAAATTTCCACTCAAAAACTCGTGGGCCTGGTGATCATCATCGCGGGCATCACCACGGTTGCTCGCGGCTAGGCGGGATGACCTTGACCCCGCAGGCCGGTCAAAATCATCCTGGCGACCCGCGAACGTTGCTGCCCGGAATTTCGATTGTCATCCCTGTGTACCGCAGTGAAACAATTTTGCCGGAATTGCTGAGGCGTCTATCCGAGGTGCTTCCAACTCTTGCAGTCAGCTACGAAGTCGTACTCATCAACGACTCGAGCCCCGACAACAGCTGGGACGTCATCTGCCGGCTGGCCGAGCAGTATCGGTGGATTCATGCCATCAACCTGATGCGCAACTATGGCCAGCACAACGCACTGCTGTGCGGTATTCGGGCGACGCACTATGCCGTCATCGTCACGATGGATGATGACTTGCAGCATCCGCCTGAAGAAATCCCGAAGCTGCTCGCCGTGCTTGACCAAGGCTACGACGTGGTGTACGGGCGGCCCGCCCAGGAGCAGCATGGCCTCATGCGCGACCTCGCTTCGCTGACCACGAAGCTCGCTCTGCAGAGTCTGATGGGCGCCCAGATTGCCCGCCAGGTGAGCGCTTTCCGGGCCTTCCGGGCGGAGGTTGCGAACGCCTTCACTCACTACGAAGGAGCATTCGTCTCGATTGATGTGCTCTTGACCTGGGGCACCAATCGTTTTGCGGCTGTGCCCGTCCGCCATGAGCCACGCAGCCAAGGTACGTCCGGCTACACCTTCCGCAAACTGGTGACGCACGCCCTGAACATGACGACCGGCTTCAGCACCAAACCTCTGCAGATCGCGAGTTTCATCGGCTTTGGCTTTACGCTGTTCGGCTTCGGCGTTCTCTGTTATGTCTTGATACGATACTTCCTGCAAGGCACCCCGGTCCCCGGCTTCCCCTTTCTCGCGTCCATCATTGCCCTGTTTTCCGGAGCGCAGCTGTTTGCGCTCGGAATCATCGGAGAGTACCTGGCCCGCATGCATTTCCGCAGTATGCAGAAGCCGCCATATGTGGTCCGCAGCGATGCCGGCCGGGGCCGTTCGTGACGACGTACTCGATCCCTTTCAATCGTCCGTGCCTTGCCGGCAAGGAGTACAAGTACATGGCCGAGGCGATTGCCAACGGGCACGCCTCCGGAGATGGACCCTTTACGCGCCGCTGCCACGAAATTCTGGAGCATGAACTCGGAGTTCCCAAAGTCCTGCTGACCACGTCCTGCACGCATGCCTTGGAGATGGCGGCGATCCTGCTTGATTGCGGCCCGGGAGACGAAGTCATCCTGCCGTCATTTACGTTTGTTTCGACCGCCAACGCGTTCGTCCTGCGTGGCGCGAAGATCGTGTTTTCTGACATCCGTCCCGACACTCTGAACCTGGATGAGGCCCGGCTCGAAGCGCTCATCACCCCGCGCACAAAGGCGATTGTCCCGGTGCACTACGCCGGCGTCGCCTGTGAGATGGATACAATCTGCGCAACAGCAAAGCTCAATAACGTGGCGATTGTAGAAGACAATGCGCACGCCCTCTTTGCTCGTTACAAAGGCAAGCACACCGGAACCTTTGGACGCCTGGCGACCCAGAGCTTCCACGAAACGAAGAATCTCACATGTGGCGAGGGTGGGGCGCTGGTTGTGAACGATCGCGATCTGGTGGAGCGAGCCCTGGTCATTCGCGAAAAGGGTACCAACCGCAGCCAGTTCTTTCGCGGGCAAGTGGACAAATATACCTGGGTCGACATTGGCTCGAGCTACCTGCCTTCTGATCTTCTGGCCGCGTTCCTGCTTGCACAACTTGAGGGCCGTGACCAAATCCAGCGAAAGCGGCAGCACATTTGGGAGACCTACAAGGAAGAACTGAACAACTGGGCTGGGGAACGGAATGTCCGCCTACCGGTGGTGCCGCGCGAATGCGAACAGGCTTTTCACATGTTTTATTTAATCGTGCCTTCGTTCGAAGATCGCCAGGGGCTGATTGCTCACTTGAAGCAGCAGGGAATCCTCAGCGTGTTTCACTACCTTCCGCTGAATCAGTCGGAGATGGGACGCAGCTGGGAAGCCCGGGAAACCCGTTGCCCGATAACAGAAGATCTCAGCCTTCGCCTGTTGCGACTGCCGTTTTATAACGATTTGAGCGAATCGGAACAAGCGCGCGTAATCCAAGCCGTGACTTCTTTTAGAAGCTGACACCAGCATCGCCGGGTCTACGACCGCCATGAATTCATCCACAGAGCGCGATCCAGTTTGCACTTATCTGGAATGGGATTCGCAGTTCTTCCAGCGCCGTATCGCGCGCCTGAATCGCAGCCGCCTCGACCATGCCACAATGGCCGAGTGCGAGCACTGGTGCCGGCAGCATCGCATTGACTGTCTTTACTTTCTTGCAGATTCGAATGATCTGGAGACTCCGCGGCTCGCTGAGGCGAACGATTTCCACCTGACCGACATCCGTATGACGCTTGAGCATACGGTTGCTCGTGGAGGGACGGGCGTCTCGCCCGTCCAGGGCGGCGCGCGGGACGGCCGCCTCTCTGCTGAGGGCGCTTTTATCCCTGGCAACTTTGACGGTTTCCGCCACGCTCGCGAGGACGACCTTCGCGCCCTTCGTACGATCGCCCGAACGAGCCACCACGATACGCGCTTCTATTTCGACGGACATTTTGAACAGGAGAAATGCGATCTCCTGTACGCAACCTGGATCGAAAACAGTTTCCGCGGTTTTGCCAAAGCGGTGCTGGTGGCCGAGGCAGATGGCGAACCTGCCGCTTACCTGACTTGCCACCTGAACGATCAGGCGTCTCAAATCGGACTGGTAGGGGTGGGAGAGGGCCATCGCGGCAAGGGGCTGGCCACGAAACTGGTGCGCGCATTCCTGTCCTGGTCACGCGAGCAAGGAGCCCGGCGAGCCCTCGTCGTGACCCAGGGGCGGAATCTCCCGGCGCAACGGCTCTATCAGCGCAACGGCTTTATTACATCGTCCATGGACTTGTGGTACCACCGCTGGGTCGCCCCGTAACCAGCAGTATTGGCGTCTTAGGGCCCGGCGGGAGTAAGATTATGGCCGTAATCGGCCTCATTCCTTTCTCTCATTCATAGAGCGGCATCTGATTTCATTCCTCACGACCCATAAGTGTCGAGAACAAAGGTTGTCCAAGGAG
>Ga0210394_10001486_pt1 | contig 37234 bp, 40 predicted proteins | sample IncBWC12MmetaG_FD_160121 | JGI IMG/M metagenome (GOLD analysis project Ga0210394, IMG submission 160121) | Forest soil microbial communities from Barre Woods Harvard Forest LTER site, Petersham, Massachusetts, United States - Inc-BW-C-12-M | ecosystem: Environmental > Terrestrial > Soil >... | reverse complement strand
GTGCGCGCGGTGGATTTTCTGCCCGGAATGCGCTCCAACCTGCATCACATCATCGCCACGATCGGCGGGGAAATGGCCCCCGGGGACAAGCGGGATACCGACAGCCTTGCCGACTACGTACCCGGTTCCGAGCCTCTGGTGATTCCGCCCGAGAGCGGAATCCTGTTGAAAAAAGGCGCCAAATTCGGCTTCCAAGCCCACTACACGGTCAACGGCAAGGAAGCGACGGATGTAACCCAGATGGGTTTGTACTTCATGGACAAACCGCCGCAGTATCGTTACCGCGCTGCGATCATGGCAAACCCACGCATCAGCATTCCCGCCAACACCAAGCTGTACACGAACGACTCGAAGCACACGTTTGACCGAGAGGTGCTGGTGTACAGCCTGCACCCGCATGCGCATTTCCGCGGATCCGCCGCCGAATTCGTAGCGCTGTATCCTGACGGGCACGAACAGGTGCTGCTCAATGTGCCGCGATATGAGTTCAACTGGCAGACCACCTACGTGCTCAAGACACCCATCGTGCTGCCGGCAGGGACGACGGTCAGGTACGTCATGAGCTACGACAATTCGACGCAGAATAAGGCCAATCCCGATCCCAATCGCGTGGTTCCCTGGGGCCAACAGACTTGGGACGAAATGCTGTTTGGCGTGATCCGCTACCGAAACCTGACTGAAGATGCCAATCCAACGAGAACTGCCCAGGCCCAGTAGTGCCAAACGCAGGCGCGCGCGCCCGCATCTGGCGTGGGTGCTGATGGCTGTCGCAGGATCGGCTGCCGGACTAGCGCCGGGCGCGCACGTCCCTGACTTCACATTGACGGATGAGACCGGCGCCACTCACGAGCTTTATGCGCTTTCGGCCAAGCGGGCCGTCGTCATCATGACGCAGAGCAACGGCTGTCCGATCGTGCGGTTGGCAGTGCCCGCATTGCGCGAAATCCGCGATCGGTATCCAAAGCCGGACATCGAATTCTTATTGCTCAATCCGACGCTGCAGGATTCTGCCGAGTCGGTCGCCCACGAGGTGGCGGAGTTCAATTTCGGCTTGCCAGTAATGCTCGACCCGAGACAAAAAGTCGGCGAAGCACTGGGCGTGAATCGCACCGCCGAAGTTTATGTCATCGATCCGAAGAGCTGGACGCTCGTGTATCACGGCCCAATCGATGATCGCCTGAATTACGAGAGCCAGCGGCCAGTGCATCATCGGTATCTGTCAGATGCACTCGATGCGATGCTGGCGGGCAAACCTGTAGCAGTGGCATCGGCGAGCTCACCGGGCTGCCTGATTAATTTTCCAAATCGCAAACACGGCTGACAAGAATCGCTCGATGCATTGGCGAACCTCGATACTGGCCGCCCTATGCATGATTGCAGCCTGGAAACCGTTTAGCGCATTGGCCGAGGCTCAAGCGCCGAACGGCGAAATGCTATTCCAGGCGCGCTGCGCCAGCTGCCACGATGGCTCCCCGGAGACGCGCGCCCCCGCGCCAGAGGTGCTTCGTCAGCGCGCGCCGGCCTCCATTCTCGATGTGCTCGCGAACGGCGCCATGCGCGTGCAGGGCGCCTCTCTGAGCGGCCCCGAGCGACGCGCCATCGCGGAATTTCTTGGCGGCGCGGTACTGGCCGGCGATTCTACAGGGGCGGCGATGGGCCGATGCGCCACAGCGTCGCAGTTCAAGCTCGCATCGGGTCCGGCATGGAACGGCTGGGGCGCAGCCTTGGCAAACACCCGGCTGCAGTCCGCGGCCAATGCGCAACTCACCGCGGCGCAACTGCCGCATCTCGAATTGAAATGGGCCTTCGGATTTCCGGATGCGACATCGGCTTGGGCGCAACCAACGGTGATCGGCGGCTGGGTTTTTGTCGGCAGCCAGAACGGTACCGTGTTCGCGCTCGACGCCAAGAGCGGCTGCATTCGCTGGTTCTTCAGCGCGGACGGCGGAGTACGAACTGCGGTGAGCGTCGGTGCACGGGCGGGCGGCGCTGCGGTTTACTTCGGCGATACCAATGCGCAGGCGTACGCGCTGGATGCGAGCAGCGGCCGGCTGCTGTGGAAAACGAAGGTCGACACGCATCCGCTGGCGCGAATCACGGGCGCACCCGCGCTCTACCGGGACCGCCTGTATGTGCCGATGTCTTCTTACGAGGAATCTCAAGGCGCCCGGCCGGAATACGGCTGCTGTACATTCCGCGGCAGCCTCTCGTCGCTGGATGCCAAAACCGGCAAGGTTCTGTGGCGCACCTACATGATTCCCGACGAGCCGCGGCCGCGCGGTACCAGCACTGCCGGCGTGACACTGTATGGACCGGCCGGCGCACCGGTTTGGTCCGCTCCGACCATCGATGAAAAGCGCGGACTCATTTACGTGGCGACCGGGAATACCTATGCGGGTGCAGCTGCTGCCGCCAGCGACGCCGTGGTCGCACTCAACCTGTCGGGAAAGATCGAGTGGATCAAGCAGCTTTTCACCAAGGACGTATTCATCAGCGGCTGCAGGACCAAAAGTGACAATCCGAATTGCGCGGATCAAAGCGGGCCGGATTATGACTTCGGCAACTCGCCGATCCTCATTGACTTACGGAAGGGCCGCAGCGCGATCGTCATCGGACAGAAGTCCGGCTACGGATGGGCGCTCGATCCAGACAAGCGCGGAGAAGTACTCTGGCAGTATCGTGCAGGCGCCGGCGGCGCACTGGGCGGAATTGAGTGGGGTTCGGCGGTGGATGCAAAGCACGCGTACTTTGCCGTATCGGACATCTTCTCCCCGGCGCCCGGAGGGCTGCACGCGGTGGACATCAACACCGGCGAGCGCGCTTGGTACGCGCCGCCGGCCGCTCCGAAATGCAATGCAGGTCCACGCTGCAGCGCCGCGCAAGCCGCGGCCATTAGCGTGATTCCCGGAGCGGTGTTTTCAGGATCCAATGACGGCACGTTGCGCGCCTACTCGACGCAGGACGGAACCATCCTGTGGGAAATCGATACCGATCGGGAATTTGAGACCCTGAACGGTGTCCCGGCACGGGGCGCCTCCATGCTGGGTCCGGGGCCCGTGGTCGCGGGCGCCATGCTGTTTGTCCCGTCCGGCTACGGCGCATTCGGCGGCCGCCCCGGAAACGTGCTGCTCGCCTATGGCCTTGCCGCCGCCGATACCGGCAAATAATGCTAGGATTGCCGCCCCGTTGAGACTCGATTGCCGGGGTGTAGCTCAGACTGGTAGAGCGCTACGTTTGGGACGTAGATGTCGCAGGTTCGAATCCTGTCACCCCGACCAATAAAACAAGGCATTTCAAGCACATTGACACTGGCTCAATTAGGTAACTTTCTGGCTGGTGCTCCAGCGATGCTCCAGCCGGGGAAGAGAATCTTTCTTGAATATCGAGTTGTGCACATCCATATATATGTGTGTGTGTTAAATTCCTGGCCTGATAGAAAAGCGACCCCCTCGTTCGTCCATGATCAAGTACATCGCAAGATGTACACGAACGAGTCGGGTCCCTTTATAAGGCTAAAAACGTGTCATTTCCGCCCCGCTATGCGGTGCTAATCGACGGCGCATTTGTCCTTCGAAAACTGCAAGACTCGCTGCGGGTTTTCCCAACTGCGGATCATGTGGAAGCCGTTGCCACTTCGATAGCGCAACATGATTGCGTTAAGGGCCTTGATAGGCTGCGCGTCTACTTCTATCACGCCAAGCCTGCTACTGGGCGGCTCACCAACCCGGTGAGCAAACAGGTATTGAATCTCTCATCCACTCCGGTCTACACGAGTCACGAGAGCCTGATCGATACACTGGAACTCCGACCCGACTTTGCGCTGCGGCTCGGAGAGACAAGCACTGCGGGATGGAAGCTCGGTGACAGGGCGTTTGAATCGCTGATGACCAAGCCACGGAACATTACCGCCAATGACCTTGTTCCGAATATCGAACAGAAAGGCGTCGATCTACGGATCGGGCTCGATATTGCGCGCTTGGCGCTTACCCAATCAGTCCAGGCGATTGTCGCATGCACGGGCGACAGCGACCTCGTACCGGCGTTCAAATTTGCAAGGCGTGAAGGACTTCGCGTGTTCCTTTGTCATTTCGGGCATGGCGTTAAGCGAGACCTAAAGGCGCATGCTGATCGTGTGGTCGACATAAAGCTGCCGAAACCTGCGCCAGCGCTCCCTCCAGCGTCCGCGCCGCAGCCTGCAAAAAAGTCCCCCTAGTTGGGCTGCGGCTTGAGCCTATACAGATTAGTTTCCGGCCAGATTTCAAGCACCCCGCGCTTTTCCAGAAGTGCAGCGGCTTGCTTCGAAGCCGGTAGCGGCCCGATGGGGTGCCAGTCTTTAGGATGATCTGATGCCCATTCAAGGATCGCCAGCATTTGCTCATTGACCAGCCGCTCGGCTTTTGTGAGCTTCTTTGCCATTCCTTGATCTAGTTACGGTTTTTGCCGGTGGCAGCGAACTAAGCTTAACCCAATCGCAACCAAGGAGGGATTGGTGATGTCAGACGACGTAGCAGTGCTTTTCCACGGCCCTATTAACACACCCGCGACAAACAAATTAAGAACCGTCATTTGCTCCGTAGCGAACAGAGGCACCGACGGCAACACCACGCCACCCTGTAAGAGACTCTGGTTGCTAATGAGCAGCCTCGGAGGAAGTCTTGACGATGGGTTTTCTCTTTACAGCCTACTACGGACAATCAAGCCAGAAGTCGTAACTGTGAATATGGGGCAGATCGCATCCATAGCTAACGTAGCTTTTTTGGGAGGCAGTCGTCGCATTGCCTGCCCTGAGTCGTATTTTCATTTCCACAGTTTCGATATGAACTTCGGTGGCGCTCATTCTATGACTCGGGATCATCTTACAGACTCCGCCTTACAATTAGACATTTCCCGAACGAACAAGAAAATTCTTTTCAAGGCGCGCACGACAATGACGGATGCGGATTTCGAGGCGCTCAAGTTCTTGGATGAACCCATGATCAAGGACGCAAGCTTTGCCAAGGATAAAGGGATCGTCCAAGAGATCGCTATTCCCAATCTGCCCGCCGGGACACCCATCTACAACGTGGAGTACTAAGCGCATATTATTCGAGCCACGCGCCCCTATCGGCGTTACTCAATAAATTCTTAATCCCTTCTACCGCCTTACCGCACGCCACTTCATCCGGTCTGAATCTGAGCACCCGCCAGCCCTGGAGCGTTAGCAGGTTGTGCTTTTCAAGATCCCTCAGTATCCCGCTGATCGATCCGTGGGCCTGCCGGGTGAACACGCCGCCTTCGATCTCAACGCCGATGCGATGTTCTGGGATAGCGATATCGATCTCGAACTTCCTGGCCGCTGAGAATCGATAGTTCTGCTCGAACTTGATGCCGTCCGCTTGGAGTTGATACGCCAGCGTCCGTTCGCTGGTGTTGCCTACGATCTTCACCGGCTCACGTCCTCATCAGCCCCTCTTGAGGCAATTTATTGCTGCAGAAAATCCAGCCTCTGCCTCTGCTTTGGCCTGATCCTCCAGGCTTGCCGCTTGCTCGACCGCCGCTGCCGCGTCGACCATGTTGCCGTCAGCATCGGGGATCATCATATCGGGCCGCTCCTTAAGCGCGGCCTGTACTAGATCCATCTGATTAGGGTCTAAGTCGGCAGACCTATCGGACCCGGTTAGGTTGAATTGTCCTCGCTCTCGGTCGGCTCGTTCGCGGTCTGCCGCAGTGCGAACAGCTTCGCGGTCCGCTGCGGCTGCTGCGGTTTCTCGCCGTCCTCTGGCTTGTAGTTGTTCCCCACTTTCGGCTTGAAGGTCGAGAACTTCGGCAGTTGCATCGCCAGTTCCTTTAGTCTTTTCGCTTTCATGTTGATCCTCCGTTGCTTTCTTTAAATCGTGCAAAATCTGTAGGCGCTCATCCTTCGACGCCTCATCCCATCTATCAGACGCATCCTTGGCAGCTTCAACGGGCGCATTGCGCCAAGCAGTCATAAACTCAACGTCCTGCGCCTCGCGGTCCGGTTCATTGGCGATCAACTGCCGCGCCTGTTCCTCGACCGCCTGCCGCTCGTTCTCGAAATGCTCATCTTCAAGGCGCTTAAATTCGCTTTCATTCCTGATGCTGAATGACTTGCGCCCCGCTAACTCATCGCTGATCCGATCCAGCAAGACATTAGGATCATAGTTGCCCTTCTCATCGAACACCGGATAGCCCGCTTCGGACAACATCTCGGCAGCGTGATCGAAGGATATACCGCCTTTGCGAAACGCCCGCTTAATGCCTACTTTGGCCTCTCGGCTATCCATGTCGGCCTTGTCGACGCCTTGAGCCGACGCCTCTGCGGAGTCTAATCCTTTGTCGTGACGCGCTAGGTATTGAAGGATCGAATCGCGCTTGGCGTCCGGCCCTTGAGTGCGCTTTGGTTGCAGATCGGCGGTGCTGGTTGCTTTGGCTGGCGGCTCCGGCGGCTCCGGCGGCTCGATAGCGTCAGTTCGACTTACTGAAAGTTCAGTCGGCAGATTTTCAGATTCTCCCAAAAAGGCGTCCCAATCACTATTCGATGATTGCGGTTCAGGCTCTGGCAATTTGCCAAACACCCGTTCGATGAGACCCTTGGTATCCGCATCCAGCCCGCCGAGTTCTTCATTGAATCCGGCTTCGTTTAAGTGCTGAGCAAATGCGCTAACCACCGATTCACGTAAATCAGGGCTACTTGCACGAGTGACAAAGGTTGCCTTGTCCGGTAGCGGCCCTTTTGCTGGATTGATGTCCTCACCGGCAAGGTGCTGCGCAGCGGCGGTGCGAAGTGAAATCTGATGAAATTCAGCGGATACATTGTCGACTGGAACTCCGGGAGCTAAATCTGACATTCCCTTGGCCTGATTCGCGACCGAAACAGCATCTCGAACCATCCCATTACTGTCATACATCTCCTTGGCCAATGTCGCAGCCTTTTGGAAGGCTTCGTGACCAGCGGCAAAGCCAACGGGGATAAGCCCCATTGCCATGTCCATGAACATTTGCTGACCGTCCCAGACTTCCTGCTGAGCGGCGAGTCCGGTATATCCGGCCCTCTCTAAAACTTCGTGATCAAGATAACGATTAGCAGCGCCTAAACCTACGTTCGCAGTAACGCCCGCAGCAGCTTCCTGCATCAGCTTTCGAGCAATGGAAGTTTCAGCGCTGATCCCAATGGAGCCTAAGCCACCGGAGACCGCGAACAATCCGGCAACACCGGCATCCAGGTTCGCCAGAGTCTTTGCCGTCTCATCATCGACACCTTGAGCTAAGTACTCGTGATACGCCTGATACTGCGTGATTCCGGCGGTAGTCATCGCAGCGCCGATGGGACCGGCGGGCGCACCATACGCCATCTTCGTGGCGAATTCCGATAGCCCCTGCACCGTGCGATATACACCGCCCGTGGTTGCTGGGTTTGGTGCCATCTGTTCGGCCATGCCGCGAGCGGTTTTCTCAAACTCTGTTTCTTTTTCTGCGTCGGTCCTGTCGTCCTTAATACCAGACATGCCACGAGCAACGCCGAAAAAACCGGCGTTCTCTTGTGCGGTAACACCGTGAGCTAAAGCGGCAGCACCATACAAGGTTGAGCGCTCGGCACCATAAAGCACCGGAGTAGCAGGCCCTAGATTGATCGTGCTGTTGCCCTCGTCCTGACCAAAAAGGTTCGAGTAGCCCATACCTTTAAAGAGGCTGGGGTGTGGCGTGCTGATCGGCTCGGCGAATTGAGAGCCTAGATCAGCCTGTTCCTGTTCTTCAAAATCAGGGTCCGACATGTTTGCGATACTGCTGGTTCAAGTCGAGGTAAATCAGATTGCCCGCATCGTCCGTCATGCGCTTGTTGTCATGAATCAAGAAATACTTGGCGCTATCGCCGACTTGCTCAAGGCCGGTCCCTTCGGTGCTGCCCTTCGGCAAATTCCAGCCCTTCTCAACTGCAGCCTTGGCGTTGGCGACATAGTCATTGAATACAGACGGGTCCATGCCGCGCGGAATACCGACGGTGCGCCCACCGTTGTAATCTGAGGTGTGTCCGATAACCTGATCCATCGCCTCTTTCCATGTATCCTGACTGACTTGCTGCCCCGTCTTGCCGCTCATCGCCACCTTAGCCGCGTAGTAACTTTTAGCCGCTTCATAAGTTGCGTTCGCCTGCCCTGGACGCCCTGCGAAAAGACCATTACTGACGCGATGATCATCGTTCCAGCTATCGCGAAACTTCGAGTCTTCCGGCAGTTCCAAACCACCTTTAAATCCGCCCTTTCCTTCCTCTTTGGCGTGCGGATTATTGATGATGTCTTGCCCCTGCATGATCGTGCTAGCCGCAACACTGTCATTGTCAAATGACGGGCTATACCAGGATGGAGTGTTCTTCAGATCTCGCGGTAGCATGAGTGCGGCCTTTGCCGTCACCGGGCTTTGCGGAGCGACATCCTCCATCAAGGAACGGAAGCGCTCATCGCCTAAACCTTGGCGGAAAAAATAGAGCGCACGCAGTTTATCGTCTGAAGTCATGCCGTTTAGCTGATATGAGAGCGCAGCCTTTTCCTTATTCGACAGTGGCGCAATGGGGGCTTCGATATGCTGCGAATCAGCGGTGAGCGTGTTGAAACGAGTGTTCAAGATCCCGATAGCATCCTGCGGTTTGGTAAAATCAATCGCTGGACGATCTTGAGTTTTTTGTAAGAAGGCTTGAGGATCTTTGCGCTCATTGATCGAGCGGTTCGCTTCCTGAAGGAGCATATTAAAATTTGATTGTCGCGTCGCTGCGCCCTCGATAGGACCGCCCGTAAGGTCTGCGTGGCGCTGACCAATGTCATTCAAGACTTCAGAAACTGGCATTTGGTCGTAGGCTTTTCCCTGTGCGCCAGCCTCTGCGGTTTGATTGATGGTATTAATTAAATGTTGCCCAGCCCCTGGCCGAAGTACACTCGCTTCCGCGAAGCTGAAGTTTCCGGCGGCTCCTGGAACTCCCGCACGGGCAGCGGCCAAGGTGTCTTCTAGCTTGTCGTGCAACGCATCTTTCTGTTTGGCTTCAATACGATCAGAAGCGGCCCGGATTCTATTTTCGAGTTCATCCTTAACCGTGCCCGATGAAAGGCTGTTGGCATAGGTGTTTAAGTCTCGCTGTGCGCCCCTTATATCGCCATCAGCCAAATGACCACCAATCGCGCTTTCGATCACTTGATCGGCTTCGTGGGTGTAGCCGGAGAGCTTGTAAGCTTCTACCTGATCTTTGCCGCCACGAGATGCGAGAGCCATCCCGGCGTTATAAGTATCCTCAAGGGCTTTAGGTATGGCAGCAGGATCTCGATAGTGTAGGGCGGCGTTCTGGATCGCTTGAGTTTTGGCATTGCCGAAAGCCTCCTTGGCTTCACGGTCCCCCTGCTCGTACTGATAGCGGCGCAGATTAAGATCCAGGCTATTTTTCTCACTCGCGACCCGCTCAGCGAACATCGCTTGTTGATGCGGTGTTAAGGTCGAGGAAATTTGAGCCGCTGCCGTATCGAATTTCGCGCCATAATCCTCCGGCAACGTAGCGAGCGCCTTGCCGGTTTGCCTGTAGGCGGCGTCAGGATCGTCAGGATTTTTTCCAAACACTATTTCATTGTGTGCTGCGCTTAATGCAACGTTGGCATTGGCAATCTGCACGCGATCTTGATCTTGATTCGCCTTGTCCTGCGCGATCTTCTGCTGTTGTGCCTGATACTTCGCAACTTGGGAAACATCGTTAGCAGCCGATTCCAATCCTTGGCCTAACCCCGCACCAAATGCAGCGGGACTTACATCATCGCTGATGCGAGGAATGGCACGGCCAGCGAAAGGCTGTGCTTCAACCGTTGGGATTTCATCTACCGGTACGACTGCCATAATTTAGTCCTTCATCACGCCGTCAAGGGTGACTCCAAGACCCTGCGTCGGGTCGTTCTCGCGAACTTCCTGCGCTTTCGATGTGGTGCCAGGATTCGGCATTTCGCGGCCCTGCTTTCGCACGGGACTATCGGCGGTTTCCGATTTCGATGTGTATGGTTCAAACCCAACGCCGCCGCCGACTTTTGGCAGATCATTCAAAAGACCAGGCGTCGGACCGTTTCCAGCCCAGTACGTGGTTTTTTTCGCGTCGAAATCGTCAACGCGGCGCGACTGATACAGCGGCGCACCTACAGGTGGCCCCGGAATCGTGTCGTTCCCAAGCTTCGCGTCGGCTGGATCAAAGCCAGCCTTATTTGCGAACTTCGTGCCTCGTGCTTCTGCATCGCCGAGGGTGACTTTTACGCCTTGAGTTTTGCTCATTTGGGTTAATTCCTTCAGTTAGAGAAAATGTCGTAATCGGTTAATGCGCGAGAAAAATCCTGTTCGTATGCAACGGCAAGATTGCCGCCGAGTCCGGGCGGTAGCGGTACGCGACGGCGAGTCTCCGAAACGTGCGCAGAAATTTCGCTGATCGCGTGGGTGACGCTTGACTCATCTTGCGTTTGATTGGGTTGACGGCTCGCAAGATCGCACGCACCCGCGCACGCATTTGCAAGATCATCAGAGCCGCCGCGCGGATGGTCGATGGCATCGTGTCCGCTCGATCTGGGACGGCGTTCCAATTGCCTTAGTTGCCCTTCAAGCTGCGGCAGGTCGACCAGTTCGACCAAGTGAGCCGTAAACAGGGGCAACACTTGCGCGTATATATCCGTTTTGGATAATTCGGAGGGTACGTAGCCGATACCATGGCGGGCAAATGCCGCAACCACAAAATCAGCCGAGTAGTTATCGCCGGTCACGCGATTCAATCCATAGCTCGACAGGATGATGGCGAAGCGTGCTATTGCATCCTCGGGATTGAATGGCGCAGGAACTGCGTCAACTCGATCAACAACGACGCGATTGCCCTCCCGGTGAGCAATGGCGATTGCCGCGCTATCGATCCGACCGCCCGCTAAATCCGCGAAGGCGAAGTATCGGTATCCCAAATTCAAGGGCAGTGATCGGCGGTCGCGGATAATGGCCGCGTCAATATCCGCATCGGCCAGGAATGCCGATACATCGGTGCGGAAGACGGAACCGTATTCGCTCGCCGCGTCTACGGAATCCGTTGCGTAAGCTTCCGCGATGATCTCAGCCCTAAAGGAGGGATTCATCGTCTCGGTGTCGGACTTCCAGCAGAGGACCGAACTGACATCCCGGCCCCAATGGCGTGCGTAAGCCTCGTAGACCGTCCCTGATTTGGCGTAGACGGATGACGCCAATAGCAGCGGCGCTCCGGGGATGGTGCTTAAGGATGGCCGCAGCGCACGTATGACAGCCTCGGCGGGGTTGCGCGAATCATCTGATCTCCAGAATGCCGCCTCATCGCAAAGGGCAGCGGCCAAAGTCCTGCCGCGAATAGAGCGGTATGAACTCGTGTAGATGCCAATGACCACGCGATTGGTGAGAGTGATTTCATCGGCGGTCTCACGCTCGATCAGGGATCGAAGCATCGGGGTTTCGGCCAAGAGCGCTTTGACGTATCCGAAAATGGTTTGCGCTTGATCTCGATCAGCGGCCAATACCGCAACCACCGCTCGTTCGCCAGGTGCTAGGAACGGCGCGTAATCCTTGAATGCCGCCAACGCGACAGCGACCAAGGACAGGATGCGCGACTTCCCGGAGCGTCGACCACAGAGCAACCAAGCCTCTGTGAGCGCGCCCGCGAAGCTGTGCGAACGCCCGGTGGATGCCTTGAACAACGGCATCTCATCGTCGGTCACAGCGACGCCGAACAGCACCTTAAGGACCGTCTGCCACGGAGCCCAGGAGGAAGCGGGCGTGAAGTGCCTGCCGAACAGCTTCTGATCGGTCATGGACTTCACGACAAGCTCGCCCATGGTTTCGGTGCGCTTCATGCAGCAGGCTCGGCGATGCTGTCTAGGTACTCGTGCAGTCCTTGGGTGCGCCGTGCGCGGCGCTCCAGGCCCACCATCTTTAAGAGCCCCTGACACACGTTCGCAAAATTGGAATACTCGCCCGCAGTCATGGGCAGTTTTGGCGGTTCCGTGCCTGCTTCAATGGCAGCGCCCTGAGCCATCACGGCAGACTCGTAGGCCACCATACGACGGCGCATGAACACGATACGCTCGCATACCCAGCGCTTCTGGGCTGACAGTTCCCCGACGCCCCCAAGGTCTTGCCACAGTTCGGTGATGTCAGCGGAGAACTCCCGGACCGCCGCGCATCGCCGGTCAAGACTCGACCAAGGGAACAGCCGATCCATCCGCGCCGGTAGTTCGGTAGGTTTTGTCGACAATTCGCCCGGTATCCCGCTCATATCAGGCACCTATCCGGGGGATAACAACGGGGTAATTGCCTACTAAAAAATCCCAAAAATGGCCCAAGAAAAAAAGGGAAATGGTCATGGGCACACACAGATCGACCTTAAGGGGATCACGGGTCCTCCCTTTTTTCCGGGGTCACCCCTGCGCGGATGGTCAAATGGAGCCGACCATCCAGCCAAGCGAGAACGCGCGCCACAGCCCGCGCCAGCGCGCAGGGTGGAACCGCTGCGGAGGGTGACTTCAAGCTGCATCGGCATCACCAAGCGGATTGAGCGCAAGCGGACGCCGGTCGAGCGCAGTCACGGCAGCGGCGCTGGTGCTGCCGCTCGGCGCACTGCCAGCCTGCGCGGTGCGCACTGCATGGATGTACTTCGCAGGCGAATTAGCCTCAGCGCCTCGACGCCGCAATTCCCAGTTGACAAGGTGGCGGGAGATGACCGGATGACGTGTGATCGGATAGGCATTGCGCAAAGCTTTGTAGGCTTCAGGTTTTTCCTTGAGCAAACGAGCATCGATGCCGCGTAGAACACCCTCGGCCCAAGCCTTGGACTTGAGCTTGTGTGTCGCGCGCATTTCTTCCATGACCGTGGTGTCCCAGGCTTTCACCATTGCAGGGGTAATGCGTCCCGAAGCATTCTCGATAGCCACGTGCGCCGCCATGGCGGTGATATGATCCTTTGCCTGCGGGTCGACGCCAAACCCATCGAACAGCGGCAGCACGGCCTTTCGCGCCCATTCATCCAGCGAGTGAACTTGCTCTGGAGAAAGCCCAGCCTTGCGACCAACAGATTCGACGCGGTGCATCTCACCCTTGCCACCACCAAACATCCGCGAAGCCATTCCATCGGATCGAGCGCTCATAGCTCACCTACGGCAGCGCCATCGAGTACATCGATGCGCGCGAACAGTTGCGCGATCTGCTCAGCTTGAACCGCTATAAGCGCCTCCAGCCGATCAAAGCGGGCGTTGATGGCTTGGGTTTCGCCGGAATTAATCGCCGATCCAGCGCCAGCGGACGCGGCTTGGCGTAGCTGTTCGCGATCAAAGTCAGCTTGAGTTCTTACCGGGCGCTCCGCGATCCTCGGTGCGGCATTAGCGCGCATCGAAGCGTATTGCTCATCGACCGGCAGTTCGGTCGATGGATACTTCGGCGTGCCGTCGTCGTTCAGCGCGCCGCGATGGTCAACGCGCGCGCTCTTGCTGCGGCGGTGATCGCCGGTAAGTTCGTGACTTTGAAGCACCGCTTTACCGCTGTAGCGGTGTAGGGGGCGGGGTTCTTCGGTGTTCATTTGAAAGTCCTCATGTGGTCGAATTTTGCCTGTCTGGCGCACCATTGGAGCACCACTGCCTTAAGGTAATGAAAATACACGGAATAGTGGCGTGATATGGCCGATAAATAGCCGTTAAGTGAATCAATTGAATACGCGAGCACTACGTCATAGACGTAATTGAAGCGGCGGGATCGCTGGCGATTGCTCACGGCAGACCCCCTACCCATGTCACGGTTGGCTGCTCGTGGAATGGTTCTTTACCCGCTTTTTGATTACGCGAGAAAAGCACTTTGCTGGGTGCTGCACATAGTGCACATGCCCCTAAAGGGGCAATGTGCATGTGCAGTGGCAATGCACCGTGAACAGAATGTGCACCATGTGCATGTATGTGCATCATGTGCACCCCTGTTTAATCGAATAACAACCGCCGACAGATTCCAGGTAGCCGCCTTCAACTAAACCCATCATCGCGGCTCTACGGCTGTTGCGATGAGTTACACCAAGATCCTTAAGCAGCGGCGTTAGATCCTCGATACTCCACAGCAGCGGTTTACTTGCATCGCGTTGGCGGGATTCCAATGCATTCAAGATCAATAGCTGTTGCTTGGATTTGGGGCGGGTTTTGAATGCCTGCCCGTCATCAAGGTGCCTCACGATGCAGCTAGTCACCGGATCGCCGTCCTCATCGTGGCCGAGAACCTGCAATTCAAGTTCAAAGCCGAACACCTGCCCGCTGGGTAGGTCTCGTTGTTTGGTAACGGTGGCTGTGCGCCGTCCGGTCTGACCTTCGATGCAAATTTCGGTATCGACGGCACCGCGCAGGCTGCTATGCCCGCGCGCGCCTTTGGATGCATCCTTGCCGCAATGGTGGATCAGCATGACGGCAGCGCCAGTTAGGATGCGCAAGCGGTCGGCATTGGCTATTAACGCGCTCATGTCCTCGCCGCTGTTTTCATCGCCGCCCGCCATTGCCCGAGCAAGGGTATCGACCACAATCAACGCGCACTTCTCACCGGATCCAGTTTCTGCGGCTCGCACCGATGCCAATAAGCCAGCCATGTCCCCGTCAGCGTGCAGCAAGTCCGCAGCGCGCTTGATGATCGCCAATGGAATACCGCGCTCGCTCAATCCTCGCGTCTGGTATGCGGCTACCCGGTTCTTGATACCGTCCGTGCCTTCACCGGCGATATAGACGACCAATCCGCGAGTGACTTTGCGCCCGCGCCAGAACTGACCACCGGCAACGGCCAAAACCAGATCGAGCACGAAAAAGGTTTTGCCGGAATTGCTCTCGCCAAACACAACAATCAGGGAGCCGAGTTGAATTACATTCTTGACGACAAATTGCCCGTTGAGTACCGGCTGTACTTCATTGGCCCAGAAGAATTGCAGCGGCTCTGCCGGTCGCGCTGCGTCAGGAACTACCTGGCTTCGGTCCATGCGCTGCTGCAAATCGACGATTTTTGGTTCAGCCGCCATTGATCATGGCCCTTGCTTTCTCTAGTCGGCCTGCGGCCTGCTCTAGGCGTCTCATTTCATCGGGGGTTAGCTGCCTTGTCTGTGCGTAATTGGCTAGAAGGGAAGCGACCGTGGTCTCATTGGCGGTGAGAGTCATTAATTCACGAGCCGAAAACCCGCTAACGCGAAATGGGGCTAGATAATGTTGCAGCGGTTTTTCGAATAGATCGGACAACTTCAGATCAATCGCGGCCATCACTTCGATTGAGCCGCAGCCGCCAAAATCATTAATTAAGATTCTGCCGTCTTCGGTTTCGCGAATGCTTAAAGAAGGCGTGCGGTCTTCGTGCGCTGGGCATTTCGCCATCCATCGCCCTGGCCCGGTCTGTTTTACGCCAGCGAGCCGATCAAGTATTCGATTGACCCCGCTCATGCGGTTTCATTCTCTTTTGGAGCGGCCAGAATCTGGCGAATTTCAAAGACATCAAGGCCGATCAAACTCCCGATACTTCGGTGGCTTAAACCACTCTCGACAAGCCGCGCAATCGCGGCGCGCTTTTCGCTCTGAGTCATCAGGTGCCAATAGCTGGGTTTTTCGTGTATCGTTCGCATCGTTTGCGATCCCTTGGCCGGGTTCCGTTCCTAGCGGGCCCGGCCTTCTAATTTCCGGGGACGGCCAATAATTTAGGGTGTGTTACGCGGCCTGACCGGCTCCGCGACGGCGAAACTGAACGGGCTGGGATGCCGGTGCTCGAAACGTGCGAGCCGATAAACGCTGCATGGCGTATCGATCTAATGAGGATTGCGGGTACCAACAGAAACCGCGCTGATCGCGGAAAAAATCAGGACCCCTGTCGCGTCCGTCATCTGCGCCACGTCCACGGACTTTCTCAAGCCATCGCGGCGATGCCGGAATACCAACGCTCTTTAAATATTCAGCCGCAGCGCTCGTTTGAAAATTGGCTTCCACAGTTGCCTCCAAATTTTGAAGGCAACATCATGCGGCGTAATACGGCGTGATCGCTATGTCACGCGCCAATATTCGGCAAAACTTCCTTTTTTCGTCGAATCGACGCCATCACCCCAGCATCGCGACGGCTGCTTTGAGGTTATCGTCGTTCAGGTGCGCATAACGGAGAGTCATTGTTATGTTTTTGTGGCCCATCAACTCGCGCACCACATTCAGATCAACCCCGCGCTGGACCAAGCTGCTAGCGAAATGATGGCGGCAATCGTGAAAGCGGAAATTAACCAGTTTCGCTAATTCGCAGACTGTCTCCCACGCCTTGTTCACATTCGTTAAACGCTTGCTATTAGCTCCTGGGAACACCAAGTCTTCGCCCGCGCTGTGCTCTGATTGTTTACGCCAATCGGTGAAGACTTGTTTAGCTTCAACGCTCAATGGTAGATGGCGGGTAGTTGCAGTCTTGGCGGCAGCGGCGCGCACGGTGAGCATATCGGCGGTCACATCGCTCCAGCGCAGCGAAAATAATTCGCCGCGCCGCAGGCCGGTATTGAGCGCTACGAGCACCAGCGGGCGCAGATGATCAACGTAGACTTCTGAATGTTCCGGCAATGTCGCGCGGCGTCGAGCCTTCAGCCATTTATTGAACCGCGCGCGCGCTGCGCGTATATCGTTCTCGCGCTTTACCAGGGCATCCCGCAGGCGCTTTTCTTCGGCAGGGGAGAGGTAGCGCACCCGGTCATCGTCCTCGACCTTGAGCCGTTCCAGGCCCTGCATGGGGTGCTTGTCGAGTACATTCCAGTCAACCGATTTTCTAAGACAGCTTCGCAGCGTGTCCAACTGCCGCCGAACTGAAACGGGTTTAACCCCGCTCTTGAGCCGGTCCCGTGTCCAGGATTCCATGCGCCACTTGTTGAAAGACTCCAGCGGTTCATCAAGCCACTTGGCAAAGTCAGCCTTCAATCGGGCTACGGCAACATCGCCGCGCCGCAGATGCTGTATAGCCCAGGGTTCATACCGGTCCTTAATGAATGCGCCCAGCGTCGATACCTTGGCGCGCGCGGCTTCTGCCTTGGCTTCTTTTTTTTCGGCCTGTGGGTCTACACTTCCGGCAATCTTACCGGCGATGGTTTCAGCGATCCGCCGCGCGCCTTCGGGCATAAGACCGGGGTAGGCACCGATCTTATAATTAAGCCTGCGGCCTTCGGCGTTGCGGTAGTCGAATAGCCAGGTCATCCCGCCATTGGGCCTCACCCGCAGCGTGAAGCCTTTGAGTTCGGTATCGCGAACGGCATAGAGTTTTGGCTGTGGTTTCAGCGAATCGACTAGGCGCTTGGTAATTTTGGCTTGCATGGCGGTGATGCTCCAGCGGTGCTCCAGATGGCGGTGTAGAGTGTGCGCCACCGTGCGCCAGCGTGCAATACCCTAAATATGGCTTGTTTATCGGTGTTTCCAGCGTTTCACACGATTTTTAGAGGCGGGTTATGCACTTAGCAGAGGGGTCTAAATCACGTTTGGGACGTAGATGTCGCAGGTTCGAATCCTGTCACCCCGACCAACTGTCCCTGGGCGGATGATTGCCAGCTTCCGCATCTCCGCTGCCTTCTTGGCCTTCCGCGCCTCCCATACATGGAAGTCAATCATCGTGTCGATCCGATGCCGATTGCGCTTTGCCATGCCGCGACGGGCGTCGCGCACCTATGACGCCCGTCCGTGCGGTTCGTACCCTAAAACCGGTCGCCGGTGTTTTCGGGTGCAGGTTTGGGGCGCGGATGCCTGCGCATCTCGAGCGGCTGCTTATAACAGCGCTCGTAAGCGGTCGCGTAATCGATGCCGCTGTCGCGAAAGGGCTTGTGCATGAGCTGCTGGGTATAGATGGCGATACGGATGCGCTCGCGCCGGTTATCAATGCTCAAATTTTCAAGTTGCCCGCGCACGGAGAATTCGCGCACAAAATCAAGTTCCAGTTCAGGATCCACGCGCGTGAGCATCTCAGCCCTTGGCCCCTAGCTTCACTTTGGCCATTCCGTTTCGAGGCGCCGATAGTCCGCCATGATTATTTCGAGGTGCTCCTTCAAGATTCGCACCATATAGTAATCTTGGTTTGGATGGCAGGCGAGCCCGCGCTCACCATTTCGGCGCCGGTTTTAGTCTGTATTGATTCATCGGCTGCCGTATCTCAATCACCCCCCCGCTTTTCCAGCAGCTCGGCCGCCTGCTTGGACGCCGGCAGCGGTCCGATGTCGTGCCAATGCTTCGGGTGATCTGACGCTCATTCAAGGATCGCCAGCATCTGCTCGTTGACTAGCCACTCTGCTTTGGTGAGTTTTGCCATCGTCTCAGACTTCGCTTTACGCGCCTCCCACACAGTGGAAGTCGATCATCGTGTCGATGAATAAACACACTCCGTTTGTGATACCCATCACACTCTGGCCCAGCTAAGTTGTTTACCTTAATCCAACCCGAGTAGGAAAAAGACCACTCGCACTGCGGCAATGAGCCCGCTTTCATTCTCGCGATTCTAACGTAGGCTCTCAGTCATGAAATTACCGCTCGCAGTTATTGCACTAATGGCAGCGCTCTTAAGCGCCACGGCAATGGCGCAGCCCTATGAATGGGACGTACGCGGCAGGATAATTTCTGAAGATGGGGCGAGCTTAGGGCCGGTCGGCAGGATAGTGAACATCGAGTTCGACTCACTCGATAACGCTTCATTTAAGGTCGGTCATTCACCCGCAGAACTCGGTTATACAACCAACAATCAGATCTTCTCCAACCCCAACGGGAGCCAGAACGACATATTCGCGTTCGCCGTAGCCGGGGTCCAGGGGCAGATCTACATGCAGAACGCCAAATGGAGTCAGACAGTACCGCGCGGGGACAATAAAGGCTGGCACAAAGACGCGGTGAAGGCCCCGGAAGTGGAGGCCTCAGGCGCGACAGCAGCACTAACATTCTTAGGCTGCTGCCTCGCGGTGCTGATGGGCAAGCGTCGCGGGCTCATTGCACCGTTGCCAAGAATTCACGCTTGATCGCCATCTCCTGCACCGCGCCGTGAAGATTCGATAACAGCTTCCGAGACCGCCTTAATGAGGAATGACTCGAACATTTAATACTCCTCAATGCGGTCGGTCACGAGCGGCAGAGATGGGTCGAAAGGATGAGTTCGGCGGCCATACGAGGCAGGGGCACCTCAACCCATTCGCGGACCATTTTGCCTATCTGCCAATCGGGGCTCTGCACTAACCAATTACTGGACGACGAGCCGGCACGCGATTCAACTCTCCAACTTTGACCATAGAACTGACGTCTGAAGTTTCCTACGCTAGGATTTGCGGACGCCAAGAGCCTCGGAGAGCGCGTATGAGCATTGAGCTGATCGGAGCAGGGTGCATTGTCCGTCGGTTCCTCCTCACCGATGCGGCATCTGTCGCCTCCGTAGCAAACGACCATCGCATTTGGCTCCAGCTGCGCGACCTTTTCCCACATCCGTACCAAGTCGCCGACGCCGAGCGCTACATCGGCGGCGTTACATCGGTGGACCCACCGCTTTCGCTTGTGATCATTGTCGATGGTCGTGCCGTCGGCGGCGTGGGCCTTCAGCCGATGACTGACGTCAATCGGCGGACCGCTGAGATCGGGTACTGGATTGGAGCGGCTTTCTGGGGACGCGGGATTGCAACCGAGGCCGTCACCCTTGTCACGGATTGGGCATTCGGTGCGCATGGCTTTCTTCGAATATTTGCCCAGCCATTCGCGCGAAACTTGGCGTCGCGGCGAGTGCTCGAGAAGGCCGGATACGAGTTGGAGGGCACCATGAGGTGCAGCGCCGTCAAGGATGGGGAGGTTCTCGATCAGTGCATGTATGCGCGTCTGAGTCCAATGCCGTAGCACGGAGAACGGGGACGTACAAAGGCGGGTTCAGAGCATCAGGGGTGCAAGTCAGGGTACGAGAGCAACGAGTTCATCCCGTGGCCTGCGTGCCAAGTTGATTGACGCGCGACCATGCGTAGCGGGTCGTCTGGCTCGATCCACCCGGCGGTCAAGAACCGAGGACAAAATATCCTTAAGACCGCTCAGCTGCAACAAGCGATGTCCGGGGCTACTTGGATGGTCGCGCCGCTCGCCGATTCGCGGTCACACCTCTTCGGTGCCTCGTCACGGGCTTCGTGGTGTCGGCGGCCTCAAACAATTGCCGAAACCCGTGTGCCAACAGTTCGACGGCCTTCCCCAAGGCGCCGAGTTGCCCAACCCGGACTATCGCGACGGATCGGTGCAGGTCAAACGATGGGGGACGCAACACTTTCACGGGATCGATAGAACGATTCCTGGCAATAAAGCGAGCGGGTAGCAGCCCGACACCATAACCGGACTGAACGAACGCCAGCTGCATATGCATGTTGTGGATTTCAGCCGCAATCATTGGGGTGAAGCCGGCACGCTCCATACGATCGATGAGGCTCGCCCGAAGAAAGCACCCGGGCGGATTGAGCACCCACGGTGCTCTGCCCAAACTTTTCCAATCACCGTCAACGTTGCCTGCGGCGCCTTGAACGATCTCCATGCGGTCGCTAGCGATGATATTGGTCAGAAGAGGTGGAGGCGCGGTTTTACCTTCGGGCAATAGCACGGCAGCAAAGTCGAGTTCACCGGCGAGCAGCCGGTGAATTAATTCACCGGTCAGTTCGGTCGACAGCCGCAGTCGGACCTTGGGGTATTTCTCAGTCAGCGCCTGAATAGGTTCGATGAGCGTCCCCTCGGCCAGGGCATGCGCGAGCCCGATGCGCAAGAGGCCGTGAGGTTCGGCGTCGCTCGACGTAAGAGATTTCAGCGCCTCCGTCCGCTGTAGCAGATCTCGCGCTTGTTCGAGTACCCTGGAGCCAAGCGAATTCAGACGCGGCGGCTTTACCGAGCGGTCGAGCAACTCGGCACCCAATGCAGCCTCCAGCCTTTGCACTTGCCGGGTAATCGCAGAGGGCGTCCGGAATAGACGATCGGCTGCACCGGCGATGGACCCGGCATGGGCGAACTCTACGAGGGCGCGTAAATCTTCGAGCAAGGGGGTCTCCTGAAGCGTTCTTCCGACGAATACCAGAATCGTGCGTAGATGGTACTATAATCGTGATAATAATGAATTTGTGTAATTTTCTGTCGTGCATCAGAGTATTGGGGGAATTCATGTTCTTGCGGAAATCTGGATGCCTAATGCGATCCAAATACGGCAGACGGGCGGTCCCGAGGCTCTGAACTGGACAGCGGTCGATGTCGGTGGGCCCGGGTCGGGTCAGGTGCGCCTGCGCCAGGCGGCCGTAGGCCTCAACTACATTGACGAGAAAGGTTCGCTATATCTGACGCGCCCAATCCTCTTCCACTACATACAACGACGCGATGCGCATGAAGCTTCCGCGAACAAGTTGATCGAGGCGGTGGCTTCGGGAAAGGTGCGCATTAACGTCAATCAGCGCATTGCGCTCAAGGATGCTGCAGACGCCCACAAGGCATTGGAAGCGCGCAACTTCGGGCTCCAGCATCCTGACCATCTGACCCAGTTCCCACAGGAGTTTGCCATGAGCAAGACCGCAATTACCTCGCCCGAACTTGCGGCGCCGGTCGGCCCGTTTTCCCAGGCGATCGAAGTCGGTGGTTTCCTGTTCTTCAGCGGTCAGGTCGGCCAAGACCCGGCCACTGGCAAGGTGGTCGAAGGGGGCATTGTGGCCGAGACAGAGCGTGTCTTTCGGAATCTCTCGGCGGTTCTCAAGGCGGCCGGCAGGAGTTTCGATCACGTTGCGCGTGCCGGCGTGTATCTCACGAGCATGAGTGACTTCGGCGCGATGAATGGCATCTACGCGAAGCATTTCAGTCAGCCCTTTCCCGCCCGCACGACGATCGCGGTGGCAGCGCTGCCGCTTGGGGCCTGCGTTGAGATCGACCTCGTTGTCAAGGCTTGAGGCGACGCGCGGAGATCGATCTCATGAAGTGCACATTTCACATCGTCGATGTTTTCAGTTCGACACCGTTCGGCGGCAATCAACTCGCGGTTCTGCCTGACGCGGCCGGCATTTCGGCCGAGGGCATGCAAAAGATTGCTCGCGAATTCAATTTCTGCGAAACGACATTCGTCCTGCCGAAGAACGATCCTGCGAACACGTGTCGGGTTCGCATCTTCACACCTCGGGCGGAGCTCGACTTCGCGGGGCATCCCACGGTCGGCACAGCCTGTGCGCTTGTGATGAAACAGCACGAACGACTTAGTGATCCAATCCGCCTCATTCTGGAGGAGAATATCGGTCCCGTGACAGTCGACGTCGCTCAGCGAAACGGAGGGTTCCACGGCACGTTGACGTTATCGGGGAAGATCGAGGCACCGACCGGCGCACCGTCTCCGAATGATCTCGCCGCGGTCCTATCCATCGAGCCTGCCGAGGTGAGCCAAGTCTTTTTCGCCGGCGTCGGTGTTCCATTTTGTTTTGCGCAGCTGAGCTCGAACGAGGTCGTCGATCGGGCGACGATCAATCGGGCTGCCTGGGCGGCAACGCTCTCGCGCGCGTGGGGTCCCCACGTCTTCTTCTTCGCGGGAAATCTACGGGATGGAGGCAAGCTCTATGCTCGCATGTGCGCACCCGCGCTGGGCGTCGAAGAAGACCCCGCGACAGGCAGCGCTTGTGCCGCCCTCGTCGGGGCAATGGCATCGAAGCCTGATTTTGGCGGGATGGCCTATCGCCTTTCGATCCGGCAAGGCGTATCGATGGGGCGCCGAAGCGAAATCGAAGCGGAGGCGCGTAAGAGCGGAAGCGTCGTGTCCGCTGTCAGCGTTGGCGGCGCAACAACCTACATCGCAAGCGGCGAGATTGATGTGCCGTCGTTTGCGCTTGAGTCGTAAGGCGCCGATGACGATGAGACCAATCCATTCCGAAAACCTATTTGACTGCGAAGAATTCTAGATTGGTTATATTGAAAAATCAGCCAATAGCTAAGCATTGCGGAGGAGAGTTTTGCCAGATTGCGCCGCCGGTCCGGCGGATCATTACTTCTCTGAGACGCGGGGCTAAACCAGAATACCCAGGAGAGGAGTCGACATGAAAATTATCGCTATCTTGATCGCAGCCGTCGCGCTTGTTTCCGGGGCGTTTGCCTTGGACAACGCAAGTAATTCAACCGCCGCCACAATGGCGGTCGCCGATCCGGCGCGCCCGGACTCTGACACCACACGGGATGCCGACCGAAAGCCGGCGCAAACTTTAGTGTTCGTAGGCATTAAATCGGGGGACAAGGTTGCCGACTATGTCGCCGACGCAGGCTATTTCACGCGTCTCTTCGCCAGCGTCGTCGGTTCCAACGGTCACGTTTACGCGGTGGAGCCCACCGCATTCTTCAAGTACAAAAGTTTCCCTAAGGCAGTCGCGGAGCTGCAGGGCTATGCCGTCACCCATCCAAACCTCACGGTGACGACTGCCGCGGCGCTCGAAGGACTAAAGTTCCCCGAGAAGCTCGACCTGTTCTGGATTTCCCAAAATTACCACGACCTACACGACGAGTTCATGGGCCCGGTCGACATCGCCGCATTTAACAAGGCCGTCTACAGTGCGCTGAAGCCCGGTGGCGTATATGTAATTCTCGATCATTCCGCCGCTCTGGGCGCTCCAGCAAATGTAACTGAGACCTTGCATCGCATCGAATCCTCGACCGTGCGCCGAGAGGTCGAAGCCGCGGGGTTCAAGTTCGACTCCGAGAGTTCGATTCTCGCCAATCCGGCAGACCCCCGCACGGCCAAAGTGTTCGACCAGACGATTCGCGGACACACCGACCAGTTCATCCTGAAGTTCCGCAAACCTAAGTAATGAGCATGGCTGCCTCCCGGGGACTCTCTCAGGAACGCAGCGGACGGATGGCGAGGGCGGCGAAGGAGCGGGCTGCTACAGTGGACCGTGGGGGTTATTAACTAGCTTTGGGGAGACGCGCAATGTCGAAGTGGCGGTCGGTGGACATTATGGTCAACCCACCCCGGCACTTCGATCCAGAGGCTCATGGGTTCCGGTAACTCGAGCGCAACTACACTATCTTGTTGATGGCATTTTGGCGAGCGCCTGTGTCGTTGTTGTGCGCCACTCCTCGATCATTTGTGAGTAATGCTCTGGCGAGAGGAAATGACTCACAAATGCGCGCCCGGACTCGCTCAGGGCGGTGAGCGTATAACGTACGCTGACGTCGGTGCCGCCCGCAGCCGAGTTCGTGCAATCGACGTCGACCAGACCGATATTGGAGCCGAGCGCAGCGCGGGCGTAACTGACTCGCCCTTCCTGTGGCTTATACTCTGTGACGACCCAAATGGTCTCTTGGCCGTTTTCGTGTTTCGTACGAAAGGCACTGCCTCGTTCCGCGGCGCCGCTCAATATCTCGGGATTCCATCCGGGCGCCCATCCGCGTTCTCCCTCAGCGGTGAACAGGGGAAAGACTTGTGACCGTGGTGCGTCGAGATGAAAGGTACTTATCTGAGTCTGGGGCGTTGCTGACATAACGGAGACGCTCCATGGAAGTGAGAGGAGGAAAATGTATAAACCTGCGATGCGGGGGGCAGAGAATGAGCTGCGCATAAATGTTTCCCGTGAGGTACCAGATAACCACGGTACCATGGTACAATAATCGTCAATTCTGTGCAATCGCGCGATCCTGTGTTTATCACCGTCGAAATGGATATTCCTATGGCCGCCAAAAAGTCCCCCAAGCAGGTCCCGGTACGCGAAGTCGAGCGTATACAGACTGGTGTTCGCCTTGAAAAGCGCTTGCTAAAAGTGTTAAAGGGCCTAGCCGAATATCTCGACTTGTCGTTAGCGGACTTGCTCGAAGGCATCGCGTTACACGCGATCGAGAACAAACTGCCGTTTAAGCCCGTGACGCTTGAGAAAGCAGCACAGCTGAGACGTGTTTATGGGCTGGACCTCGTTGCCGCGGACAGCCATCGATTGCGCGACAAGGATGGCGCGGACGCGCACGGATAGATCTGGGATGGCTGACCGGTGCAATAAGAGAAATCGATCGAGTACACCGCAAGGCAGACGGAATGTTGCGGCGTGCCGAGGCCGCCTGTTACGAGCTGATGCCGCACTCGACGAAGGGGTTTTCCGCGCTCTCGATCCGGCATGTCTCATCATCGAAGAAGCCTAAATCGTAATGCATAGCTGACCAGCCAAATCTTCTCGCTGACCTCCTTGATTCCGACTTTTTGACCCGCCAAGGCATGGCTCAGATTGATCTTCTGCTGACCCACCCTGCATCTCATCCCCGAACCTGCTCCTTTCGAAGTCTCCTTAATGCGGCTCCGCTTAGCTGAGGAAGGTTGTCGGTTATACCGAACCAGGGTGACTTCACTTCTACAAAAATGTGCTTGTCCGGACGAATTTGCGGATCCTCATCGAGAAGGCCGGAAGGGATCTCCAACCACGGCGTGTCACCAATTGGATCTGGTACTGGAGATCCACAGCGGCGGCAGAAGTGAGTGCGATATGGCGGAGGAGATTCGCGCACTGGAGCTTCAAATGTCTCGATTAACTCGCCACCCTGCACGAGTCGAAAATCTTCGCGTTTCACTCCCAATCCGGCGACAAAGGCGGAGCCATTCGCTTTTCGGCACCGACTGCAATGACATAGCTCAAACGGACCGACGGCCCGAGTGATCTCGAATCTCACACCACCACAAAGACAGCTCCCGCGAATCATATTTTGACCTCTCGCTCAAAGCCCTAAAGGGATCTCAAATTCAAAAATCCGCTGTCAAATAACAAAAAAAGGCGCGAGGCTGGTATTGGGTGAATAAAGGAGCGTTGAAGCTCAGGTTCCAAAAATAGATATTGGTCAGGTTCTGCACCTGTACACGAAGAGCCGCCGGGGCGCCGAGTATCTTAAACCGGTATCTGCCTCCTAGTGCTACCAATGTCCCCCCCGGAGCTTGCGCCACATCATCGATGCTGGCCGGATAGGGTCCAAAGTGAAGGATCGCCATATCGGCGGAAAGCGCCGGAAGACTGGGAAGTTTGTAGCTGGCGTTGATTGTCCCTGTAAAGCGGGCTTGGTTCAAGGCGATGGAACCAACACCTTCGGCCTGAAGATTCGGCCCAATGACCTTCACCTCGCCCCAGAGCACGGCGGCTGCGATGTTGAAATTCCTGATCACTTCGCCAGATGCGGACAATTCAAGACCGGTGGCTCGTTGTAGTCCCAGTTGGCGATCAACATTGCTGGTATCGAGATTGAAGTAGGGCTTTTGTATTTCGAAAACACCCGCGATGAACTTCACCTTCGGAGTGAGCTGATATCTGATGCCAGCATCCGTTTGCCAGGTACGGGCATCGGGAAGGATGGCGCCGCGATTCTCAGCGTTGCTCGGAGCAACGCCGGAATCCTCGAGCCCTTGCGTATAGCCCGCATAGGCGGTAGCGCGGTCGGTCACTGCCAGGGCGGCCGTTCCGTAGACGCGCAGCGGGTGATCCGTCAGGTGCGCCTCCGGGAGATCAGGAGAGGTCACATCTTTGTCATAGCTCTCCTGCTGGACTCCGAACGCAAAGTCCCCCCGTCCCTGCCATTGAGCCCGATAGGCCGCGCCCGCGCTCCACAACTCCGTGCGGTCATGGGTTCGCCCGTAGTAGGTGAAAGTTGGCTCGGGAGCCTGGATACCCCGATCAATCAAGGCGGGGCCCAAGTCAATGACATCAGAGCCGCCGTAGAGCGCCAGCGTGTCGCGGCCGCGCGCCAGCAATATGAGGTCTTGACGCCATGAACCTGTTCCGAAATGTGCCGTGAGACGGGCTTCGCCGGAGGTCGACGAGGTCCTCTGGTCCGGATAGCCGACCATGAACTGCTCGGCAGAGCCGTTCGGAAGTGTGTTGAGATACAGATCGGCGTAACTGATGGGATTGTCAGCGACAGATCTAAAAACGCCGGCTGCCAATGACCAATCCCGGCTCAGTTGCGCAACAACGATTCCGCCGTAGTTTTCCGCAAGACTTCTTCCTTCGGCCCAGTTCTGACCGTAATATCCGCGCGGCGTTTCCGGTGGCTGATAGTCGCCAGCCGTGAGGACGATGGGCAAGGTTTTCGCGTTGGTAGTCCGCGTCCAGTCAAAGATTCCGCGAAATGTCAGCCGATCGTTCGGCTTCCACTGGGGCGTGGCACCGACGTTCACAACCGTTGATGTGTACCCGAAATTGGGACTGCCGAATGGTGTCTGCGTGCTGATTTGATAACTCGCGCCCATGGGCAATTGCAGCTCGGTGGAGACGAGAGGCAGATTGCCATCGATGCTGACGCCGCGAGCTTCGAAGGGGCCCGCGCTGGCGACGATCGTGGCACTCGGCGTGCTGTTACCTGGATGCCTCAGGTCATAGTCCACAATCCCGGTGGGCGCTGGGAATGCATAGCCGATTTCGCTCACACCGATTCGAATAGTCGAACCTTCAACCACGCGATTGGACAGAGCTCCTTGTTGGTCAAAATACAGCCCGTCGATGCGCACATTCCCTGCAGCCTGAGGATTAAAGCCTCGGACGAAACCCGGCCCATAAAGACCGATGCTTTCCAATCCGAGAGTCAAGCCAAAGCCGTCGTTGGCCGATGCCACTGGATCATCGGATGCATGCTGTGCTCGAACTGTGTCCAGCGTTAAAGATGCCAGCATCAGCGCGTATGCAATCCCCTTCGCCCTTACGATGGTATGAATCATCGGCCAAGTGTAGGTGCGACGATCGGACGCACCCAGACCACTTATTGCACAGGGGCGGCGATTCGTTGCATGTGCGAACCTCGCGCGAGGATCTTGGCGTAGAGTGACGGCTATGACTGAGATTCCCACCGGTGTGCGCTCGACCCGCTGGCTCTGGATTGCCGCGATGTGGGGCGCGGGCGCGCTATTCGAGGCAAGTCAGTCGGTACTTTTTATGCGTGCGATCGGTAAGCAACACGCATGGCTGATTTTCTGGACGGAGGTGGCATCCTGGCTGCCGTGGGCGCTGGCTACGCCGCCCATCATCGCCCTGGCACGGCGATACGAAATCATTCGCAGCGCGACCATCCAAACGGCCGCCGTACACTTTGCGGCTTTCGCCACGATTAGTCTGGTGGCCGAGGCATGGTTCGCGGTGCTCCAAGTGGTCTTTAATCCGTGGGACTATCCACTTCAGCCGACTTTTGTGGATACCTGGCGCACCTCACTGCTGTTTCAGGTCCTGACGTACCTGATCGTGTACGCCCTGATATTGACCGTTACATATGTAATGGATGCGCGAGAAAGAATCGCTCGCCAGATGACCGAGACTGCGCGACTCAGCGAGGAGCTATCGAAGTCGCAGCTCGCGGCGCTGCGCCAGCAGATGGAGCCGCACTTTATGTTCAACACGCTTCATTCCATCACGGGGTTGGTGCGCGATTATAAGAACGACGCCGCGGTCAGCATGATCGTAGGATTGAGTGAGTTTCTGCGTCGCGCTTCGGAGGACTCCCACCGAGCCGAAGTGACGCTGGCGGAGGAAGTTGAGTATCTACAGCGCTATCTTGATATTCAAAAGGTTCGATTCGGGGAACGTCTCCAAGTAAGCACGGACATTCCAGCAGAACTGCTGCACGCGCAGGTTCCCAACTTGCTCTTGCAGCCCTTGGTGGAAAATGCCATCAAGCACGGCATTGCGAAGCGTGCCGCCGGCGGAAGTGTCCGCGTTGCCGGTTCACAGCAAGACGGTAAACTCTGCTTAAGTGTTTACAATGACGGCCCCGATGTCCCGACAGATTGGCAAGCGGCACGCACCGGCGTTGGGATCCACAATCTGCGCACACGTTTGCAGATCCTGCACGGCAGCGAGTCCGAGTTGCAATTGGGACACACCGATACGGGCGGAGTGGAAGTTGTCGTGCGCCTGCCTCTCAAGGGGGCGTGAATGGCGCCGCTTGACAAGCGACCGGCGCCGATACGGGCTCTGGTGGTTGACGACGAATCATGGGCGCGTCGCAATCTGACCGTCCTGCTGCGCCGTGATCCGGACATCGCCTCCGTCGTCGAATGTGAGTCCGGGGTGGAGGCAATTGAGGAAATCAGAAGATCGAAGCCTGATCTCGTGTTTCTCGATGTGCAAATGCCTGGATGCGGGGGCTTTGACGTGCTCGAGTTGCTCGGCAGAGATCTGCCGTCGACCCTGATCTTTGTCACGGCCTACGACGAGTACGCGTTACGGGCATTTGAGGCGGGGGCGCTCGATTACCTTTTGAAGCCATTTGACGACGCGCGCTTCCATCGTGCTTTAGATCGTGCCAAGGATAAGCTCGCGCACTACACTCCGTTGCAGCCACAGCGGGTCGGGCGAATTGTGGTGAAAAGTCGCGGCGAGGTGCTGTTTCTGAATGTCGCGGACATCGACTGGATCGAAGCGGTGGGCTACTACGCCTGCCTGCACGTCGGTAGTGACACCCACGTCTTGCGCCGGACGCTATTGGAGCTTGTGCGCGAACTGGACGAAGACAAGTTCATGCGTATTCACCGTTCGATCATCGTGAACCTCGACAGGATTCATGGGCTGGAACTTCAGAACGGGGGCGATTATGAGGTCGTATTGAAATCCAAGGTTCGATTGCGGCTGAGCCGACGCTTTCGCAAGCGCCTTCAAGATCGCATGGACACAATATCGAGATGCAATTAGCGGCACGGCTCCCTGATTTTAAGAGGCCGTATCCGACGAGAACGACGGCGGGCGTAGCCGCGGCTCTTCTGGTGCACGAGTTGGAATCACATTGCTGGCCCGATAGCCTCATACGTGGAACGTGAGGAAAGACAATCGCTATTTAAAATCATCAAAACCGACGATTGGCGCGGTAAAACTGATGATTGCATCGGAATTACCGAGAATTGAGATGCTAGAATTCCTGAGTAAGTTGAAGACGCCGCGCGATTCCTCCGCAGTTAAGTGAACCGCCGGCCCGCTTCGAACTTGCAGCGCAATCTGCGAGTATTGTACGTTGAAATCAAATATGCAGCGATCTGTGATATTAGCCACCGCCTCCTCAGGTGGCACGATTGCTGCTGTTCGTAATTTGGCCGCCAACGGCTTTAGGGTGAGCGTAATCGCAAGCGCGAACTCGCAACTTCCTGCGGCTGCATGGTCGCGGTCTACGGCCATCTCCTACGCCGCGCCACCGGAGAACGATGGTCCCCGGTTTTTGGAGCGGCTGCTCTCGGTCGGGGCTGATAATCCCGGTCAGATACTGCTGCCTACTTCCGACGAGACCGCGTGGCTGTACACCGAAAATGCTGCCGTGCTCGAACAACAATTTTGTATGTATCAGCCATCAATGGCCACACTGCAACGAATCCTCGACAAAAGCTTATTTGCCGAAGCTGCAACCCGTGCCGGCATCTCGGTGTTGCCTAGTTGGGAGCCGCGGACACTGGCCGAACTCGAGGCTTTGGCACCCACTCTGCATTATCCCATCCTCATCAAGCCACGCACGCACGTTCATCGCATCAGGAACGACAAGGGAATCGTGACGTATTCGATGGCTGAGCTGGTCCAAGAATACCCACGATACATTGACCGGGAACGCATTCGGAGCGTCGAAAGCGCACCGTGGCCGGAAGCAAACATCCCAATTTTACAGCAGTTTGTGAGCAGTGCGAATGAAGGCGTGTGCTCGGTCTCAGGATTCATTGACCGATCAGGAGAGCTGTTCGTCACGCGGCGCTCAACCAAGGTTTTGCAACGCTTGCAGCCGGCATCAGTTGGTGTTTGCTTCGAGTCACTACCACCTGACCCTGTGCTGTCGGATGCGGTCCGCCGGCTGTGCTTGGAGCTCAATTATTTTGGGATCTTCGAGGTCGAATTTCTCAAGTTTAATGGGGGCTGGGCTGCCATCGATTTCAATCCACGCCTTTTTAACCAGCTCGGAATGGATATTCGGCGCGGGTTGCCGCTTCCTCTTCTTGCGTGTCTTGACGCGGCCGGCGAAACTGCGGCTCTGCGCGACGCAGTGGCCAAATCTCTGGCAGAGCCCGATGATGGGAGGATTGTTTTTTGCGACGGCTTTGCGTTACCCGCGATTCTACTAGCTCGGACTCTTACGGGACGGATATCCCGCAGGGAACTCGCGCATTGGCGCGCCTGGACCAGACGAAATTCAGCCCATACTGTTGATGTAGCGAAAGACATGCACGATTTGATGCCTGCGGTCATTCATGCGCTCTCTGAACTCTATCTTGGTCTGAAAGCGATTCGGAAGCTGTTGCGCTTGAGAGCGCGAAAGTCGCCCGCTGCAATACCTCGATGGCGGCCCGACGTTGAGTAAGGTGCCCGTTGCGATCATAGGCGCCGGCCCCTATGGACTGTCGCTCGCCGCACATCTTGCGGCCCAAAAAATCGCACACCGAGTCTTCGGTCGACCGATGCAGTTTTGGTCACAGGTAGCGGCGGCCGGAGGCCTTCGCTACCTCAAGTCCTATTGCTTCGGGACAAACCTCTCCAGTCCGACGCCCGGGTTTTCCTTTGCTGACTATAGTCAGCCGCGCGGCCTCGAAACCTTCGAGCCTTGTTCGATCAGCGATTTCGCAGATTACGGACATTGGTTTCAGCAAAACAATGTGCCTTGGGTCGAGCAAACCGAGGCGATTCGCGTCGAACGACAAACCGACGGTTTCTTAGTGACGCTCGCTGACGGTGAGCAATTTTCGGCCGCTGCGCTCGTCGTGGCAACCGGACTTTCCTGCTTCGCGCGCGTCCCGCCGGCCTTTGCATCAGTATCACCCAAATTGGCAATACACACCTCGCAAGTCGACGTCTTCTCATCGTATCGAGGTCTTCGAATTGCGGTGATCGGGGCCGGCCAGTCGGCGCTCGAGGCGGCAGCGTTGTTGAAAGAAGCCGGCGCGGAGCCGCAGCTTCTGGTGCGCGGCCATGCGATTACTTGGCATCACCGCGTATTGCAGAATCGAAGCCTATGGCGACAACTGCGCTCACCGATTACGGGCCTCGGTACCGGACCGAAAGCCTGGGCGCTCACTCGGTTTCCGGGCGCGATGCATCGCGTACCCGCGCCGTGGCGTACTCGTTTCGTGGCGACTCATTTGTCGGCAGCAGGAGCATGGTGGCTTCGAGAACGAATCGAAAAAGTGGTCCCGATCGAGTTCTGCACGACAGTGGTGGCGGCCAGGGAAGAATCACGGGGTTTAATCCTCAAGCTGCGGCATTCGCAGGAGGGAAGAGAACGTGATTTGAAGGTCGATCGCGTAATAGCCGGAAGCGGCTATGCCGTCGACGTCAACCGACTTGATTTTCTGGATCTGAATCTACGATCGGCAATCCAGCGCCTCGGAAGCGCCGCTAAGCTTGATCACCACTTCCAATCGTCGGTTCCTGGGTTGCATTTTATTGGTCCCGCTTCTGCTATGAGCTTCGGCCCGTTGTTCCGCTTTGTTGTCGGCGCCGAATATAGCGTGCGTGTCGTGACAGCGCGACTGCGCCACCTCGATCGGCTCCGGCATGCGGTGTAGGGGCGTCCTGCTCGTCCGGTCTCAACAATCCAGATACTGCGGCGCTGTCTGCCGCCGTGTCCGACTTCGGGTGCAAACCTCCAATTCCTGACCGTGTTGCTGACAAGAATGCCGTTTATCGGACGCGGCTAAATCACAGGGAATTGATCCGACTGATCGTCGCTGGTGCGTAACACATAGGCCACGATTTCTTCTGCCGCTTGATCCGCGGATGTCGTCTCGGTGTTGACGCGGATTTCGGGATGCTCGGGCGGCTCGTAAGGTGAGTCGATGCCGGTGAAGTTCTTAAGCTCTCCTGCTCTGGCTTTCTTGTAGAGCCCTTTCGCGTCGCGCTGCTCGGCGACGGCGAGCGAAGTCTCGACGTAAATCTCGATGAATTCGCCCGGCGGCGTCATGCCGCGCACCATGCGCCGCTCGGCGCGGAACGGCGAAATGAACGCGGTCAGGACGATCAGGCCTGCGTCCGTCATCAGTCGCGCGACTTCGCCGATGCGGCGTATGTTTTCCACCCGATCCGCATCCGTGAAGCCCAGATCCTTGTTCAGACCATGGCGGATATTGTCGCCGTCGAGAAGAAAGCTGTGTTTCCCGAGCGCATAAAGCTTCTTCTGCACCAGATTGGCGATGCTGGATTTTCCGGCGCCGCTCAAGCCCGTAAACCACAGCAGGCGCGAATGCTGATGCTTCAAGCGCGCATGCGCGGCGCGATCGATGTCGAGGGCTTGCCAGTGTACGTTGCTCGAACGGCGCAGCGCGAAGTGCAGCATGCCGGCGGCAACCGTCGCATTGCTGATCTTGTCGATCAGGATAAAGCCGCCCAGTTCGCGGCTCGTCTCGTAGGGCTCAAATACCAAAGGTTTGTCGGTGGATAGATTTGCGATGCCGATGGCATTGAGGCTTAGTGTTTTTGCTGCGAGATGTTCCAAGGTATTGACGTTGACCTGGTATTTTGGTCCGTGAATGGTTGCGGTGACGAATTGCGTACCGAGCTTGAGCCAGTAGGGCCGCCCGGGCAGCAATGGCTCATCAGCCATCCAAACTATGGTAGCCTCGAATTGATCCGCTATCTCCGGTGGGTCGGCGGCTGCCGCGAGCAGATCTCCGCGGCTGCAATCCAATTCGTCGGCGAGGGTTATCGTCACCGATTGCCCCGCCGCGGCCACCGCAAGATCGGCGCCTCGTGTAACGATTCGCGAAACCGTCGAAGTCCTGCCGGAAGGCAGCACGCGTATGGAATCGCCCGGCCGAATTTGGCCGTCGGTAACCAGCCCAGCGAAACCGCGAAAATCGGGGTTCGGGCGATTCACCCACTGCACCGGCATGCGAAACGGACGCAGTTGCGCGGCCGTACTGTCGATTTCGACGCTCTCGAGATGCGCCAGCAGCGACGGGCCTGCATACCACGGAGTTTGGCTCGATATCGCGGTGATGTTTGCGCCGAGCAGACTCGAAATCGGAATCGACACCACGCCGCGGATGCCGATGCTGTCGGCGAAACCGCGATAGTCAGCGACGATCGCGTCATATTTGGCCTGATCGTAGTCGACCAGATCCATTTTATTCACCGCCAGCACTAACTTCGTTATGCCGATGAGATGCGCGAGATAGCTGTGGCGGCGCGTCTGCGTCAGCACTCCTTTGCGCGCATCGATCAGGATGACGGCAAGATCCGCGGTCGACGCACCCGTGACCATGTTACGCGTGTACTGCTCATGTCCCGGTGTGTCCGCGATTATATATTTGCGCCGTTGGGTGGCAAAGAATCGATACGCGACGTCGATCGTGATTCCCTGTTCGCGCTCCGCGGCGAGGCCGTCGACCAACAGGGCGAAGTCGATGTTTTGACCTTGCGTGCCAACGCGCTTGCTGTCCGCTTCGAGCGCTGCCAACTGGTCCTCGAAAATCATTTTACTGTCGTACAGGAGCCGGCCGATCAAAGTCGATTTGCCGTCATCAACGGAACCGCAGGTGATGAACCTGAGCAGCGATTTATGTTGGCTATGCTTCAAGAAGGCATCGATTTGCTGTTGCGCTTCGGCAGCGGTCATCAGAAGTATCCAGCCTGTTTTTTTGCTTCCATGGACGCAGTTTGATCGTGGTCGATCGCGCGGCCCTGCCGCTCCGAGGTCGTCGCCAACAGCATTTCCTGAATGATCTGTGGCAACGTCGTGGCGGTGCTTTCAACCGCTCCGGTCAAGGGGTAGCAGCCGAGTGTGCGAAATCGAACCATGCGCATCGTCGGCGCCTCGCCGGAGCGCAGCCGGAAGCGATCGTCATCAACCATCAGCAGCAAGCCGTCGCGCTCGACGGTGGGGCGTGGTGCCGCGAAGTACAGCGGTACTATCGGGATCTTTTCCAGATAAATGTACTGCCAGATGTCGAGTTCCGTCCAATTGGAGAGCGGAAAAACACGTATGCTCTCTCCCTTGGACTTGCGAGCGTTGTAGATGTGCCAGAGCTCCGGGCGCTGATGCCGTGGATCCCAGCGTTGATTGCCAGAACGAAATGAAAATATGCGCTCCTTGGCGCGGGACTTTTCTTCGTCGCGCCTGGCGCCGCCGAAGGCGGCATCGAATCCATGCTGGGTCAGGGCCTGCTTCAGCCCCTCAGTCTTCCAGAGATCGGTGTGCAATGTGCCGTGATCGAATGGGTTAATGCCACGCGCCGCTGCTTGCGGATTAAGATGCACGATGAGCTGCATGCCGCTGTCGCGCGCCATTCGGTCGCGCATTTCGTACATCGCGCGGAATTTCCAGGTGGTGTCGACGTGCAACAGAGGAAAGGGCGGGGCGCTTGGGTAGAAAGCCTTGCGGGCGAGATGCAGCATCACGGCGCTGTCCTTGCCCATGGAATACAGCATGACCGGTTTTTCGCACTCGGCGACAACCTCGCGCATGATGTGCATGCTCTCGGATTCGAGGCGCTGCAGATGCGTGACTGCGATCTTGTGCTGCATCGCATGCATGTTCGCGGCTGAAAGTGCGGTCGTCAAGGTGTGCCCTGTTTTGCCGGCCCCGACGCCCGCCTAGATGCAACTCAACGGTTGCATAAAGCAACCACAGCGTCTAATATGCAGCCAGGAGGTTGCATATGACTGAATCCACGGATCGCATCGAAAGAAAGATCTTGCTCAAAGCGCCGCGCTCCCGAGTTTGGCGCGCACTCACCGACCCGGCAGAATTCGGCGATTGGTTTGGTTTGTCATTGCCGAGCAAAGCCATGGTTGCCGGCAAACCGCTGCGGGGGAAAGTGACTCACCCCGGCTACGAGCACGTGGTCTTCGAGGCCTTGATCGAGCGCGTGGAGCCGGAGCGCCTTTTGTCCTGGCGTTGGCATCCATACGCGGTTGATCCCGCGGTGGATTATTCCGGGGAGCCGACTACATTGGTGGTTTTTGAGCTGCAGGATGCGCAAGGTGGCACCTTGTTGCGGTTGGTCGAATCCGGTTTTGACAACGTGCCGCCGGCCCGCCGACTTGAAGCGTTTCGCATGAACAGCGGCGGGTGGGACCAGCAAATGAAGAACATCGAGAAGCATGTCGCAGCGTCCTAGACGAACCTCGAAAGCTGCGGCCCTGCAGAATTGCGCGCCGATCTTTGCGGCATTGGGCGATGAGACCCGATTGAGACTCATCGCAGCTCTTTGCGTTGGGGGTGCCCTGTCGATCACCCAGCTCACGGCTCACTCCGACTTGACCAGGCAGGCCGTCACCAAACATTTAGGGGTACTTGCCGGCGCCGGGCTTGCGCGCAATACGAAAGTTGGCCGCGAGCGGCTGTGGGAATTCGAACCCACTCAGTTAGAAGAGGCGCGGCGCTCGTTGGAAGTCATCGCCTCGCAGTGGGATCATGCCTTGGAAAGACTAAAGCTCGCCGTCGAGAGGTAAATGGACGGGCAAACGAGCCAAATTTGAGGGGGTGGCAAGGTTTTGCTCTGTGGATCCAATAGCCGCTTTAATTGCCTGGAAAGTCCTATATAATCCGCGCGCACTTCCGATTCGGTTTGCACGTACCCGAGCATCGGCCTGATAGATTACGATTGGCGCTGTAATTCGTTGATTTTAAAAGCGCCCGTAGCTCAACCGGATAGAGCACCGGCCTTCTAAGCCGGCGGTTGCAGGTTCGATTCCTGCCGGGCGCGCCACCTGTCGAGAGTAGACGATGGTGGACGTAGCTCAGTTGGTAGAGCCCCGGATTGTGATTCCGGCCGTCGCGGGTTCGAGTCCCGTCGTCCACCCCACTTTCGGTGCGAGTTTTGTTGATTGAATGGTTTTGAAGGGCCGTTAGCTCAGCTGGTAGAGCAGTTGACTCTTAATCAATTGGTCGTAGGTTCGATCCCTACACGGCCCACCAATTCATCACTTCCGGGCACTTCCAGCGACGTCCGGTAACGCACAAAAATCCGCTGAAAATCCTATAAAAATAGGGCTTTTTTATCCACTGCGAATCCGCAGACATCTGCAAGCCAAACTTGACAGCCACCCTCTAGAGGGGGCATTTTTGGGTTCTGGTGCATTGAGGGCTTCAGGGTAAACCATAGAATTTTAATTCTTATGGAAAGCCCCAATGAGCAAAGCGAGAGCGCGCGATCCGATCTACCGGCGTCGTAGATTTCAGACCGAAATCATCGAGTTATGTGTGCGGTGGTATCTCACCTATCGGTTGAGTTACCGGGATTTGGTGGAGATGATGGCCGAGCGGGGCGTCGTTATTTCCCATTCCACCAT
>Ga0210394_10001482_pt1 | contig 37255 bp, 39 predicted proteins | sample IncBWC12MmetaG_FD_160121 | JGI IMG/M metagenome (GOLD analysis project Ga0210394, IMG submission 160121) | Forest soil microbial communities from Barre Woods Harvard Forest LTER site, Petersham, Massachusetts, United States - Inc-BW-C-12-M | ecosystem: Environmental > Terrestrial > Soil >... | reverse complement strand
GTCGGCTTGTGTAGTGATATCGCCATTCTCTCGCGCCTCCTGCCAGCCATTTTCCGAAACGTCGCGGCAAATCGCCAGCGCCCCGAGGGGCAGGGGTAGCCGGACGGGTATTGACGACTGAGCAACAGCAAAAGAGCCGGAACCTCGCGGCCCCGCCCCGGCACAGCGTGCCGATTCACGCAGAGAGCTTTTTGGCGTTCCAAATATCCAAGTGTTCGAAGTGCGGGGCCAGCCCAACTAGACGAGCTGCTACACAGGAGGTGTGGGTCTAGCTTCTTGGTTTGATGTCAACGCCGGGGAATTTGCTAATTATATAAACAGGTATCACGGAGCCTTGGATTTGCCACAAGAATTCGTAATCGGACACCCGCTTTAGGTCGCCGTTTGGCTTTGCTTCCCAGCAGAATACCAGCCCTGTTTGGCTCGCAACATGATCGTGGTCCACGTAGTTTTCAAGTCTAAATTCCACTTCCACTGACTCAAACAGACGTTTCTGTGATTCTTTTTTCTCCTGATACTCACAGATGAGGTCAATTCCCTCAAGTGACGTGTGCTGTAGCGAACGGAAATAGTAAAAGGGGAGCTTACCTAACCCTTCCAATTTCCAGAGAACAGCCAACGTGTCCTTCTCGTTTCCCGGTTCGACGTGAATGGGGCTGCCGTCCACATAAACCCATTTCTGGGATGGATTCTGAAGTCGCTGTTTGCGGTCGTTCAAGGATTCGCTAAGCTCCTCCCGGCGTAGTTTTTCCTCATTCAGGACCCAGTCTTGATACGCCTTGTTTTCTTTAACCCGCGCCACTGCCTTTCGAACAGCCGCGTCAAAGGCACGGCTCACGGAATCGGCGACATACGAGCTTCGCTCCATGTTCAGATTCAACTGGTCGCATTCGACAACGAAGTTGCACAACTTCGATGCTGGCTTGAACTCTCCCCGAAACTCTTTGAAGTCGAGCGCGAAGTACGGGATACCTAGCACGGAGGCGTTGAGGCCAACATTCATATTCCCCGGAGTTATGCTGAATTCTGTTCCCGGACTTCCTGTGTCGAGCGTAAAGCCGCCCTTGAGTATGACCTCAACCGTATTCTTATGGTCGTCCGTCGGCAATCGGACGGCAATTGGGTCAATGACGACAGTTCTCCAGCTTTGGGGGGACAGTGTGGGCGGCTGTATGAAACGATAGCCCGGTGAGAGCGTTTCTTCGCCATCGGGGTGTTTCAGTACGATGCTGGGCAGTTTGTCGGCTCTTTCCTTGCGCGTGCATCCGACAATAGTCCGGTGAAATAGATAGACCTTGAGCTTGTCGATCTCATAGTCACGTATCCAACGTCCCCCGTCGTATCCGTTTACCGTAATTTTGGTATACGACGGCTCGCCTTCCCGTGCAGGAAATGCGGCCACCATTGGTTCCGGCAGTATTGGTTGGGGGAGTTCGAGCGCGCCCATGGGGTCCGTCACTTCAACCTTGTAGCGTTTCCGGTCCTTTGCCGAAACAGTTTCAATCGTTAGCTGACGGCACCAATACATCAATTTTGCTCCGAGGCCCTTCCATCCGAATTCGTCGGCAGCAATCCCAATCACGCCGCTAAAACCCAGATTTAAGAAACGATTGAGTCGCCCCTGCTGTGGACTCGCTTCCTCGCGGGTGTAGTCCATGCCGATGCCGTTATCGAAAAACGAGAATGTGGCTCCGTAATCGGGATGCTTGTGTATAGTGAGGATAACTTTCGTCGCACCGATTTGCTGCGCACACGAGTTCGACAATGCTTCCCGGACCATATCTAGGGGGTGATTGCGGTTCTGGACGGCCTGCTTAATCAGGCTCGGGCCGCTGATACGTACATCGTGTTTTTGCGCCTCGGCGAATTCCATTGGCTTTTCCTTTTTTGGCCGTCGTCGTGGCGCAGATTCTATCCCAGAAAAGCAAAAAGCCGGAATCCTACGGCCCCGGCCCAGCAAAGCGGGAGATTCGGCGCGCACAAAGATAAGAATGCTGCTATTATCTGGCCCACCCTGCCGTAGCATTTTCCGAAAGGGATTTTATGTCAACCGCCGCACCAAGCATGAGCCCGTGGCCCACTGACCTTTTCGATTTCGCGTTCATTCCTTCAATGGACGAAAAGCTGGAGGGATTAAGCCGCCTCGCTGAACCGGAAGATTGGTCCTATCAGCGCACCCAAAGTGAACACCCGTATCCCATCCTTTACAACTATGTGCACTATACTTACCGGCGCGCGGCTGAAGAAACCAAGATTTCGCTATCGGATGATGGGCAGTTTTCGTGCTTTAACACGGGCCTCGTCACCGCGAACCAAGAATCAATTTATGCGTCCTTTGAAACGAACCGCAACCAAGGTGCCTCTCAGCACTGGTTTTTCAAAAAGTGGCTACGCCGTGGGGAGTGGGAACTTACCAAGTTTTCAGACTTGCCTGATATCGCGCACTATTTCGATGACCCAACGTGTCTGGTTTTCGATACCAGAAGAGATTTCCGCGTGAATATCGAGCATATTATCGGGGAAACGCCTCGGGACCGCTTTCCTGAGCCTTACGCTTCTATGGAAAACTATGCTCTCCAAACTGTTTTGAAGGGGGCTATCGACAACGCCAAAGAACGGGTCAAGCGGAGCTACAAGACTGCAATCCCGCAATACTATCAAAGCCGAATTCAACTCCTGCTGCCGCTCTGTTTAAGCAGGCCCCACATGGCCGACTTGGCGCTAGTTGTAGATCGTTACACGAACTTCTATCGGGCGTCCACCTGCCTTACTTTGGATATGGCATACAACAACGCTCGCCAAATTGCCCGCCCTGACCGCGATTGGCTCCAACCCTGAATTCACCCTAATGCCAAGATTGAGGCTGTGCGGCTCCGGCTAGGCACGGCTCGCGAATGTTGTCGCGATGCGCTACAGCAACTTACCTTACGGGTTAGCGTCGCCTCGAACGGAGGTGGTATCGCTAGGCGATGGCGGCGAGCAGGCTCATGGCGCGCTCCTCGCCACGCGCAAGGCATCGGAAGCGCCGCTGCGCGTCCTGAATCCCTCGAACATTTCTCGCCTGCCGCGCTTTTGGGTATAGGCCGGGTTGAGTATCTTGAACCAGCCAGCCGGTCCCTGCACCCCGTACGTCGCCCGCTTGTGCTTTGCCACGATACCCTCGCAGTCACGGCCGCAAACCACGCCGAAGAATTTCACGCCGTGCCCGTCGATATGATCCGCATACAGTAGGCTGTGATTCCGGCTAACCCGAACCAGCCGCCGCAGCCGCCGCTTGCGCTCGATCAGCGGCAATCCGCGCAAGTCCTCGCCGTCCAGCCAAAGCAGATCAAACGCATAGAACACCGCATCGTGGCGGCGTCGGCGCAGCAGATCGAGGAATAGGCTCCGGCCATCGCCATCCAAGCAAACGATTTCGCCGTCGAGAATCGCGCTTTTAACGCGCAGCGCGGCCATTGCCGTGGCGAGTCCGGCGAAGGATTTGTACGTGTTGCGCTTGCGCGATACCAGTTCGCACCTGCCGTCCTCGATATAAGCCACGCAGCGAAAACCATCCATCTTCAATTCATAGAGAAAGTCGGAGTGGTCGAACGGCGCAGCGAGACGAGCAGGATTGATGGGAGTTACACGCGGCAGCATCCTAAAATTATCGCGGTCGGATCAGAGCCCGTCAAATCTCGCTGTTCCCCGCGAATAGCCGATCAACAAGGCCCGGCAAAACATCATCCGCGAGGTGGTCTACAAACTTCACCATCGTGTGGATTCGTTTCCCGCAAGCCGGACATCCGGGAACGACGACGCCCTTACCGCCTTCGGCCATGCTCGGCGGGTTTTCTACAAACGTATCGAAGGTGTGCCGCCGAATCTCAGCTTGGAGTGCGCGCAGCAATTCTGGTTTCGTCATGTGTCCAAATAAAGGCCCGGAACCTCGTTACTGTTTTTCCAGCACAAGTATTCCTTGGTTCGCTCTGTCCCGACCGGAATAGTATTCGCCGGAAAGTTGCCGTTGGCCATCGATCAAGTTTAATGTTGCTGTCCCATCGTGCGCGTGCATCGTTTCCTTTGCTCCCGTCCTCGGCACGTTCCTGTACTGATAACTGAGCACTGGTTGGTTGCCCATCACCATCGAAGCGACCACACTCTCAGAATCGGAATGTTCGGTAGAAAGCCTCAACGACAAATGCGTCCAATTTTGCCGAATCCGTACGGTGACTGGATGCTGTTCAGCAAGACTGTCGAAAGAGGATGTGACATATCCACGCCAATCGCCGGAGATATCCGGAACCTTGACGATACTAGCCGTGTGTAACACGGCCCAATTCCAGATGTAGCTCCGGAATATGCCCAATAAAAGGCCGTATAGCGTAGCTGTGCCGGGTACCTCCAACCAAAACGGTGGATGGGTCTTCCCGGTAACTAACGCCACCAACCATGCCAAACCGACTGCGATGACGGCCAGAGCAAACGCGATTTGGAACCGCTCTTCAGAATCGGTCGAATAAGGGTGCATTTCCTACGTCCAGTTGAGCCAGAGCGTTCGCAATCCCTGCACCAATTGTGCTGCCTCAGGAATTTTCCACTGCACGAGTGACGAGCCGAAAAGCGGCGTGATTCCGTTCTGGCAGACGCATTGGTCAGGGTGAACGGTATACGCCCAATAATCGACGATTTTGGTAAAAGTACCTTGATACGTTCCACCGAAAAGGTCATCCGGTGCGTTATAAACCAAACATTCGATGAAATACGATGTGCAGATATCCCCCACGATTACTCTATCTTGAGTGAGACGGTTGCGGGCATTCTTAAACATGCGAACCGTACCTTTGAACCACCCGTTCGTGCGTCCGGTGGCATTCTTTGCTTCGCCGTTGGAAATGTGCTGTTTGGGAAAATTGACGATAGGAACCCCAGCTCGGTTTCTGAACTCGATCCCCTCAGTATAGGATTGGAGTACACCCGAATAGAAATATCCATATTTCTTGTGTTGGAAAGCGGGAATCACGTCGGCGGCGATTCTCCCTTGCCCGAAGTCTACCTTGATGCACCTGTCCCGCTCACTGACTCGCCCATTTCCGTAATAGGCCCTCAAAGTTTGGAGGACATCAGCGCGAAAATCCGCCCACCCATACGTAGCGGCGGAGTGCGCATTTACTTGGAGTTGTCGCTGATTCGCGTCCAGCGCGGAAACATCCTTGAAAAACACAGTGTCCGTCAGAACGACCACGTCGACATCGCTGTCGCCAAAGATATTCGTGGCATTCGCGTAAGAGCCCTGAAGAAATACATCCGGATTCCTTGAAGCGGTTCGCGACTGAGGGGCAAGCAAGGCCGTTCGTACAGAATTGTAGCTTGCGGTGGAATTGGTTATAGCTCCACGGCCGGACCATGTGACCAGTTGGGATTCCGGAATGGCCATTTTTTATGGTAATTCGACGAAAAGCGAGTCGGCATCGAAAAATGCTTTAGCCTTCCGACTTTCGCGGTGCTGCGTAAGCAGCAGGGTTATGTTTCAAGCTTAATAGCTCGTGCTGGCGGCGATTGTGCGCCCATTCTCGCTCGGTCATCGGGTGGAAGTGCCGATGGCACATGGCGCAAACCCGAGGAATTGCCCCAACCGGGAGTATCCTTCGGCGCGGCATATAATTCCCTCCTAACTGCCGTCAGAATGGACAGCCTTTACCTCGATTATTCCCACGAATCTCTAGGCACGATCCTTTATCGGTCACGCGCGACGTTAGCCCCATCCAGACGAGCCGTTCCTCGTGTATAAGTCCTCAAAAGTATTCGCTTCTTGTTCGCCTGTCAAGGTATATGATGCGGCGTCGAACATTTCCAAAGAGGCTAAAGGTAATTCGCTATCGCAGCAGTTAGAGCGTCGCCTCTATCGAACATGTGTACCCACCAAATGTAATCGGCGGCAACAACACCGTCAGGTCCGGCGCTCGTAATGCTCTTTGCACGTTCCGCCAGAGCCTTCGGTAATTCCTTTTCGGTCAAGCCATTCAGCTCAGGATATTTCTCTAGATTGCTACCCATCGTCCAGAAGTGGGTGATTGCGCCTACCTCGGGAGTCTCCACAGAGATTTCTTCGGTCTCGCGGTTCTCACGTTTTCGGAATTCCTCTAGGTCCTCATCCGTGGTTTGGCCATTGAGTCGAAGAAACACGCCTTTGACTTGACCGCCCCGTCGCAAGCTGCAAGTTGGCGCACCGTGGCGCGATTTCGAAATCCAAGTCCACTCCCGATGCCAGCCGGTTAAAATGCCTTCTCGACATTCAATGATTTTTACCCCACCCGTTCCCCATATCAGCGATCCGTACCCAAAGACCCATGTGTTTTTCCGAGATTTCGTCACCGCCTCGTTCGGTTCACTGAAGCAAGGGGCGGAGGCGCGCGCCGTAGTACCTTGGGGATCGCATCTTCCTGAACTGTTGCCGTGGTTCCTAAGCATGTGATATTTATCTCCCGTCCGAATGCTGGAGAACTCTTCGTGCTGCCAACGTCGGCTATTCCATTCCGAACGATTTCATAATTCGCTCATCGCTACTCGCCCCGCCACCAAATGAGGGCTGAATCATGCTAAGCACGTCCTTTGTGTTGCAAGATTCAACCACTGGAAGGACCTCCGCCCTGATTGACCAGATTGTGGAACTTGCGGGCGCGGCCCGATTTCGGAGATTGCGTGTTGCAGTAGCATATGCAACGCGTGCGGGATGTGGTGATCTGTGTCGTCGGCTGGAGACACGAATGTTGGGATGGCGCAGACTGGAAAAATACTGGCTTGTAAGCATCGATTTTGGCCGTACCGAGGTGGAAGCACTACAATATCTTCTTGGACTACCCAATAGTCAAATCAGAATTCCTAACGCTTCAGAGCTGTTGGCAAGCAATTTGAATCCACGCTCTTGCTTTCATCCTAAGACCTTCATATTTGATTCGGGAACGGACACCATGAGTGCGCCTTTCGCAGTTCTCGTGGGTTCGGGCAACCTCACTATGAGTGGACTGAATACGGGTGTTGAGCACGCAGCCGCACTTCTGTGGACACCCCCGTTGAATTTGCAGCAGGCCTCAATCTTAACGCGCCTACAGGGTCAACTGTCGTGGTGGACTGAATTATGGGAGAATTCTGAGCGACCTACTGCAGACCTCCTGACTGAATATAAGCGTCGTAGGCCCGTACCCGCGAAGGAAGATCGAACAGCTTCCGTAAGGCATTTCGTTTCCACAACTCCTCGCGTGATCGAACCTGAACCCGGCTTAGCTTGGGCAAACGCGCGATGTTTCTGGATTCAGACTAGAGAACTGTATAAAAATCGCGGGCGAGGCGAGCCCGGAAACCAGTTAGACCTAACACGGGGGAGCAGGGTCTATTTTGGCTTCAGGCCGGATAGGGTTCCACTCAATACAGTGCTCGGGCAGGTTCTTTTGCAGTATGACGGGTTCTCTCCTCGGGAATGTAGCGTCCGCTTTGGCAACAATTCCATGGACAAGGTGAACTTACCGATCCCGGGAGATGACGGGCCTGCCAGCTACGACAATTCAGTTATCCACTTCACACGTACCGGCCCGAGGCAGTTCGACGTACGACTTGGTAGCAATCGCGACTTGGCACGGTGGGAACGCAGATCCCGCGCCCAGAAGCTGAGATATGAAATGACAGGAGGTCGACCGTACGGTTTTTACACTTAGCCGGACAGACTAAAAAGTCGGCTGGGTTGCGGTCCGGGAAATGGAACCACTCCTCCAACAGAAAGTTACGCTCGAATCGATAGACGCTTGTATTGATCGATTGCGGGATACGTATCTTGCGCTCCCAGATGAAGACCGAGCCAAGATGTCTGAACAAGACGTTCGCGATTACTTTGTGACGCCGCTTTTGGAAGCGCTCGGGTGGGGTACAGTTGATCCTAGAGAGCGAGTCGCCGAACGATACCTGCCACGCAGAGGTTTCAGTGATTATGAATTGTGCCTTCCCATCGGAAGTAAGCCCGCTGACAAATACGTTCCGATATTGTACGTGGAAGCCAAGAAATTTGGTGAACTCTCGGCGCTCCAAACAGATCTATTTGGTTATGAGAAGCGGTCAGAGGCAGACCTGCAAGCTATTAAATACGCAGACGAATATAACCCGAAGAGAGGCGAAAAGATTGGGTGGGCAATCGTCACGAATTTTGAACTGTTTCGCTTGTGGGACACGCGCAGAGGCGTTCTCGTCGAGTCCACAGAATGGTTTAACGAGTTCAAGCGAGATCGCACGCTACGAATTCTGTACCTACTTTCTCGCGACAGAGTCCTACAGGACCCGGGCTTACTTGAACTTTCAAGTTTTCGCAGCCTTCCCGAAATCGATGAGAAGTTCCTTTCTAAGCTGAACGAGTGGCGCGAGAATCTCGCCACGTCGATTTGGAAATATGAAGCTAATCGACAACGTTTAGGTACCAGCATTTCTGAACAAGAATCAAATCTGCGGGATGTTGTTCAACGAACGCTTGATCGACTCATTGTAATTAGGACCGCTGAAGATCGGGGCCTCGTACCCTCACCCTATCGCTTACAAGAAATGGTAAAGAACTACGGACGCGAGGGTGCGGTTCCGCTAATGCTATTAAAAAACATTCAGAACAATACGTTTCAGTATTTCGATCATCACTACAATTCTAAGCTTTTTGGCGCTCACCTCGCAGATTCAATGGAAGTACACAATAATCCGCTCGCGGGCATTATCGATGAGATGTGCAAGGCCAGTTTTGCCAGCATGAATGCTGATATCCTCGGTACAACGTATGAGCAGTATCTTGGCCAAACGATTGAGATTGATTCCAAGTCTGATTCTCCGAAGTTAGTTCCAAATCTTCGAACTCGGGCCGCACAAGGTAGCTATTACACGCCTCGTCGCATAGTTCAACGGATCGTTGATCACACAGTAGGACGTTATTTATATGGCACCGACAATGGTCAACCCCAAGGCAGGCCTTTGCCGGGAGAAACCAGAAAGACCATCGGGCAAATTCAAGCCATGTCACTGCTTGACCCCGCGTGCGGGTCAGGTTCTTTCTTGATCTATTCATTTGATGTGCTTCGAGACTTCTATAAAGCTGAACGACAGCGCATTGAACATGAGATGGAGTCACGGATCAGGGAAATCGTCGAAAGTGGGGTACCGAGGTTAGCCGCCGAAGCATCGCACGATCCGGAAATTCTCAAGTTGCGAAGTGAAATGGAATTAACGCGCTATATGTCATCAGAGATCGTCGAGCGGCATCTGTACGGTGTTGACCTCGACCCTCAGGCAGCCGAAGTCTCAGCCATGAATCTGTTGTTGAAAGCTCTTGTACGTGACGAACGCCTCCCGCGCATATTGGACCAAAATATCAAAGTCGGTAATTCACTCATCAGCGGCATTAGCCTCACCGCCGATCTGGATGCACTTACGCCTCAAATCGAACAGCTCGCATCAATTCGGGCCGACATTAGAGCTGCCACTTTAAGGGCTAATAGAAATGATCATAACCGTGGTGGGGAAGAGGAAACGATAGATCACCTTGAACGAGACTTTCGGAAAATCGCCGCTGACCTGAATAAAATGCTGAACGAGCCACTTCGTAGAGACGGCCTGAAGGGTTGGTTCGATAATCCTGAGTCCAAATCCCCTTTCAATTGGCAGGTTGAGTTTCCTGAAATCTTTTCATCGACGCGAAACGAGAAAGGGTTTACGTTTGTTCTTGGGAACCCTCCCTACGTTGGTTTTCATGGCTTCGCTGCTGATAAGCCATTTCTCCGTAAAACGTATGCGACGGCATCTGGCAAGTTCGATATTTACGTGCCATTTATCGAGCGCGGGATAGGTTTGACCGCGTCGAGAGGAAAACTCAGCTTCATCTGTCCTAGCACCTTCATGAAGCGCGGGTTTGGAAGAAAGATGCGCCGCTTCTTGTTATCCGAATCTTCTATTGAATCAATTCATGACTTCCTTCACACCAAAATATTCCGTGACGCGCTCAACTACACATGTATTTGTGTCTTCCGTAGGCAGCGTCTGACAAACTCATCTGAAATCACATACAGCGAAGGAGATTTGAACGCTGTCGCAGAACCATACCCGCAGGCCAAGCTTAGCGATTCCCCGTGGGTCTTTCGGTTCGGAAAAGAAGAGAAGCTAGTCGAACGTATTCGGTCGAACCAAGCCTTGGTAGATATGGGTAAGCCAGAGATCACTGCTGGAATATCAGAGGGGATTGTTACCGGCAAGAACTCTGTACTTTTGATTCATCAAGACGAAATCGCAAAGCTTAAGCTTGAACCTGATTTTCTGAGGAAATGTCTAAGAGGGGCGGATGTCAAACGGTATTGTCCCGATTGGGGCGGATTCTACCTGATCTATCCATACGTTAACAATGAGGGCCGGACCGAAGTTGTTTCCGAGCAAGAAATACGCTCGCGCTGCCCAAAACTTCATAGCTACTTGATGAAAAACAGAAGGCTGCTTGAATCTCGCACGTATCTTGAATCGGGGAATCGAGATTGGTACGAAATCTGGTGTCCGCGCGACATTACTCAACATGCTCGCGATAAAATCGTGGTACCAGAACTCGCAGATCGCAGTCAATTTGCATTCACAACTGGCGAGTTTTCTTACGTCGATACCACTTGTGGTATCACCCTCAGCGACGAATGCCCTTTTGATTTGGGGTATCTCTTGGCCGTTCTCAATTCCAGTCCTGCGGAATACTTATATCGAAAAACTACGGTTCCGAAAGCCAATGGATTTCTAATTTACAAGACAATGTTTTTGAGAACATTGCCAATTCCTGTCCCTGAGGGTCCAAGACAAACAAAGATCGCATCGACAATTTCGTCTCTGGCTTTTAAGGTTCAGAGCTATAACGAGCAGATTACAGAACTTGCACGCCAGTTTCGCAGGCATTTGGAGGCAACAGTTCCGCTCTTCGATACAGACCAACAGTCCTTCCGTTCTGATTATTACGATGTGCCGAACTATTGGACCAATCGTCAGTTACTTGCGCCTGATGCCCTCGACTTGACTGAACCTGTCACCAGAATAAAGATAGATAATGAGATCGCGGCGAACCACGGCACTTTCAGCGCTGATTCGCAATTGATCGTGTCGTATCAATCCGAGAAATTAGGTCCATGGAAAAAGCTAATAGCTTTAGAGCCGATTAGTCAGGATTTCAAACTGTTTGTGCTACTGGCCTCCCGGCAATATCTTACGGAGAACCAAGGAAAGCGATTATGGAAGCTGCCCGGACGTAAGGCGTCTGATCGGACGATTGATATCGTACTCGGCTCTCTGGTTTTGCCGGTCTGGGGACTGCTTCATGGTCGGAGCGACCGAGTCACACTAAATTTGTCCAAGGTTGCTGAATTGATGAGTGGTTTTAAGGACGAAATTTCAGGTGAGTTGAATCCTAGTGTCATAGAGGCCGAGCGAAACTCATTGGACTGCCAAATAGATGATTTAGTCTTCGGCCTATACGGCTTCGACAAAAACGAGAAAGAATTTTCCTTTCGTCGTTGATCCTCAAATCTTTTCGGCAACTCGGAATAGCTCATTGACTGCTTTTTTCATTTGATACAGCCGGTTTGATACGTTGCCGCAAGCCCGGCCTGAGGCTTACGACCAGCACGCAGAAGCAGCTCCCGCAGTGAAACGGGCATATTTTGACCGGCGCGATTCCCAGAAACCGAAACAACAAAAGCGCGTGGGCCGCTGATCTCCGGCCCGGTTATCGGTCCGAACTTTTGGCCTTTCGTTTGCGGGGATTCGCTTTCTGGATTTTCCGTTCACTGAGATTTGCCCTCAAAGATTTCTCAGCATGCTCCGCGCGCCTGCGCGCATGCGACGGCGAAAGCCCCAGCAGCCGTCCGATATACTTCCAATCCAGCCCTTTTTCGTGCATGAAAGAGGCAACGACACCGTTTGCATCCATGTGGCGGTGAAGGCGGCGCGCATATGACCGGGGCGGGCGCATTCTCACAAACAGCCCAGCAGCTTGCACATCCCTTATCAAGTTTCCGCAGTTGCGAATAGAAAGCAGCGCGGCAATTTCGCGCCATGACCAGCCATGCTTCCGTAAATGCGCCGCCACAACCGTATTGAAGAGGACGCACTTTTGACCTAAAACCACGCGCCGACGGCGAGGCTGAGGCTGCGCCTTGATTCCCTTTTTCAACTCTTCCGCAATCTCGCCCATGCGATATATCAGCATCCGCACGTGAGGTGGCTTCAAACTCAATTCCTCGGCTACGCCCACCGAATTGAGGCCAACCCGGTAATAGAAGTACACGACCGCCGCAAGTAGTGCCGGATTCTTTGCGACGCGGACCTGCGTATCCCAATTTTCGATTTGGGTTTGCAATTCCTGCTTGCGCGGCGAATCCTTTACGGTCACATACTCGCGGCAGTGTTTGTCCAGCGTGGCATTAAGCTGAGGGAGTTGGTTAGACATTGATTCTCGGGCGCGCGCCAGTCTCTCGGCCAGCGTACCTGTGCCTGTGCCGATCTGCGCGCGGGTTTCAAGGTAAGCAACGATCACTTCTTGCAGCAAAGAATCTGAGACTGCCCAAGCAGGGGCGGACCGCCTGCGGTTAGCGAACAGCCTGCGCTCCTGTACTTGCATTGCCCCGAAATCTTGCCATGAAATTCCCGTCGCTGCTGATACGGGGCAGGATTCGCGGCCCGCAAACTGGTAGGGATCGAAATGCAGGGCGGCGGGGTTCATGCTGCCTCCGTTTTGCGGAGAGGCTTTTCGTCCTTGGGCCTTAGTGGCGTACACATGTAGCAATTTAGGCTGACGCCGGTTTCAATTTCCTTCCCGAAAAGCATGTTGCTGTGAGGGCATCGCGGAGGGATTCCTTTCGGGGGAACGAGGCCGGGCGCGAGGCCAACGGTAGTCGGTCCATAACTACGTCGAATTTTGGGCATTGTCTAACCTCAAACAAACTGAGGCGCTGTTACGGGGGATTTTTAGGCGAGAGTTTCGGGCGGGGTGCCAACGGGCTGATTTGTCGACTGGTCGATTTCTACACAAAGCAGAATTAGTGTTTTATTTTTCTCATCTGGATTGAGCACGTACTCGATTTGGAATTGCCGTACGTATGTACCGGCCCCTTGGAACCAAACCTGATCCTTGGCGAAAATATCCAGATTGTGGCGGAAATGCCGAATAGTGATCCTGTGCGTTGCCACATCACTAAACTGATTGGCCGCGAGTACGTCGCGCCCTGTGATGCTTTCAATCTTTCCCCAGAGAGTGCGCACAGGAGAATAGTTGGCGAGACTTACGTCGCCGAACGTACTCTGCGCCGGGCCATAGGGTCTAAGTAGCTGAAGGCGATGCCGCAGCTCGCCAATCTTCAAACGACTGTCAGTGTAGGGCACGTTTTCGGCTCCTTATTGCGGGGATCTCCCGGCATGCCGGTTTATGCGGCTGTATCCGCGAAACAAAACTCAAAGTCGATAACCCGGCCCCATGTAGTGGCGCGCAGCGCCGCCTCGGGCGGAAGGTCTGCCTCAAATATCGGATTAGCATTCCCAAGAGGCGTGGCGTCGCTATCCTGTAACGTGCCCGCGAATCCGCCGAGGGCCAGCCGTACTTTGTGCGCCAGCTTAACGGCCGTGGGGTAATCAGCCGCGTAGCACTTGAATCGAAAGCGCGCTATCTGGAATTTATTCAGCCCTTCCAGCGTCTCGTTCGATTCAGCGCTGAGCTTCTCGTACACAATGTATGGGTACGTCGGCTGCTTGACGGAAATGTTGGCGAACAGGCCATTGGTGCCGTCGCCTCGATTGGTGCCCAGCAGCGCGGATACCCCAGAGTCTTTTGTCAGTAAAATTTCTATACCTTCCTCAAGCATGGCCTGCCTCTCTGTTTTCCGAAAAGTTCTTTAGCTGTCCTGTTCAGTCGGTCCAGCCGGTTAGACACAGCGTGGCGTGAGACGCCAAGCTCCTCAGCGATTACTTTGTCGCTGAGAAGTTGCCGATAGGCTCGGTACAGAACCAGCGCTGTCACCGCAGCCATTTTTCTGAGTCCTTGCCCGGCCCGTATATCCCGCACGGCTTTCGGATTTCGCTTCACCAGCAAGCGCGGATACAAGTGCAGCAATAAAACGCGACACTGACTATCGTTCAGCGCCCATTCGGGAACTTGCCGCAGATTTCTGTGCGCCGGGATTCGATGCATGGCGTACAAGTCTGCGTATGCGTATCGCCGTCGAAGACCGGGCTGACCCCACCATGCGCCCCGCAGCTCCGCATCGTGTGGCGGAAACGCAGCGCCAGTATTCGTACCCAACTGCTGAATAGCAGCGTTTTTAAGCTGATAGTTTGCGAGGCCGAATTGTGCAAGCCTGCGCTCCCACTGCTTATGCTGCTTTCGGGCGCATCTCAACATTTGCTTTTTTTGCCTCTTGAAAAGAGAAAACGCGACGCTGGTTTTCTGGAGGAGGACCGCCAGCAGCGTCGCGCCTTGGATTTATTGACCGCAGCGTGGCTCAAAGTGGGCTTGGATTATCGTCGCCGCCCAACGCACTGCCGCTGCGATTCGTGGGAGCCAGTGCCCGCTAACAACTTGCCAGAGCTCTGTTACGCCCTGCTGAAACCTTTTACCCTCGGGTCGGCTGCATGTCGTATACGCGCTTCGACCAGAGCAACATCTGAACTTGATTCGGGATCTGCCTAAAGCCGCCAGACATTGCGGCCTCGCGGTTCTCGTACCAGTTAGCGATCAGTTGCAACATCGCAATCTTGAACACGCCGGGTACGTTTGTCCCGTCGCTTCCGTATCCGGCCGTGTAGTGAATCTGTACTGCATTTTCCGCATACAGGACTGACGGCCACATAACGCCGGGCGGGCCGGGGAATATCCGAGGCGGCTCGCTCTGGTTATCGAAAATGAACGGCCCAAATTGATTTCCGCCCTCGCCGCCGAAGGAGGTAGCAACCGGCCCCTGATTCTGCCACTGTACGCCGCTCGCCTCGGTAGTGATTCCGCCAACCGTTTTATTCCATACTGGCGGGTCAATTCCGGACTTACCGGGCGAGATGCAAACCTGAACGTTACCGTTATTATCGGTAACGGTTTGCGCCGGGCTTGCGGTATAGCTTGTCTGCGGATACCAAAGATTCGGCGCAGGGACGAGGTCGTGGAATTGCTGATCCTTATCAGAAAGGTACGTTATCCGGTTTACCGTAACCAAGGGCGAGACGAACAGCTTGATCATCTGGCTGTAATTCCAGAGAGTCGTGCTGTATCGAGGCATCGCGTAATAGCTGGGCGGATACGCCATCTGGCTTACGACGGTATCCGTGTAATACGGAAACGAGTCCAAGCACTGGATATAGCCCTTGTTGACAAAGCTTCGGCTCGTGAACGCCTCGCAGGCTTCACGTGCCGCAGTGATTAGATAGCCGATCAGTACATCGTCATCGGTTATCTCGACGCGCAGGAAATTCTTCGCGTCGGTCAGGGTGATCGCCTCAACCGCTGGCGGAGTTTCGATTTGTAACGTCGCCATAAAGCTCCAGTGCTTATTCGGGAAAAAAACGAGATGGAAAAAGAAAAACAGGCTGCCAAGCGGGGGTGGAGGGTCCTCGCAAAGCAGCCTGCTTTAACGTTGCGCCGGGGGCCATGCCGGGTCCCCGACAATCGCCGACGCATTCAATCACTTGCAATGGCGCGCTGCGCGTCGGCTCCTGCCCAGCGCGGGCAAAATCTTTATGCCGCTTTTTTCACTTTCCTAAGCGAAACAATCTCGGCTTCTAGTCTGGATACAACCTCTTGCAACTGGCGAATTGCAGCGCCATATGTGCTTTGATCCTCACGCAGCCGGGCGATTTCTCGGGCAAAAGCGTCCAAGGTTTCACGCATGTCCCGCACGGGCCGAGGGACGGACGGGGTAAACTCGGCAGCCAACTGATCTGTGGTGACGCCGGAATCCACCGCTTGGCGAACCCGGATCATTTCAGCTTCCGTGAGCATCACACCTTTTGCTTGACTCGCTGCGCGGTATCCCCACGCGTAACGTTCGTTCTGTTTCTGGCGGCTTTCTAAATCTCGATTCGTCAAAACTGGCATCTGTCTCTCCTGTTTTTATGCGATTCCGAATTCCGCTTGATCGTCGTCCGAAATGCTACGCGCCCGCAGCGCCAGCGCCCGCGCCCGCAATTCCTCGGCCGTCTTAGCCTCGCGCCGCACCAAAGAATCCAGCGCAGCCAACAATTCACGGCTGGCGCGCGAAACCTCAGCACCGTCTGTGCTGGCCGTCAGCATTTGCTTCAGCCCGGCAACGGCGCGCTGGGTAAACAAGAGTGCAGCAACAGATGCACCGCTTTGATTGACGCGCAATACCAACGCGTCCAATTCCTTGCGCAGGGCTGCCACTTTTTCTGGCAGCGATTTCTTTTCCAACGCAAGTGCAATGCGCCATTCCGCCAATGTCAAATGAACATCTCGGACGGCTTCAAAAAGCCGTACTTCCATATCACTAACCACGGGAGCGGCTTTCTGCCTGACGGCTGGCGTGGGCGTCGTCGCCTGTTCTTCCTCGACCCAGCACCCCTTCCCGTTTTTTTGAATCCAATATCGCCGTGTTGCCATTTTCTTCTCTCCTAATCTGCTCCGAAAACTGTTAGGGCTTAGTTAACCGCAATCGAAACCAGTGCCGGGCTTCCGCCGCCTGTCGGATCGTGCACCTGCGAATCGGCGCGCATATGGCCGACGTACAGCGCCATGCCTTTATCAACGAAACCGGACGCTTGCATGTGCCGCGTCACTGTTATTTGGGACGTCCGTACGATGAAGCGGGACATATCCCCGAAAATTATCTTGCCCGCTGTAATCGGGCTGGCTTGAAAGAATTTGCCGGGCATGGACGGCGCAATAATCACCGGCTTGCCCATCAGCGTCTCTTTATCCTTGCTGATATCAAGCAAGGGCCGCTTGTTGCTATCAGTGAGTGACCTAACCCACTGGTACGTGTCGTCGTTCATTACCCAGCAGCAAGATTTCGAGGCGCGATAGATTCGGTTAACGGAAAAGTACGCTTGCTGGAATCCGTCGTTCAGCGTGACGCTAACGTCGCCGGACATTGTGTGATTCAGAGTAACGCCGCTTGAAGCGACGCCAGCCACTAGGCCGCCCGGCTGCTGCGTACCGTTGCCGTTCACCAAATCTTTGCCGATTCCTCGCGCGAAGCCGATTGCAAAAGCCGTTTTCATCAGCTTCAACATAACTTCGTATGCGTCCTCCTCGATTTCAAAAGAGGCCGCCAATTCCGCGCGATATGGCCAGCCGCCTACTTGCTGCGTAGCAGCAGTCGGAACCGTCTGCGGAATTAACTGCGTGCCCTCGGTGATTCTCTGCGCCGAGAAAGTCGATAAGTCCCAGCCGGAGATCGCAAGGGGCCGCGTGCCTTTGGTTTTGATTTGCGTCACGTACGAATCATCAAGAAGCGGATCGACCTGCGCCAAGCCCAAGAAGATATCCTCTTGGAACTCGGTAGGAACCAAAGTGCCGCCAAGCAGTGCTTGGGTGTACGTGATGGTTTGCGTACCCTCGGCGAGATTGGCGCGGGTTTCTACCTTCAAGCGGGCCTCGTTCAGCTGGCGCAAGTCAGCCTCACTGTGGCTGGGATTCAAAACTCGCAGCGCCGCTATCTGGCTTTCGTACTCGTTGGTGCCGGAATGCAGCGCCTTAAACCAGCGGAGCTCCAAATCCGTACAGCCGAAAGCGTCGCGCGCGGCCTCAACCTTTACGCCTTCGCGCAGGGTTTTAATCTTGGCCAGCAGAACGTTTACTCGGGTCTCGTCCCGCTTGCTGAGGCTGGGCTGCGCCGTTAGCGTTTCCGCTTCGGAGATTGCATCGCGCAATTCAAGCGTGGTTGGTGAAAGTTTAGTTGCCATTTTCTGTTTCTCCCCTTCTTAAAAACTGCGCTACCAGTTGGCGCGCTTTTACTAGTGATTCATTTTCCGAAATCTCGTCTTGCCGGTTTTCGTCCGATTCCTCGTCGGGCGCGCCGGGCGGCGTAATCTGGTCAATATCCCCGGCGTCCAGCATGTTGACGGGCATCCAGTAAGCGGAACCGGCTGGCCCCGGAATCGGATCCATGTCCTCAAGTTCCCGGATATCGTTACCGTTGAGGAATCCCCATTGCCTGCCGGTAGCGTAGAATTTCGAGCGAGAGGCGGCGTCGGGATAGAACAAACGACGTACGTCAAACTTGGCGAAGAAGTGGCCAGCCGCTTTTTTGGGGAACAGCTTGCGCTTTAATTCTTGCTCCCAAGAGGTTATCCACGGGCCGAGGCAGTACAGGGTAAATTCAATCGAGGACTGCTCAACGCTGGATTTCGAGGCTTCCTTCTCGCCTACCATGTGCGCCGGGACGTTAAACACCGTGGCGATATCGGTGCGTACGTACTGCCGGGTTTGTAGATACTGGCCTTCCTCGGGCGTGACGGCCAGCTTGGTAAACTTGACGCCCATTTCCAACACTGCGGTTTTGTGCGTATTCTCGCCGCCGTGCGCCTCGGCCCAAGAGCGCTTTAAGTTCTCGAGCGCCTTTGGTTCCATAGCTGCGGGAATTTCGAGTACGCCAGCCGGGCGGGCACTATTGCCGAAGAATTTTGCGCCGTACTTTTCAGTGGCAAGGGCGAGGCCGATCGTCTGCCGGGCCAGCCAAACTACGGATTGCCCCAAGCGGCCGTCGAGCGACATGCCGGGTATATGGAACATGTCCTCGGAAAGAATAATGCGGCGGATTGCCAGCCGGTTGTCGATAGTCTCGGAAGCATCCGGGGCCATCTGGCTGTCACCCATCGTCTCGTTGGTTTCGTATACCAGCGTGCCAGTCGGATGTACGGTGCCCTCGATCTTGGTGGGGGCGGTAATACGTACGGGCCGAGTGCGCGCCGGATTGCGCGGCCATAGCGCGACGATTTGATTGGTGAACTTATCGCGCTGTATTTCTGCATACATGTTGCCCCACAGCAGCGCGTGGACTTGCAACGTTTTGCGGAAAGTGAATGAGGTCATCTCCTCATTCGGTTCGTCATGCAGCAAATCGAACAGCTCGTGCTTCTTTGCCAGCGACTTTCCGTACCGTCCGTCAACTTTGGTTTGTTCATAGACGTTAAGAGGCAGGCCAGCGATTCCGTTCCCGATGATATTGCAGCAAGCAAGGACAGTCGTAACTTGAAGCGCCGTCATCTCGGAAACGCGCAGCCCCGAATCCGTGCGGCCCCCGTTAAAAATATCGAGAAGCCACTCAGCCGGAAACGATAAGGGCGTCTGCGGGTTTTCCAGAGACGAACGAAGCTCGCGCAGTGCACCGCGAATTTGTGTGGGTGATGCCATCGAAAGTCCTCGGAATCTGTTACGGGCTTACAGAGGTTGGTCGGGCCGCAAGGATTTGAACCTTGGATCTCCCGCTCCCAAAGCGGGCGCGTTACCGGGCTTCGCTACGGCCCGAACTCTTCTTCACTCTGGCTGCCGGGCTGTTACGCCAGCAAGTAGCTGCGTATACTCAGCCACGATGTTTGCCGGGCATTTTTCTCTGCCGAACTCAAAGTTTGCGGCGTCTTTAGGTTTGCCGGTAAACCAGCGCGATTCACCAAGCAATTCCCCCACGATTCGCCACGTACCACCTACCGAGTCAATGTGCCAAAGAACTTTCGGCAGCGCGGGGGTTGGGCGGCTTGCGGGCGCGGGTACTACACCGGGCGCTGGCGCTGCGAGGCCGCCTGACTGGCCGCCGCGCATTATCTGTTCATAAATCTCGCTGTCGCTTGGTGTGGAATTAACTGGACGGCCCTGCGCATGGCGCAATTGCTGCACGGCGGAATCGGGGACTGCTTCTACAGCTCCGCAGTGTTCGAAATATGCAGGCACTTCGAGGACCCTGACTTCCTGAGTACATTTTCCGCACTTACCAACCAAGAACTGCCGTTTTTCGCCGACGGAATCAACATGATTAGTAACCGTCCAAACTGCCGGTATAAAGCCGTCCGGTTTTGGTGCCTTGGAGCGAGCTACCAGACCGCCGCCTCTGCTTTCCGCGAGGCTGGGTATCGGCGCAGGCGGGTGGAGCGTTAAGGTGATTCGTTTCCTGAACGCCGCAAGCTCGTTATCGCGCATGTGCGAAATAGCAAGCGCGCCAAAAAATCTCTGCTTTTCGTCCTCGCTTCTCATCAACAAAAAGTTGTCATTGAGGACTTTGGCGAGTACTTCTTCGTAAAAGCCGGGCACTTCTTCATCTTGAAACAAGGTATGGACGGGGTCCAATTCGTAAAGCTTAGTCATTGTCGTTCTCCTTTTTGATTCGCGTTTCTGATTCTTAACTGCTGGGGCCGGGTACTGGTGATTCACTACTTGATTCACATACTCTGGTCGCTGTTACGCCCCTCTCGAAAACTCAGGAATGCGCGCCAGTAAAAGCGGAATCTTCCTTCGCGGTTTTCTCGCTGTGGTGCCTGTGGCAAAGTGCCTGAAGGTTGCTAACCGTCAAGAAAAGCGTCCAATTCCCTTTGTGCGGGGTTTTATGATCTACGTCCGTGGCCGGATCATGGCACCCCGGCCATTCGCAAAATGGATGACCGTGCAGATACATAAGGCGGAGTCGTCGCCAAACTGCGAGACCGTACCATGAATGCCAAGGTTCGCGTTCCCATGCGTCGTATCTGCGGCGCGCGCGTATGTGGTGATTATCCGTCTGGTGGTCGGCACAGAATCGGCTGCCAAGGGCTGTGGGTTTTCCGCAGCCAGCTTCGGAACATGGGCGAGGCGGGCTCCACATTGGATTAGTGGCGGCTATGCGAATATGGTTCGGAAAAGCCACCGCTGGAATAATCGGCGGGTTCATAAACCGTTTCGCCGTCCCAGCCGCCGTCGAGCTGCTTCCTGATTTCATCCAGCCGATTGTTGCTTGATTGAGTCCCCGGTACGATTGTGGGCAAGTCGGCAAGCTTGGCATCCCACTCTTCCGTGCTGATAGCTTTGTCGATTTTGATATTCAGCCCGCGAGTCCGGTTTGCGATTGCACGGTCGCGCCGAATTGATTCTTCGATAAGCGTCTTGATGCAGAATTCTTTTTTGCAGGTGTAGCAGCGCAGCTTGCGGTCGATCTGCAAAACTTCAAGCGCGTTTGTCGTGCCGCAGGCGCAAACCCAATTCCACCCGACCTGATAACCCGAGGTAGAACGGACAATGATTACTTGATTGCTGCGAGTGCGGGGATCGTCATAGGTTGGCAGCATGATGGTGCTGTAATCGCCTTCCGTCGTACGAGGGCCGCCCGTCAGCCGGGAGCCTATTCCCAAAAAAGCGTTGCCGATCATTTTCGTGATTGGATTCATTTGTGTTCCCCTCCGCTAATTCCCGGCGCTGTTACGGCATCAAACAAAAGCAAGCCCCTTGTCGCGGTACCTCTCGTTCAGGCGATCTGATAGCGAGAGAGATGTGGGGGCCGCCAGCAGCCGGTGATATGCGTTTATAAGTGCCGAGAAGCCGTCGATTTTTTCGTTGGGATTCAGTTTCTTCGGTCGAATGCCCCCGGAATCCCCGTCCGGTTCAATAACCAAGTTACCGGCCTGCCAGCGCAGCGGCGGGTTGCCGAGATGCCAAAACTTTTTGAACAGGATTGCGTTTTTGAGTTCCTTACAGGGTGTCGTCAACTCGCTTGGCTTCTGCGGTACGGCCATACAATCAATGTGGGTTTCTTCACCGATTTCTGCGCAAAGCACTTTCGCTTTCCACGGATCGAATCCGATTGACTGAACCTTGCCGGGGCCGTCGGCGAGCAGCTTGAGAATATCCGCCTTGATTACCCTTGGGTCTGCTAAATCGCCCTCGATAATCTTGACCCAGCCCTCGCGCACCCATTGCGTTAATGGAACCCCGTAAACTTTTTCCTTCTCAAGCAAGCCGGATTCCGGCAGCCAGAAAAAGGGAACCGCTGTCAGCACCTCGAATTCCTCACCATTCAACGTGCAGCGCGGAAACAGTAAGACATAGCTTGACCAGTCGCTTGTCTCGCCAAGGTCAAGCCCGGCCCAGCAAGGCGCAGTGGCGTTCTCTTCCAAAAACATTTTGCGCAAAGCTTTCGGGTCGATATCTTTTGTACTCTCGGCGCACCGGCAGGCGTCCCACTTATCAGTTGCAATCGAGCGGCCTTGCCGAAATGAAACCCACATGTTGGCGTGATAGCGCATAAAAGCAGCGCGACCGCTTGGGTCTTCCTGCGCCTCGGCTGCGATTTTCCGCAGCGCTGTGGCTTGCAGGGATACACCAAGGTTGGGGTTTGCTTTTATCCAAACGGTTTCGTCAAAGGGGTCGTCCTCTCTATCGAGTTCATAGATAGCAACGAAAGTCGAATCCTCTTCGAATACACCCGTCAGGATTCTTTCGGCCAGCGCATACTTGCTACCGGCAAATGTGTTCTTGTTTTCGCCTGCGGTGGTGATCGCAAAAATCAACGGCTGCGGCCTGCTGACTACACCTTTGGTCAACGTATCCCATTGGGAACGATTCTCCCAAACGTGGATCTCATCAGCGATTATGAAGTGCGGTCGCAACCCTTCCATACTCTTTACGTCGCTGCTTAACGGCTCAAACCAACTGTCCGTTTCCTCGATTGCCAGCTTTCCAGTCTTGAATACACGGACATAATCGAGAAGGGCTGGGCAGCCTTTGACGGCACGTACCGCGTCGCCATATGCGATTCGCGCTTGATCCTTTTTGGTGCTGGCGCTGTAGACGGCAGCGTACTTCTCTGCGTCAGCAACGAGGCCGAATAAACCGATGCCGGACGCCAACGCTGTTTTTCCGTTTTTCTTCGCGACGGATATCCAAGCCTCGGAAAATCTGCGAAGGCCGCTGGCGCGTTTCCACGCAAAGAGAGTAGTGACGATCCATACTTCCCACGGCTCGAGTTTCAGCCCGATAAAATCCCGGTACCAAGCCGCTACATTTGCGGCGGCTGCCGGGTCGAAAAAGAGGCCGCGCTCATGGCCTCGTTCCAAGTCGGATAAATGCCGGGCACAGGCGCGGCGCAACGATTCACAAGCCGGGGCGCTGCCTTGGGTGATTTGCTGGCAGTAGTCACGGCCTATTGAGGCCGCGTGCCCCTCGGGCCATGTGAATACCTGCCCGCTGGTTTCGAGGCAGACGGTAGTGCCGGGCTGTAGCCGCTGCGCGAAGGTATGGCGTTCGGCCTTAACGTCGGCAAGAAAGCCTTCCAGATTCGCGTCCGGCTGCTTGGTGGTTTCGGGTTTTCCGCTTTCCGGACTTTTTCCGTTTTCCGGAGGCGCGGTTGGTATTGGTGCCGGGGCTGGCGCTGGGGGCTGCCGCTTGTCGAAGAACTCTTGAATCTCAGCGGCGCGTTTGCGGCCAGCTTCTCGCCTCTCGCCGGTTCCTTTGTACCAGTCAGCACGCGCTTGGATAAACTCAAGCAGCCGAGGGCCGTCGTCCTGATAAAGCTTCCCCGAGGGAAGCAATTCCTCGACCAGCCGGTTCCAAGCGTTGTAAGTGGCGCGCGTCAGGGCTTTGGGCCTCGGTGGCGCGCCTTGTACATGGGGCGGTGGTGCATCTATTTTCTTTGTCGGCATATGCGAAATGGCCTCACTACCTGTACAGGACTGTTATGCCTCCTGTACAAAACACAAAACTTCGCACACGAAACTGGCGCGGCGGCTGATTGGGCAACGCTGTGACAAAAAAGGAGCCGCCTCCCCTCCACAAGTATAGGCGAATCAATAGATTACAAGGCAGGCGCGGCGAGGCTTGCCAAAAGGCTGTCCTCTGCATGCCATTGGATACATGCAGGTTGATCTGTGAGTAGATTCTTGCGGGTTTGCTGGCGTGCTGGGCCGTGCGTCCAAGGGTTTAGCGGTTTGCCTCTATCCTCTTGGTGCGCGCCGTGGGGTGCTGGCTGGCTTTGCGACCGCCTTGGTATTGGCGCGGCGTCATGGGCTTGCTGCGGGCGGGTAGGTCCGGGGTTGAGGGGATTGGCTGGCGTGGCCGCTGGCTGGAATTCCTACCGGGGCCGGGACTAATCCGGGCGTGGCTGAGAAAAACCGAGAGAGGCGGGTCGTGCTAACCCTTGGGTTAAATCCCGCCGCCCGGCCTGTTCCTTGTTACACTTTCTCGGCGCGGCTGTTACGGGGCTGCGACGGCCTCGTGGTCTGAGTCCGCTTTCCGAATTCTAGTCGTGGCGTTGCCGGTATTGACGTGCTGTAGCCTGATGCGCCCGGCGCGCCAGATTGCGCGGGACACGGCCATGCGCGAGGTGTTGCCGGTAGGCGCGAGTATGGCGAGGATTTCGGCCAGCGTCTTTCCCTCATTCCATAGGCGCAGCGCTTCGGCTGGGTTAACCTTGGCTTCGCATCGAGGTCCGCGTATTGGTTTTGGCTTCCGCAAAGTCCGTGCGTAATGGGTTTTGATGAATCGGCGCGGGCGGAACCACGAGTGCTTGGGTATCGGCAGGGGCGATCCGCAGCCACATTCACAGAGTTTCACAGGCATGGCCGCGCAGGTAACCGCAGCCTGCTTGCGCCAAAGCATCCCAGCAATGTCATTCCACCTTTTTGCCATTTTGCGAATTAAGCCGCTTTTCGGTAAGTGCGGACAGATTCCTTTGCGGAGCGCTGATGGCGTGCGTCGCCGGGTATGGACACCACGTCGCGGGCTTGATCAAAGTGCTGCGTCTGCCACTTCTCTATCCCCACCCACCCGGCACGCAGCGCAGCCCAGCGTGCAACGGCAAGCTTGGTGTCGCCCTCGGCGGCCTTGGTATTGTCCACGGGAACGTATCCGGGGTTAAATCGCAAGTGCTGCGGCCTTGAATGGTATATCCGCGCCGGGCCGCCGTCTTGGCTGTACGTACCCAATTGTTGTTTATTCGCGCGCGCTGACGGATTGTGATCTTGTTCTATATAGCGCGCCTCTGCGCGCTTTACTGCCTTTTGTTTCCAAGCCGCGAGGGCTTCGGTTAGCGTTGCGTTCATTTTCTCCCTCCTGTCTTTCCTCGCTGCTGTTACGGGGCGGCGTATCTTCCCATTCCACATCGAGCAATTCGTCGCCGTGATTAGAAATCACGCGAAGGCGTTCGTATTTGATCTTTTCAAGCATTTTGTTCTCTTTCGGAAAACGAAATCAGGCGGGCCTTTTACCGGCGAGCGTACTTTCCAGAAAACCACTCAGATTGAAACGAGATGGTGTCGCAATTGCGGCAAGGAATCACATTACCGTTAACCGTGCTGGTGTACAGTTTCGGACGCAACCGTCCCAAATTGTCAACGGTCGGTTCGCTGGGAAGCGCGGTTCTGCAACTGATGCACATTCCGCCTTGCGCGGTGCGGGTGCGCTGCCAAAGTGTTTGCTTAATACTTTCTGCAAGAGAGTTTGGTGGCGTCAGCGCTGGCGCTGGCGGCGCTGGGGTAGCCACAATGCGCTGAACTTGCGAGGGCAGGAATGCGTCCCAGCCCTCACCCGCTGAGGAACGCGCTGGCATAGCATCCGGCTTCGGTTCAAAACCAAATCCGGCCCACTTCTTTCTGCTGAATCCGCACCGCGCCCATTCCTCGGTGCTAACTCGCTCGAAAATTGTCCATGCTGCTTGTTCGTCGGCGGACCTCGCGGTTTGGTCGAGGGTCACTACTGAGTATTTCACTTGCTTCTGGAAAACGTCCTCAAGGCTTAAAGAAAAAGGAAAGCAGCCGCTAACCTCTGGCAGCTTGCAACCTTTGTGCACGAATTGCGCAAGCCTCTGCTTGGGATTCCACATCAAAGAGCCCTCGGGCGTGGATCGGATAGGTTTGTGGCAAGAATCACAGAGGATCATGGTTCGTCTTCACCCCTCGCTGTTACGGCCTCGGGATTCATAGCGGCGAGGAATTGCGGTGCAAGCAAAATCTCGAAGGCTGTGCGCGCCTCGGGGTCGCGCTGCTGAGCCTCGGCCAGAAAGGAATACGCCATCGCTTGAATCGTCCCGGCCAGCGTCATAGGCGTCTGCCCGGCGCGGATTGCCTCCTCAACGCAGGCTTGGTGGTAAAAAAGGATTGCTTGCTGGTATTCCTCAGCCAAGCCAAGCAGCGAAAAGCTGTCGTCTATCTGCATTTTTATCTCCTGTCCGGAAAACGGAAAAACTTGAAAGAAACTGAACGACTGGCAGCATTGGCAGCCGGAGACCCCCCATCCATTTTCAAGGCTTCTCTTTTTTGCCGAAGAAACCGAAGGACTGGCAGCACTGGCAGTTAATTCACTCGTATCTCTTTTCACATCTCTTAAGTCTTTTAGAATCATTAAATGCAATCAACCATACCCCGCCAGCGGAAAAGGTACCCCCTAAAAGCGCTGCCAATGCTGCCAGTCGCTACATTTCTTCCAAAACCTCGGGATTTACCAGCCACGCGCGGGTTTTACCCCCGCCTTGGGGCGCAAGATGCTTCTCGCGCAGCCAATCTTTAGCCTCAAGGAACGCCAGCACTTTTTCAACCGCATCGCGATCCGTTAGGTGGTGCCAGCGCTTCCGCATAAGCTCGCGCATTGTGAATTCCTCGCCGAGGTTCCCGTCTTTCAAATGCTGGGCCAGCGCCAGCAGCGAGTCGTTCCAAGCGGACGGCACGAGGGCATAGACGCGGTTTAGGTGCGACTCAAGGTACGCACAAAACGCGATTGATTGGCGCGCGTGTTCGGCATCAATCGGCAAAGATTCCGAGGGTGTTTTGTCCTGTGCGGCGTAATCCGCTAACTGGAAAAGCGCGGCCAGAATAGGCATTAACGACCGATACTTCGTAAGGTGCTGGACCTTGGGTGCATGCGTTTCCACTGCTGCTTTTTCTGTCAGCGACTCAAGCCAGTTATTGAAAATCGGCTGGGCCTCGGCATTGAAGTCACAGCGGATGGAATCCTCGGCCAGCGGGGCGAGTAATGCGATAATGCGTGCAAAAGAGGCAAGTGCTGCTTGGTTTGCCGGGCGGTCTACGTTTTTGAAGGGTTTATAGTCGGGCCATACAAGAACTTGTTCGCGCTGAAACAATCCGTCCTCGATACCCTTAATCAAAAACTCCTTGAGGCGCGCTGGCTGGAAGCTTCCAAACTTGGAAAGGCAAACCCAGCCGCCGAGGTGGCCCCTGCCAATACGGTCCACTGAATAGTAGCCGCCACCCCATGCGGTTAAGAAAAAGGAACGGTCGGACTCTCGTCCTTTTTTCTCTAAGTCCGCAATCCACCCCATCATTTCGTCGCGCAAGTAGAGGATACCTTGCGGATTGTCTACCATGCGCGACTGTAGCGCCTCATAGGTCGTGTCATTTGTAAAAATCTGTAGCCGCTTTGGCTTCGGTTCCTCGGATTCCTCGTCCCATTGCTTAATTTTCTCTTCGTACTGTTTGTCCCACTCTAGCTGGACGCCAATATGCGCTTTGGTTACAGCGTTATAAACCGGCGTTTTCATCTGACTTGGTTCAGCAACGATCGCACCCCAAAGATTTAGCGGGGCGCGCCACTCTTTGTCGAATTCTTTGGGGTAAACATGCGCGCGCCGCCCAACCACCCCCGCTAAAGCAACCACGCAGGCCGCCGCTGGGAAATCGAGAGGGCAGCTCATTCTTTCCGAAATGTCTTGTACCAATGGGCGCAGGCTTTCTGGCAGGTATTCGCGTTTGAATGGCAGTACAGGCGGTAAGGAAGTTTCGTTCAATGGCCGGGACGCGCCCCATTCTTGCGGCTTTTCGGGGGTAACAAGCTCCGCCGCGTCTACAGCCCCGCGCAACAGCCTTGTAAACTCATTGCGCCGGGCTTGGGACGCATCCTCGATATCGCCCGCATACTTGGTGTACAGCCACAGCGCGTTTACGTCTTTGAATCCCCTTATGTTTCTCTCGCTCTGCCCGTCCCAACTTTCTTTCGGCACCCAAAACTTGATCGCGTAAACCTGCTTGTCCGGAAATGAATTAGCAATCTTCTGTACAAAGGTTTGGCCAGCGTCGCCTTTGTTCGGGTCGATATGCGGCGGGTCTTGTGTGGCGTATATCACCTGAAAGTGCTTGAAGATTGGGTCGGCTGCATACTCGGCCTTCCAACTGCTACTTGGCGAACCGACGACAAACTGCCCATTCCACGCAAGCGTTTGCGTGCTGGACGCGCCCTCAGTGATAAAGCAATAGTCCGGTAACTCGCGCCCGGTGAGCTGGCGCGCTATGGCCGGTTCGTCAAGCCTGTCGCTTTGCCAACCTGAATAGTAGAGGCCGCGTTCCTTTCCGGCCTCGTTACGCTTTACACCATTGGCAAATCGAAACTGCCGCGCGCCGTTTGGGCTGGGAATCACCACGCACTTTACGTTTTGATAGCGTCCGTCTTGCACGTCCCATTCGTCTCGCAGCCAATCCTCGGGCACCTGTAGCTTTTCTCTGGCGTATTCGGCCACAGAATAAGGTAGCAGCGTTTCTTCAGAATGCGTGCTGTTCGGTTGGCTTGGGGAAATCTTTGACCAAATATGGGCAGCCAGCTCTGTGGTATCGCAGCCTTGGCGACAAACCGGCCCGTACTTTTCCGAAAACTGGAGGTGCTGGTGGGCGCGGTTTAGAGGGCACTGGACTTCGTAATAGATACCTGTCCGTCTGCCTCCGGGCAGCGCTTTTTCTACCAGTGCAAAGGTGAGTTTATCTGCGGTAGTCATGGCGGCCACGGATATTCTCCTGTGCCTCAAGCTTTTCATTTTTCGTGATGCGCATCATGTTTGGGACGCCCTCGCGCACTTCAATTTCGACGTTTCCCCAGCTACGGGTGCGTTCCCATTCGTCTAAAATCCCTTTCAGTTTTTGGATGAGTGTTTCCCTATCCATTTGTCCTCCCCTTTATCGCGGTACGCGGCGCAAGAATTCCACTCGAAAGTTTTCCCTCTCGCTGCCGTCGTCCCAGCGGATATCCACCAAGCCACAGCACGAATCGGTTTTTATGATTGTGCCCACGGGGCTTGCCTGCCGGGTATCAATAACGCGGTCGCCAACGCTGAACGCTGGCGCTGATTCGTTTTCCGAAACCTGCGCCTCTTCTTCCATCAAGAGTTCCAGAAAGTACGGAAGCCACTTTTCCCAAGGATCTACCGGCGCGCCGCTATCGCGCGTCGCAATGTAGCCAGCGAAACCTTTCTTCACTTCGCCGATTGCCGCATCCCAGCCAAGGTCATAGCGGTCAACCGCTTTTTCACTTGCCATTTTTATTCTCCTTTACGCGGCGGCCCCGGATACTAACTCGGCCTCGGGAACGTAGGCCGGTTCTTCGCCAAACTCTTCCGCGTCGTCCATGCGTACGTCGTAAAACGTCCCGATACCGAGGGCGGCGGCCTCGCTATCAATCTTTTCCACGGTGCCCGGCTGTACGGTTTCCAATGGGAAAGGCTGGCCGGTTTCCATGTTAAGTGCCCATAAAACGCGGTCGCCTTTTTTGAACTTAGGATTATTCATCTTTTCTCTCCGTTTTTAATGGCTTGGTACCGTTGGGTCGAGATAGCGGATACTCGATTTTGGCGGCACCCCTGCAACATCGAAAGCCCCGGCGCGCATTCCGAGGACATGATCCCGGCTGACGCGCTTGTAAAAAGTATTTTTTCGCCAGAGGTTCAGGCTTTGCCTCGGCGCGCGGTGCGCGGCTACCCGGCAAGCAGTGGAACAAAACTTAGCCGTACGGCCTCTGGCTTTGAGCACGATCAGATTGGTGCAGCCGCCGCGTACGCAAAAGACTTTCGTTACAGATTCTTGCTTTAGGCACACCTCTACTGACGTAGAGGTAACCATCGGAGTACCCGCGCTTGGGGGATTATGATTCACAGAAAGTGAATAGGAGTATAGGCCATTACCTTTGAGTATTCAAGCGAAAAACGCGCTTTTTGGCGGACAAAAGTACCGTTTGTCGATAGTACGGAAAACGGAAAAGACCGGCATGCCGGATTTTCCCTATGCGGCCTTTTCCTCTTTCTTTGGCGCTACCGGAACAAGGAACGGCTTATCCCCGGCGACTTGCGCATGCACTTTCTGGAGTAAGCTGGCGGGTATCGACAAAGTGACATGCCTGCGCCGACCAGCGCCGGTGCCTTTCCTATCGAGGTGACCCAGCTTGATAACACCCGGCATGCTGGCAAAGATGCGCCTGATAGTGGCGCGGGATACTCCCCAAAGCTCCGCCGCCTCGGGTACGCTATAGTGTTTTTCTTCAGCTATGTGTGGCAATGGTCCGCCTCATGGACCAGTCTTTGAGGCGGCGACTTGGTAGGTTTGCTGAACCCTCGGTACGGCTGTTAACCCGTACCGGCGATAGCCTTTTCTAAGGGGAGAGGTTCGAACCGGCCCGCAGGCTTTGTACTTATCCGAACTAATTCACCCTTACTCAGCGCAGCGAGTATAAAACAGCAGAGACTAAGTTGCAATACTTTTTTTCCGTACTATCGACTTAGTACTTATTTCCCCGGCCAGTCAGGCGGCGGCTAGGCGCGGTGTTTTTTGATGCGGCTAATACATCTCCAGCACATCAGCGATCCGTCGTAAACGTCCGCGCCCGGTTGTTTGGCTTCTTCCCAACGTGGCGGGTCGTTCCGAGAAAGGCGGCGTACCTTCACCTTCGATCCTGTCAGCTTGGCCACGAGGAAAGTGAGTACGTGATCGCAGGCACAGGTAACACTCTCGGGAAAAGTCCAAAATTCCATAGCTTTGATCTTTTGCTCTTTCGTCATTGAAAGTGGCATCTAAATGCGACTTTCCCGAATGGCCCTATCAGCGGGCGCACCGTTGGCGAATTTTTCAACGATATCCAGAACTACGCGAGGGCTGTTGATCGGCGGGTTATCGTACTGCTCGAAGTTCGCCAGCAGCCCTGCAGGTACCGCGCCGGATTTCCCCATTGCGGCCCAACCGCGCTGGGCGAGTTTCTCCCTATCCGCTGAATCCAGCGGGGACATTACCACAGTGTCGCACCGGGTTTTCAGCGCGCCCTTGTCGCCAAAAGCTGCCAGATCGCTCGTCACCAAAACGTATGTTGACTTGTGGTCCTTTTCTACAAGACCTCGCAAAAAGGTTACTTTCTTGTCCCCGAGTATTTGCGCCTCGTCGATGATGAAAACCCTATGATCGGCAAGGCCCCCTAATTGTTTGAACAGCGCAATATCAAACTGGTCTGCGTTGAGGTGACGTCCGTACAGAGTCTTTCCGTCGGCGTAATTCCAAACGTCAGCAAGGTGCGGTATCTGCGCTCCCAAAATAAAGCTACCGATAATCAGGGCCATGCTGGATTTGCCACAACCAATTGGGCCGTACACCAATATCGGGCCTTGCCTGTTTTTGAAGCGATTCTCAAATTCGGCGGGGGTGAGGGGACAGCCGATGAAATCCTCAAGTTTCGTCGGGCGCAATCTCTCGTACAGCGACGCAACCATTGCTTCCGGCATTAGGCTGCCTCCAATTTCAGTGAAATCCATCTGCTCTTGCTATTGTGGCCACGCGCGTAAGCAACTCCCATCGCCGCGAGGTTTGGTACGACCCGCGCGATTTGGCCGCTGAGCTGATTGGCGGACTTGGGGAATTGCGGGTGCTTGCGTACGCATTTCTGCGCCCCACCGTCGCGCCGTTCCGCAAAATCTGTAAGCTCCTGTAGCAGCCGCAGCGCCGTCCCGCGATATTGGCCCTTTCCGTCGCGCAGGTAATCGTAAATCAGCACAGCAACCGGCGAAGCCTCGATTGCTGCTGTGTGCACCTCTTCTCTATTCGCGCGGTAGGCAGATATGAAGGTCCCACTCGGGTAGCCCAAGGATTCCTCTATCGCAACTCCCCACCTCGCAAAATCAGCCATACGCGGCACGGAATCCAGCGCAACCGAATCAACCTTGCCGAGGCCAACCGAAATCGTTTCCAGCAGGCCGGATAAAATGCTGGGCCGCGCTTCCTCAAACTCTTTCCAGAAGCGGCGCTCCTCTATGCGCTTACCGGGAATAGGCTCAAGGTGAAGAAGAATCGTGCGATCCAGCAAATCTGGGCGCTCGATGAAACCATCCTCGATACCGTTGACAATTTGCGGACGCCGATAAGTGAAAATTTCCTCTTGACCGTCATTCGTGTAAAACTTCCTCTCGCGGTAGGCCCCGCCCGTGGATACCATACACATCACGTCCGAGAACGCCGGGGAAATTTTGGAAAGATTGTCCATAGCCACGAGGTGCTGATTGTTGGCCGCAATCGCCAAGTCTCTTTCAGTGCGTGGCGGCTGGGTTAATTTCGCTTGGCAAGGGTCCATCAACTCGCGGGCCACTTTGGTTACCGTGGACTTCGCAGCCCCTTGAGGTCCGGTCAATACAAGCACTGGATAAGGCACGCCGGAGCGCAGGCTGTGCGTTAGCCAAGCCAAGAAGAGAATTCCATTTTGCGGAGGAATGTTGAGAAAGGGCAGGACTTTCAGCAGGTCCTCGGGCTTCCCCTCGTGCAACGGTTTTGGCAAGCTGGCCATTGCGTTTTCGCGCCGAAATTTTATAGGTGGTTCGTCAACAATACCCCAGCCGGAATTAGGGCTAACCTCGATTGCCTGCCAGCGTTCGTTCACCATGTCGATATAGATTTTGCCATCGTGCTCGGCTGCGCGGATGAACAACTCGTATTCTTTCCCCTTAAACAAGGCCATCATTTTGAAATCTTCAATGCAATCCGCTATCAGCGCCTTCGGCGGCCTCGCCCCCAATTGTTCGTATAGGATTTTCGTGACCAACAGCTTGAAGTGGTACTTATCAATCCGCCAGTTCTCGCGGTGGTTTCCTATCGGCACGGTCGCCCAAGGCTTGTCCTGATTGTGGAAGTATTCCCAGCCAAGCTCTATAGCCCTGTCTTTTACAGCCTGAATTGCCTGATTTTTCTGTTCGTCCTTCATTTGAATCCAGCCTCCCGGCGTAGCGCGGCCCTAAAGGGTTTCATTCGTCGCGCCGAGGCGTATAGCTGTGCTTTCGTACAGGTATGCCGAAAAGATAAAATGTTTGGGTTTCCATCGTACCTATCGTACCTTGCGCTCGGCGCGCTCGGCCCAGCGCAACAGAGTGGCGCGCCCGAAGACGCCAACGCCCCCGGATTCCCGAGAGCGCGGCGTTTCGTTAAGCGGATTTGGTAATACGTACCACCTTACCGCCCTTGGCCTTGGCTTCTAGCTTCGCCATTTCGGCGGCCACGCCCTCGCGCCCTGCCTCATTGTGCACTTCCTGCATTTCGAGAATGAACGGCAGATAGTGCTTCTCGGTGATTTTTGTATTCGAGTGGCCAAGCATGCGGCTAACGTGGATCAGCGGCACGCGAGCCCGGATTTTTCCCACCGCGAAAGTATCCCGTAGCATTTTGGGGTGCGGCGCGCGCGGCCCGAAATCAGTCTTTACGCTATCAATCCCGGCAGCCTCAAAAACGGCCTTAAGCCGTCGCCACCATTTATTGCTGTCGGATTCGGGCGCAGCGCCCTTGGTCCGGAAGGGCATCTCTGGGCCAACCGAGTCCGAAACAAGAGGTACGCTGCGCAGCATTGCGATTACGTGCGCCGGGAGAATCGGCACCGCGAGATTTCCCGTCTTGCAGCGCCGATACGTGAGAACGTCGCCCTTAAGCTGGCTGGGCTGATACTGCGAGGCATCCATCAGGTCCATTCCGCTCCAGCGCATGAGTTCGAGAAAGGTCACGAGGCGCTGATCGTCGGTGGCCTTGGCGGCCTCAAGGATTGCTTCGTATTCGGAATCTGAAAAAGCAGTCGTACGGTTGCCCTTGGCAATCGAGGGCCGCTCGATTTCGTCAGCCGGGTTACTCTGGACAAGGCCCCGCGTTTTGCAGAATTTGAAAAACGATTTCACGTCAGTGATTGCGCTGTTGAGAGAAAGGTCGCTGTCAAAATCCTGCGCAGCGCGCCAAGCGTCGAGCTGCGCGGTCGTTATCTCAGAAATCAGCACCGGGCGAGGGGAGAGCGTATCCACCCAATTGAGAAACGATCCCTTGCGGTGGTCGCCATGCCCCCACATCGTACGTTTGCGTTCGAGAGTACCGCTGGCCCACTTGCCCTTCTTAACCGAGATAAAGGCCGCGATGGCTTCCTCGATTGTTTTCGTGCGGGCAGCCTCGGCGGCCTGAGTCTTTTTCGTCGGGTCGAATTGGTCAAGCCATTCTTCGGCCTTGGCCTCGGCGCGCGCCCATGACCTCGCTTGAGCGGCTACCATGCGTTGCTTCTTGGCCGCGCCGTCATACACAAGCAGAGTTTTCCAGCACTGGCATTTCGGATAGCTGGCCCCCTTCGCGCGGTCCTCGCAAGCCTTGTGGTGTCGGACGATTACCGAGGCCGTGTACAAAATGCCGTTAACCCGGATTTCGCCCTTGGCCCTTTCTACCTCTGCGCGGGTATCCAAAGTCAAAGTGCTCATGGGTTACGCCTCCATGATTGAGTATGGCTTGGACTATTGCAGTTGGGAATGGTACGTCAGTACTGTTTTGAAAATAGGCTGGTTACGAACTTATGTAAGGGTACATTCTGAAAGACTTCCTGTGCGGCAGTGCCGACGCGAAAGTATGTGTTGTGAGCGAGCCACTGCGTTCTCTCGTTCGCGAATGCGGGTCGGATTGGCCTCTTCCATGGGAAAGGCGGGAAAGGAGGGAGACGGGACCGACGAGGCCGGGCTGAGTCTTCGGGAAGCGGCGGTCGCACAGCAAGCCGAGCGCTGCCGGCGGAGCGACAAGTGGGACGAGCAGAGCGCGGGCAGGCCGTAGTGGCGGCAAACATATACGATGATAATATAAAGGTAACTAAACGGCAACTACTATTACTGGATAGCTTATTCGAATGAAGGCTCGTTGCCAGGTCATTCGAACGAGCAGCAGTATCGTTCGAATGAAAGTGCGTCTCGGATCACGTCCCATTTTCGAGCCATGTTTTTTGCGATGCGGTTCGGCATAAGCGGGAACAAGCCTCTAAAGAAGCTAATGCCAGGAGAGATTCGCCGAAAGGCATCGGCGGCAAAGTACGCGCTTCGACTGCGTGGCCGCGCGAACCGGCAAACAGTCCGACGAAAAGCCAACGCGGCCACTGCGCTCAGAATGACACGGGATACTGGGCAGAAGGCTACAAAGAAGCCGCCGAGCCTGTTAGTATCGCGGCGTGGCGAAAACACTTTTGCCAGGTTCGTGTCGCCAGGTTTGTGTCTTATGAACGCGCGAAAGATCTTTTTATTCTCGTTTTGGGCGATTGCAGGCGCCTGCCATGCCCAAAGCGGCGCAGTGGTCTGCCACAACGGCATCGGTAATTTCGAAGCCATATCGCTCTCCGGCGTTTCCGTCCAGGTGGGAGCCGCAAGAAGCCAGGGATTTGCACGGCGGGAATGCGAAGGCGCGCTGCTGTGGGAGAAGAGCAAGGCCCTTATTGCGACCGGGGTTGCCGAGATGGACGTGGACGCATTCGGCATTGATCTGGGCGTGGGTTCACCCGTTGCAACGTTTCAGGTGAAGAAAGCCGAAGCCGAATGCTGCATGAGCCTGGAGATTTATTCGCTTCGGAAACCGCCAAAACTGTTGCGCACTCTTACCGGCGGAACTTTTTTCAGCACCGCAGATAGCGACCTGGATGGCCAAGTGGAAATTTGGACAGACGATACGGCGTCACTCGAGGGTTTCGAGCCTCGTGAATCCGGAGAGCGTTATTACGCGCCTACCGTCGTGCTTCGATTCGTTCAGGGGCGGCTGTTGGAAGTAGGTTCCGAATTTCAGGGCTATTTTGACGGCGCAATCGCCAGAGTGCGAAGGGGACTTGATCCCGAAGAGTTGCGGGAGTTCAAAAACAGCAGTGGCCGATTGCCTCCTACGGCCCATTTTTCGGCTGAGGATCAGCGCCAAAGCGAAAAGCTGCAGCACACCAAGGAAAAAGTGCTGCAAATTGTGTGGGCTTATCTTTACAGCGGCCGCGAACAGGAGGCCTGGAAATCATTGGCGGAAATGTGGCCGCCGGCGGATTTCGATCGCATTCGCACCGCGATTATAGGCGCACGGGATCGAGGAATCCGCGCGCAAGTGGATGGCGTCTCCGAAAAGGCTTCGTCGGGAGCCGAAAAAAACACGGAGGTCTTCGACGCGAGAACGCTCCGGGTTGTGCAAGCCACAATGATGCTTACTGGTCAGCACGTACAAGGCGAACGTATAGAAGGGAAGAGGACTGAGATCGTTTTACCCGCGCCCATCCTGATTGGACACAAGCCTGCGGAGGGGCAGACCGAGGACACGCTGCCCGACTCGGGATTGATGCTCGATTTGGTGATCGACGCCGCCGGGAAGATTCGGAGGGCGGGTTCGACCGATCCTTTGTTCGATAGTTCCCTCAAGGAAGCGACCACAAAGTGGAAGTTCGTGCCTGCGTTCAGAGGCGCACAACCCATCGCCAGCAATATTTATTTCATCATTTCCCCGAAACGCTAGCTTTAATGTTTAGGCCTAGGCCGATCAGCAGGTCCTCCGAGCCGTCGCTGGCGTCGCCCTCTTTCAACTTCCGGATGGCCCGCGAACCGTGAGCAATCGCGATCACTTCCTACAAGCCGACTTATCGGGAGGAATTCGCACCTGTGGACAAAATGAGCTGAACGCTCGCCTATTCGGCGAGGAGCGCGTTGATGTCGGCTTCGAAGACCACTAGATCGACATCTCCCGCATGGCTGATCGCTATCCGATCCTCACGGTCGACATTGCGATAGAATTGGAGGAAGGAAAAACAATTGAGGCGCAGCATCGCTGCCACTGAAGTCACAAACGATTCTGCCATCCCCCATTTGGCTGCCCAACTAATACATAGGAAAGACCCGCAGTCAGACTGTTGACTAGCAGCAACGCGAAGGCTACCCATGTAATGGCAGCGACAAGTGCGAGGCAGGTGAACAGTCTCGTCGTGCCGGCCGCAAGTCGACGCGCTGAAATTCTCTTCATGGTTCGGAGCCAATCTTTGTGGCTACCTTAGGCACTGAGATGAATAGCCTTCATTTATGAAATTCTCCTCGCTCCAAGAAATCTCGGCCTACGAGAGGACCACCAGCTTGCTGGATCAGCCCTCCGTTGCGAAGGTTTCCAAGATCAACGACTGCATAGCCAAAACCTTCGAGTAAGCTTTCGACTCGGTTCTTCGCGCCGTCATCGTCTGCGGAAATAAATGCAACCCGTTTCGCCCCGTTGACGACAGGATCCGCCTCCAGGTTAGGAACGGTCATGT
>Ga0210394_10001480_pt1 | contig 37316 bp, 29 predicted proteins | sample IncBWC12MmetaG_FD_160121 | JGI IMG/M metagenome (GOLD analysis project Ga0210394, IMG submission 160121) | Forest soil microbial communities from Barre Woods Harvard Forest LTER site, Petersham, Massachusetts, United States - Inc-BW-C-12-M | ecosystem: Environmental > Terrestrial > Soil >... | reverse complement strand
GAGGAACACGACACGCAGGCGCAGTAACACGGGAAGATCTTGAGCTCGCGCCTCTCTCCCCTCGAGAGCCCTTCTCCCCCGAGCTTTCCAGCGGGGGAGGGTCCGACGGTCTGCGGCCGGCCACCGTGCACCCAGATGGAACCCGTCCCTCCGAATACACGCATAGCGAACCTCTTGACGGTTCGCGGCCGCAAATTGTCTGCGACTAGTACGTCGCAACGCGGTACAAACATTGTACTTACGCTCGAAAAATGCGTCCAGCCCACCCACCCAATCTTCAGAGCAGAAGGTGCCCCTTCGTCGCTATCGCTCCTCAGGGCAGGCTACGGCGGATGAGGGGGCGGTACTCGCGCTGAAGTTGCGTATTTTCATGCACTTCCCCCGGCCCGGCACTTCTCAGATCGACAGCCGCGCGTCCCCTCACCCGGCCGGAGCCTGACCTGAGGAGCGATAGCGACGAAGGGGCCACCCTCTCCCCGCTCGATCGCGGGGAGAGGGTTCTCGATAGGTACCATCATGGTGAGCCTTTGTGAAAAATGCGCGCTAGACCGTGCGGGCGAGCCATCGTTCCGTTTCCGAGGCTCCGGGGTGTTCGATCCGGCGGCGCACTTCGAGGGCGCGCGTGAAGGCGCGTTGCGCGAGGGCGAGCTCGCCGTTGGCGAAGAACGCCTCGCCCCAGGCCTGTGCCGCGTCGGCTTCACCCCAGGCGTAGCCGCAGTCCGGATGAGCGGCGAGATCGAGCGCCTCGCGCGCCGCTTGGATCGCCTTGTGCGGATCGGGCCAGGCAAGCCGGATGCGAGCCAGCGCGACCAGCAGCTCGATTCGCAGAAGGCCATACCCGCAGGTCACGGCGTGGAGCAGGCCCATCTCCGCTTCGCCGAGGGCGGATTGGGTGTCACCGAGGGCGAGGAGGTGTCGCGCCGTGAGGAGGTGCGCCTCGATGATCCGCTCCATATCGCCGGTCCGCGAGGTCCAGGCACGGATCTCGTTGAGGTGGGGCGTCGGGTCCCTGCCCTCGGCAAGGTCGATTCGGGCCAGCAGTGCGTCGAATCGCGGGATGTGCCAACCAAACCTGTCGACCTTCGCCCTAGCCAGACCGTGGTCGGCGAGAGCGCGCGCCGCAGCGAGATAGCCGAGGTCGAGGTGATGGCGCGTATGGTGCGAGCCTCGCAACGAATGGAGCGGCTCGCCTTCTAGTTCGGTCGCCGCGACGAAGTCGGCGCGCGCTGCGGCGATATCGCCCAAGACGTGAGCGGCGGTCGCACGATGGGCGAGGGAAGTCTTCTTCGTTGAGTCTGTTACAGTCTCAAGCTTCACGGCCTCGCCTGCGAGCTTCCACGCGTCAGCCAAGCGGCCGAGGCTGAACGCCACCCAACTGGAGTTTTGGAACGAGTTCGATGTGTCCTCAGGCTCGGACAAGGACCTAACCCAGCCGTCGTCGAGTTGTCGAATCGCCCGCGCTTCCGCCAGCCGGCCGAGCTGTGTTGCGAACAGCGCGAGAGAGTTGGCGAGCAGCGACCGCTCCGGTAGTGCCATTGTCACGGCGAGGTCTTCGGGGCGACCGGTCGCGCTGAACGCCGCCAGGATGCGGTAGCCTCGTTCGTACTCGCCGAGCACCCATACGAGATGTTGGTGGTTTCCCAATCCGTCCGAGAAGAGCTGGAACGCCTCCCACTCCCGCCCCGCGAGCCGCGTGGCCTCGATCAGGCGCTCGTAACGGTCGAGAGTCGCAGAATCGCTCGGCTTGGTGTCAGGACTCTTCTCGAGTCCGGCGCCTAAGGCCTGGGCTACGACATCGAAGACTTGTTCGGCCGGGCAGCCGAGCAGCTCACGGAAGCGCTCACGCAGGAACGGATGTGCCGTCCATGTGACCGCCTCGCCACTGCGATACTGGAAGACCAAGCCACGCTCCCGGAGACTCCCCAGTAACGCCACGAGACGCGGCTTTGCCTTCAGAAGCAGTCCCGCAACCTCGTCGCCGGCATCGACAAGCACACCGAGCAGATCGATCGTCACCCCGCGAGGGAACACGGAGAGCCGGGCCAGCAGCTCCCGCTCCTCCTCCGGCAGCCGCTGCGCGTAGTAGGCGAGCACCCGTGCGAGCTTGGCCGCCCTCGGGTCATCGCCGCTTACCGCGTCGAGGTCGAACTCCTTGACCGCTTCGATGCGACCGCCGGCAAAGGAGCGGAGATAGGAGCCAAGCACTGCCACGGACAGCGCGTGATTGCCCACTTGGGCCGCAGCCGCGCGCAGTGCGCCGTTGTCGCCGACTACGCCCCAGCCGCGCAAGACGGCCGCGGCCGACTCCGGCGAGAGATCGTCGAGAGAGGTGTCGCGATATCCCCGATTCGTCCAGTCCTGGAGATCGACCAAGGGATATCGGGATGTCACCAGCGCTCGCGCCCGTCCCAGGCCGGCGGCCATGGCCCGCAGGAGGAGTTTGAGGGTGTGGTCCGACAGCTCGCCGCGCACCCTGCCGCCGCCGGCGTCCTCCTGCACGCGCTCTAAGCCGTCGAGGACGATCAGGTGCGGCCGCCCGTCACGCAGCCCCCGCTCGAGCCGTTCCAGGCGTCCACCAGCCGGGCCATCCTCCTCGCCGAGGAAGAGCTGATTACACTCGCGCAGGAAGGCATCGGCGTCGGGCCGCTCGTAGAACGACCAGACCAGCACGTTCGCTTCGCCGGGTTTCATACCGGCGATGACCCTCTCGACCACCGCCGTCTTGCCGGTGCCTCCCGCCGCCACCAGAGACCAGACACGGTCCGGCGAGGTCAGGTCGGAAACCCACGCGCTGAGGTCGCGGACCAGTTCCTCGCGTCCATGAAAATGCGGCGCGGGCTGGAGCGCATGGACGATGCGAATCTCGCCGCGGTTCTGGGCGCGAGTGGCTGCCGCCGTTTGCTGACCATCGACCGCTCGACGCGCAGATGCGCCCAGGGCGACGGCGATCTTGCGTCCCAGGTCGTCCGGAGTGGTGAACGTTTCGTAGGTGATCGTGCGCAGCCAGGCCTTGAAATCGAGCAAGGCCTGGACACCCGCCGCCACCTCCGCCACGCGCGCCGGGTCCGCGAGTACGGTCGGGTCGGTGAGCAGGTCCTGCTCCTTCTTCTCGGTCCAGGGGTAGTCGTCCGCCACGATCCAGGCCAGCACTTCCTTGCCAGCCGCCCTGGCCGCCTCGACTTCCCGCCGCGTGATGCTGCCCAGCCCTTTGTCGGGAACGAAGCCGTATCGGTGCGCGACGATGCACACCAGCACGTCGCACTCGCGGGCCATGCGCTCGCACTCGGCCACCGCCTCGCCCGGCAGCGCGCCGAAGCGCTCCATCACCACGGCCTGCTGAAACAACCGCAGGATCGTGTCGTCGGCTACCTTCCGGTAGGCCACCAAGTCTAGCGCGGTCGAGGAGAGAAAGACTTTCATTGCGTAGTTCGCCGCCTCTCTGTATGAGGAGTGACGCCACAGCGTATTCTCCTACCCACTGGCACAGAGCTGCGTCGCGTTGATTGACGGTGTCATCCGGGGCTTGAGGGTCAAGTCTAAAGTCCAAAGAGAATGCCCGACGCGCCCGAAGCCGGCACTCTCGGCTTTAGGCTTTAGGACGCCCCCGCCCGCCCAGGTTTTGCTCCGTTCGCCCGAAGCAAGGCCGCCGCATCAGCTTTCCGGAAGACCATGGCCAGATCCAGTGGGGTTTGCCCGACGTGGTCGCGGGCGTTGACGTCCGCCCCGCGTTTGAGGAGGACCGCGATCACGCCCACCTGGCCCTCGGACGCGGCCTTGTGAAGAGCGGTGTATCCGTTCTTGTCTACGGCACCGATGTCGGCACCATGGTCTAGGAGCAACCCGGCCATGGCGACCTGGCCGGTTGTCGAAGCAGCCTCCAGGGGAGTGCGGTCGGTGTCGTCCCTGGCGTTTACGTTGGCACCATGTTTCAGCAGGAACTCGGCCATCTCGATCTTACCTGCGCTTGCCATATGGGCAAGGACGGTTTGCCGGTAGCGGTCGCCGGATTCAATGTCGGCACCATGCTTCAGCAGAAGGTCCGCAATCCCGGTTTGGTCATTGATCAGCGCGCCAAACAAAGGAGTCAGGCCGTTCTGGTCCCGAATGTTGGGATCCGCGTGATGCTCCAGCAGAAACTCGGCAATGTCCATGTGCCCGTAAGTCGCCGCGAAGCTGAGCGGAGAATCGCCGGCCGCGTTCGTCGCATTGGGATTTGCGCCCTGCTCAACGAGCGACCGAACCTTCGCCAGTCGGGCGCCGCCGCCAATACACGCCGAGAGTAGGTCCTGATCCCGGGAGTCTGCCGCATGCGCCTGGCCCAGCAGCAGCACGGGCGACAATGCCAGGATCAGCCCCGTGAACACCCCAGACACAACAATGAGGTTCCCGCGCATTTCGACCTCCTACACTTCTGATGACACCGAACGCTCAAGCAGCGAGCACGTCCGCGGGAGCGCCTGTTGGGCTATGCGCATGCGCATTCTCGTACACGCTTTCCTCCTGGCTTGCGCAAAGTATTGTCTCTGCCGAGTGAGGTGCACGACCAATGGCGGGGCGACCTCTGTTGCGCGGGTTGCACATTGGCTAGCTATTCCCAGTAAGTCCGGAAGGCGGTAACATAGCATACCTCTACGTTCTCTTGTGGATAGCGTTTGACGCTGCGGCTAGGATCGTGTTGGGCATAGAAGCATCGAGGGTTGGGGTCCCACCGTCGAGCGTCTCTGTCACGTCGACTGGTCGCATCGAGAGCTGGGGTGCACCGTCGGCCGTCGCTGCACGCCCATTGTCACTTGAGAATACCTTGGGTTCAGCCGATTCAGTGACTTTCAGCACTACCCAGCAAAACGACGGTCTGGCCCCTCCGGCCACAAAGCGGATCGCGTCGCCGATACCATGACACCATCCGCCCGACTCACAGTCACTGCCGTCTCCTGCTGAAAACGTAGCAGGGATAATCGTTTTGCGCTGCCGTCGAGGCGGAGAGGTCGATGTCGACCGTCGCGAAGGGCTCCTCGGCGGTTGTCCGCGCCAGCATGTTTCCGGACGGGTCAATGATCCATCCGACGCCGCCGCAGGCACCGGTCGGATCGACGCGATTGGACGAGAGGCTGAATGCGCCCGAGCGCACCGCGGCCACCACGCCCACCGATAGCCACTTGGCCGTCTTGGCGGCTGGCCGTCGCGCGTGGGGAGAGGATGAGCTGCACGCCGCGCGCGGCGTAAGCGGCGTAGGTCTCCACGGCCCACAGCTCGGTGCAGATGTTGAGGCCGAACGACCACGCGTCGGTGCAGTATTCGGCGAAATGGGAATCGCCGCGGTCGAACCAGCGCGCTTCCCAGCCGCCCGGTTCATCCGGCAGGTAGAACTTGCGGCGCAACGGCGTCAGTTCGCCCGAGGCTGACCAGAAAAAGCCCTGGTTGAAGGGCCGGTCGTCGATGGTGACGGGACGCGTCCCTACGACATGCGCGACGCCTAACTCGTGGAAGCGACCCTGCCAGGCCTCGCTGAGCGCCTGTGCGGCCTCCCAGCGGTCAGCGTCGAAGAGCTCGTCCTGCCAGAGCGGCTCGACCATCGCCAGCTCCGGCAGCAGCACCAGCTCGGACTCGTGGTGTGCCGTGTGCTCGCACAGCGCGGCCCAGGCGGCGGACAGCGCTCCCGGCTCATGGGGAAGTTCACAGACGGTGACACGCATAGTCTCTTGCGTTACCAGATCCGCACGCGCGCCGCGGGCTCGAGGTACAGCCGTTGCCCGGGGCGCACGTCGAACGCGTCGTACCAGGCGTCGAGATTGCGAACCGTATCGGCTCGGTAGTCCTCGGGGGCGTGGTCGCTGGTGGCGATCTGCTTTCGGTTTGCGCCTTCGCTGATCTTCCGCCGTTGGGTCTGCGCATAGGCGATGAAGAACTCGCGATCCTGCTCGCGCACGTAGCTTTTATCCGTGGCCCGGCTGCCGAGCGTCTTGCGGTAGGCGTCGAAGGCGGCGGCGAGGCCGCCGAGGTCGGCCATGTTTTCGGTGAGCGTCAGCTTGCCGTTGATCGAGAGGCCGGGGAGGGGCTGGTACGCCGAGAACTGATCCACCAGCGGCTGCGTGAGCGCCTGGAAGTGCTGCGTGTCCTCGGCGGTCCACCAGTGTCGCAGCCGATGCTCGGTGTCGTAGTCGGCGCCCAGCGTGTCGATGGTAGTGCGTGAGATCGTGTCCGATGAGCGCCCCGACGGAGCCGTAGGCCGCGGCGTCGGACGATGTGTGATCGTACTTGGGAGGCTCCAGCAGGGCGGCCGCCATGACGTAGGAGTTCTGCTGGAACACGAGCACGGCGCCGACTTTCTGCGGCGCGATGTACCAGTACTTGAGGTTCACGGGCTGGCCGAGGCGGGCGAGGGCTTTGCGGTAGTTGCGCTCCGAGACGCGCTGGAGGTTGCCCAGTGGGTCTTTGGGATCAACGGTAAGCGAGGAATCGTCCGCCCATTGATCGGGATAGCCGAGCCCCACATACAAGGCCTTCAGCTTCTCCAGGGCGCTGGCTTTGGTAGCCGGCGACATCCACGTTGCGGCCTCGACCCGTTTGATGAGCGCCGCGCGGACGTTGTCGGAGATTCGTTCCAGTCGTGCCTTCTGCGCCGCGGGAAAATAGCGCTCGGCATACATCCTCCCGAGCGCGTCGCCCATGGCCGATTGCGTGGCGGCGAGCGCGCGCTCGGCACGGGACGGCTGTGAAACAGCTCCTGTGGCGGCACGCAGCGCCAGCGCCTCGCCGGCGAACGCGCGCGGCAGCACGTCGGCGAAATCATGGATGGTGTGGAAGCGCAGGTAGTCCTTCCAGGCATCCAGCGGCTGCGACGCGACGAGCGCCGCCACCCCGGTCACGGCGCTCGGTTGCCAAGCCACGAACTCTCCTTGTCTTGCGAGCCCTGCCGCATCGAAGAAGACGATCCAGTCCATCCCGGGGGCGCGCTGCGCGAAGTCGGCACGCGCCCATACGTGATCGGCGTTGTGGTCCTCGGACGATGCCCCACGCGTGGCCTGTGTCTGCGCGATCGCCGTCTCCAGCGCCAGCACCGCGCTGGCGCGTTCGTCCGCGCGGTCGAAACCGGCGAGCGTGAACATCCTGGCGATCGATTCGCGATAGCGTGCGCGAAGCGCGTTCTTCCCGGGGTCGGTGCTGAGATAGTCCTCGCGGTCCGGCAGGCCCAATCCTCCCTGCACCAGGAACGCGGCGTAGGTCTTCTCTCCGTGGATGCTCTGCTCCACGGAAAGCCCGAGCACGCTGGCTGACTGGTAGATGCCGAATCCCATCAGGTCGACGTCGGCGCGCATACCGCTGCCCAGCAGTCGCGTGAGCTCTGCTTTGTCGGAGACCTTCTCGACGCGATCGAGAAGCGGCTTGAGCGACGCGAGCCCTCTGGCCTCGATGGCGGCTTCGTTCAAATACGCGGCGCGGAAGTCCGCGACCTTGCGCGCCGCCGAGGAGGCTTGCACCGCGCTGGCAGTGTCGAGCAGCTCCGCGATGCGGCGGCGGGTCAGTTCCTCCAGCTCGTCGCGGGCTCCCCATCGCGGGGTGCCCGCCGGGAGCGCTGTGGCCTTGAGCCAGGCGCCGTTGGCATAGGCGAAGAAATCGTTGCCGGGGGAGATGCTCGCGTCCACTGTGCTCGCGAGCTGTGACGTTCCCCGGGCGTCCGCCGCTTGCGCGCCGGACGGAGATGCGGACCACCACGCCAGCGCCGCCGCCAGCAGGGTCGGGAGTGCGACCGCGATAAGGTGTTCGCCTGCGCGGTTCCGGGGAGGAGTGTTGCGGGTTGCGTCGAAGTGCATGGGACGAAGGTACCGGCGCCCTGACGTCCTGTCGCGGCGCAGGCCGACAACTTTCAGTCAGTTTCGGACAAGTAGATTAGTGATTAGTGGATTAGTGATTAGTGGCTTCGTAGATCACGTCGGAATGGGCTACTAATCTTCTAATCACTAATCTACTAATCCACTCGGGAGCTCGCAGGCGCTGGACAAACTCCGCTGCGCCGTGGCACGATCGCGAAGGTGACCAGCAGACCCTCCGCAGCGGAGCACCTGCGGGATCTCGCGCGGCTGCGCCGCGTTCGCGACCGGATCGACCGGGACTATGCGCAGCCGCTGGATGTCGAGGCGCTCGCCCGCGGTGTGAACATGTCGGCAGGGCACCTCAGCCGCCAGTTCCGGCGTGCCTATGGGGAGTCGCCGTACTCCTACCTGATGACGCGGCGCATCGAGCGCGCGATGGCGCTGCTGCGTCGCGGCGACCTCAGCGTCACCGAGGTCTGCTTCGAGGTCGGCTGCTCGTCGCTGGGTACTTTCAGCAGCCGCTTCACGGAGCTGGTCGGCGTGCCGCCCAGCGTCTATCGGCGCCAGGCCGCGCGCGCGACGGCGGGGATGCCGTCCTGCGTGGCGAAACAGGTGACCAGACCGATCAGGAATCGAGAAGCGCCGGCCCCCGACCCGCAGCTATATTGATCGGCATGGACATCACCATTCACGCCAGCTTCCTCCCACACAACGACCCGGACGTCTCCCTTGCCTTCTACCGCGACACCGTCGGCTTCGAGGTCCGCGCCGATGTCGGATACGGTGGGATGCGCTGGATCACGGTCGGCCCCGCCGGCCAGCCCGGCACGTCCATCGTCCTGTATCCACCGTCGGCCACGCCCGGTATCACTGACGACGAGCGCCGCACCATCGCCGAAATGATGGCCAAGGGCACCTACGCCACGATCCTCCTGGCCACCAAGGACGTCAACGGCGTCTTCGCACGGCTGCAAGCCAGCGACGCCGAGGTCGTTCAGGAGCCGGTCGATCAGCCGTACGGCGTTCGCGACTGCGCCGTCCGCGATCCCGCGGGCAACCTGCTCCGCATCCAGGAGTTGCGCTGAGCCGTTCGACGATCACAGGCATGGGCATCTTGCGGTAACAACCGTGCATCAGTTTTGGACGTTGGCTGATGCACGGGACCGGCGATCCGTCATCGGATATATCGTTATTCGCCGGATTTGCCTCAAATGATCACGCGCGCCCAGCTCATCGACGTCCTCTTCGTCATCGTGCCGCATTCGCTGCTGCTCGACATCGCCGGCCCGGCGGAAGCGTTTCGTCTCGCCAACCAGCACCGCGAAGCTCGCGGATTGCCGCCGCGCTTTCGTCTTGGCTTCGCGGGGCCGGTGGCAACGCTGCCGACGTCGGTCGGACTGTCACTGGGTGACCTTGTTCCGCTGCCGGACGAGCTCAGCACGCCCACCTGGGTCGTCGTCGTAGGTCAACCGACGGCTCACGTGAAGCAGGTCACGCCGGAGATCGTTGTCACGGCCCAATGGTTGAGCGATCGGTTGCATGACGCGCTCCTCGACCCGGACACGCCGCACCGTCTGGTGACGATCTGCTCGGGCACACTGCTCGCCGCGCGGGCGGGGCTGCTCGGCACGCGTAGCTGTACCACGCACCACGAGCTGCTGCACATGCTTCGGGCCCTGGCGCCTCGGGCCGAGGTTCTCGACAATCGCGTCTTCGTGGTGGATGGTCCGCTTGCGTCCAGCGCGGGCATTACGGCGGGGATCGACGTCGCGCTGCACCTCATCGCCGAGGAGTGTGGCGAGGCCCTCGCGGCCAGCGTCGCCGAGGACATGGTGGTCTACCTGCGGCGCTCGCCGCGCGACACCGAGCTGTCGCCGTTCCACATGCACCGCCGCCATCTGCACCCGACCGTGCACCGGGTCCAGGACGCCATCGTGTCCGAGCCGCAGCGCGATTGGGACATGGCCTCGCTGGCCCACGTTGGCCAGGCGGCCGAGCGCCACCTGTTGCGGCTCTTCATCGACAACGCCGGCATCTCGCCGTTGCACTACCTCCGGTTGATCCGGCTGGAGCGCGCCCGGCAGTCGCTGGAATACGGCGCGACCGTCACGCGCGCCGCGGCGGTGGCCGGCTTCGGCTCCGACCTGCAACTGCGCCGTGCCTGGAGCCGGCAGTGGGGTGGCTCGCCCCGGGATGCGGCCCGCGCGGCGGGGCCGGGCGCTCAGACGACGCGCGCACGATCTCGAACCAGGCGGTGATTTCAAGCTGCGGAGGGGCATCTCGACTCGATCTTGATCGAGGCTGGCCGAGGTAGAACGACCCCCCTCGATGTGCAATTGCATTTGGCGATTGCTGGCGGACATAATTGCTTCTGATAAGCACTACTTTCGGGAAGGAGAACCTCATGACCGAACAAAAAGGACAAGAGAACGCCCAGCCAGTTTTGGAGACGAATGTTGAGCGTGGCTGGGGAGCGTGTTCATCGTCCGGCTGTAATTGCAAGGCGTTTACCGGGAGCGCTGACACTTGCGGAAATTGCGGCCATAACTACGCCACTCACTGGTAACCCGGATACGCCGGGGTAGGGTGACCTAACTACCCCCCGGACGGAACCCTGTGATCAAGACGGCGTCGCGGGAGAGGAGATCGGCGATCACTTCCGATGCCACGGTGAGCAGCGACGTTCCATCAGCGGAGAGGCTGACGATCCGGTAGTCGAGAAGGTCGCGTGTGACTTGTTGCGGCTCACCGGCCGGGTACGGCACGTACCACACCTGTGCCTTTCGCCCGGACGAGGCCAGGGCGATGGCCACCAGTCCTTTCTGATCCGGCATCCAGGCCACCTGGCCCACGATGGCAAAGCCGTGGTCGGCGATCGTCTTCACAGAGCCGGTTGACACATCGATCGTGACGATGCGCGCCGCGGTCTGGTGCGCCTGTTTGTCGACGTTGATCACCGCCGCGGCGATCATCGTTCCGTCGGGCGACCACGAGGCTCCGGCGAAGAAGATGGGAGCGAAGACGTCGGGAGCATGGACCGATTTCAGCGTGTGTACTCCGGTCCCGTCAGAGTTTGCGATCATCACCGCGCTCTCCTCGGGGGTTGGAAAGCCGGCGCGGAGGAAGGCCATCTGCTTCCCATCGGGAGAGAACGTCGGCTGCGAGTCGATCCCTTCGATGATCTTCCGGGGCTGCCCTCCCCGCGTGGAGATCTGATAAATCGCGCCGGCCGGCAGTAGTTTGTCCTTGGTTCCGAAGTAGATCGTGGAGCTGTCCGGAGTGAAGGTCATTCCCCAGTAGTTCGTGGGCCGTGCGGGGATGAGAGTCAGCGTCTTGTCCGATGCCACATCCCGCAGGATGAGAGTCTGCTGTCCCTGATCCGAGGTCACGTACGCGGTGAGTTTCGCGTCGGGAGAGATCACCGCCTGAATCACTTTGCCGTTGGCAGTGACGCGGGAGATGCTCGCCGACTCGGAGTTTGTCGCTGGCGTATTCGCAAGCGGACGTTCGAACACGACGCGGACATCAGTGGCATCGCCTTGCGGTGGAAGGGCAACGGCGTACGCGTCCGGCGGCGATGGCATTAGCTTGAGGCCAGGAATGCGGATGGCCAGCTGGGCATCGCCTTTCGGAACGTTATCGAAAGAGAAGGTGCCATTGCCGCGGACTTCAACGTAGCTACCGTCGCCGGTGAGATTCGAACAGAAGGTGATCTGCGTGTGCGGCGGGATCGACGCGACCTCGGGAACGACGACCGTTCCGGCGATTCGCCGCCCGGGCCGGACCACCAGGGTGCCGGCATCCGCGCTGGTCTTGTCATCGCCAAGGTTGACAGTTCCTGGCTCGGCAACTCCACCGGAGAGCCCTTGCATCGGCGTGTATACCTCGTACGTCTGATTGGGTCCGAGATTCGTCATCACGAAAAGCCCGGCATCGTTCGTTCCAATCTCGAAACGCCCGAGGAAGTCGCTGGAGGCCCGGTTGCTCTGCACGAAGCCGACTCGCGCGCCGGCCAGCGGTTTGCCGTCTCGCATCACGTGACCGGTAATCGTCGATCCCTCGGTCAACCGGATCGTTCTCGATTGACCAGGCGCTAGCATCCGCTCGATATGGGGCGCGAGTGACCGCGCAGTCACCAGGACGTCGAGCTTCGCATCCGCGGCCGGGATGCGCAGTGCAAACTCGCCCTTCGCGTTGGTGAGCGACAACTTATCGATCCCAGGGATGGCTCCATAGCTGACACGATCTAGTGTGCGGTAGCCATTCGGCGCGACGGTAGCGCCCACCACGGGCTTGCCGTGTGGGTCGACGACCGTTCCCGTGATCAAACGGGCCGTATCGGCAATGGATCGTGGTGTAAGTTTAATCGCGACAGGACCGCGCATCGGATCGATGCTGCGCACGAACGACGGCTCATACCCGTCGGCCACCGCCAGCAGATCGAATCGAAGAGTGGGATCGAGCGCCTTCAGTCGAAACCGGCCCGCGCGATCGGCAGACACATGTTTCCCGCAGTCGCGATAACAGCTCGGACAGAACGCGCTCACGCCAACTCTGGGAAAGGCGGTGTAGACGTAAACCGTGGCCCCCGATAAAGCCTTCGTGCCCGCATCGACCACCACGCCGGTCAAGTCATTCGAGGCGGAAGCAGCCGTGATCGTCAGCAGAAAGCACAGTGCGATTCCCATTCGTTTCATACTCACCATACGATCGTACAAGGGGAGAGGTTACCTGGCCGGCATTTCTTACACGACGAGTGGGATGGCCCGCGGCCTTGTCTTCGCAATCTGGCGGAGATGTGCCGATGAGCAGGACCGATGTGGCACAGACTGGCACAGGCACTCTTGTCTGTGCGGGGTCTCGCCATCAGCGATCGATCATCTTCTGCGCGCCTTCCGAGTACCGCGCTCCCTGGACGGTGATCTGTGCGGAGGCGTTCTCGATCCCGCGGAGATCGTCGGACGTGAGCTCGACCATCGCGCCGCCGAGGTTCTCTTCGAGGCGGTGCAGCTTCGTGGTGCCCGGGATCGGGACGATCCACGGTTTCTGCGCGAGCAGCCAGGCCAGCGCGATCTGCGCCGGCGTCACCTTTTTCTTCGCCGCGATCGTGGACAAGAGATCGACCAGCGCCTGATTCGCTTTCCGATTCTCGGGATTGAAGCGCGGAACGGTGTTGCGGAAGTCGGTCTTGTCGAACGTCGTGGTCTCGTCGATTTTCCCCGTGAGGAAACCCTTGCCCAACGGGCTGAAAGGAACGAAGCCGATCCCCAGCTCTTCGAGCGTGGGCAGGATCTCCTCTTCAGGCTCTCTCCAGAACAGCGAGTACTCGCTCTGCAGTGCCGTCACGGGCTGCACCGCGTGCGCCCGCCGGATCGTCCGTACGCCGGCCTCGGACAAGCCGAAGTGCTTGACCTTTCCCTCGGCGATGAGCTCCTTGACGGCGCCGGCGACGTCCTCGATGGGCACGCTGGGATCGACGCGGTGCTGGTAGTAGAGGTCGATGGCTTCGACCCGCAGCCGCTTCAGCGATCCCTCGGTCATCTGCTTGATGTACTCCGGCCGGCTGCTGAGTCCAATCTGTTTTGCGTTGGCATCGAACTCGAAGCCGAACTTGGTGGCGATCACAACCTGCTCGCGGAATGGTGCTAGGGCTTCACCGACCACCTCTTCATTGACATACGGTCCGTAAACCTGGGCCGTGTCGAAGAACGTCACCCCTCGTTCAACCGCCGCGCGGATGAGGGCGATCGCCTCCTGCTTGTCCGTAGCCGGACCGAAACCGAAACTCAATCCCATGCAGCCGAGACCTAGGGCGGATACTTCGAGATTGTTCTTTCCGAGTTTTCGCGTTTTCAATGTGTTTCTCCTGATTCGGCAGCAGTCGTTCCCGTTTCACGCCGACGCGGTGATCCAGTCGGCAGGGGTAAATGTAAGGCCTCACCGGCACGCGATGCTTGCCTGAAACTACGCGGTCTGGACACGATCCTGCCAGGACACGAATCCGCTGGGGTCGACCCCGTCATGGCGAAGCCGACGCTGATGATCTCCTGAACCTTCTCCCACATCGTAGTATGTTCCTGACGCGATGCCTTCTTGCGAACGATGGCGCCGGAGGTGTCTTTCCATTTCATGACTCCGCGCGTCACCGTGCTCATGCCCGTCTTCAATCGTGAAGAGTTTGTGGGCCAGGCCATTCAAAGCGTCGTCGATCAGGACTTCGGCGACTTCGAGCTGCTGATCGTCGATGATGGTTCGACCGACCGCACGCCGGAGGTGCTGCGCGGGTGGGCGGAGAGGGACGGGCGCATCGTCGTGATCACCGCGCCGAGGAACCTTGGGATCGCCGAGGCGCCCAATCTGGGAATGCGGCATGCGCGGACGGAGTATGTCGCGCGATTCGACAGCGACGACCTCATGATGCCCGGCCGGCTGGCCGGGCAGGCCGCGGTGCTGGACAGCCATCCGGAAGTCGTGCTGGTGTCGTCTTTCTACGAGACGATGGAACGCGACGGCCGTTACACCGGGACCTGGGACGTCGATGAGCCCCATGAGGTCGTGACCTGGCTGCTCCATTTCTACAACATCGTCGGCGGGGGAGGCCATGTGATGTTCCGGCGGTCGCAGGTTCAGGCGCTCGGTGGATATGACGCCGCGTACCCTTCTTCCGAGGATTACGACCTGTGGGTTCGCCTCCTGCGTACGGGCCGCATCCTGACGCTGCCTTTGATCGGGATGAAACAACGCGACCACAAGGGCCGCGCTACCATCGAATATGCCGGTATCAAACGCGCGAACTGGGCGGCCATCATGAGGAAATCTCTCGCTCCCTACCTCGGGCGGCCGATTTCCGATGAGGAGATCGCCGCGCTCATCACTATCTGGAGATTCGACGGGAAGAGGGGTATGGCACCCATCGCCGACCGTGCGATGCGGGAAGCGTTTACCCGCTTCCGCCGCGACCATCGGGACCCGGAATTGCGCCGACGCGCCCGGCACCGGGTTGCACGCCAGTGGCTGCAGGGCGCCCGCTTCTTCGCGAGCGCCGGTAATCGTATCGAGGCGATGCAGTTCCTGCTGCGGGCAGTGCGTTGGAGTCCCGCCACGGTCATCGATGCCGCACGCCGTAGGCGCGGGTGAACGGCGAGGATGAAACCTTCACCCAAGGGCATGATGAGCCCTTAGTAGAGCGCCGAGACCAAGTGAATCACTAGAATTGGTGAGATTACGCGATCGTGGAGGCAATCAATCGCCCCCACGGGGCAATCAATTGCCTCCACGAGGCAATCAATTGCCTCCACGGGGCAATCAAATTGCCTCCACGAGGCAATCAATTGCCTCCACGAGGCAATCAAATTGCCTCCACGAGGCAATCAAATTGCCTCCACGGGGCAATCAAATTGCCTCCACGAGGCAATCAATTGCCTCCACGGGGCAATCAAATTGCCTCCACGAGGCAATCAATTGCCTCCACGAGGCAATCAATCGCCTCCACGGGGCAATCAATTGCCTCCACGGGGCGCTCAGACACGCCTGCACAACACGGGTGTACGCTGTGTCTCGCGTCGCCACTGCGCCACGCCGGCAGATCATGCCTCAACTCGTTTTTCTGACGTTTTTCCTCGGACTGGTGACCGGGCAACAGGTCGTGGCCCTGGACGCCGACCTTACCATCAGCTCCGTCGAGATGGTCCTGGACGGGAAATCGATCGCCAAGCTGGCCGGCCCTCCCTTTCGCGGCACGATCGATCTGGGTCGCGAGCTCCTGCCGCACCAGCTCACCGCAATCGGGTATGACTCCTCCGGCGGGGAGATCGCCCGTGCATCGCAACTGCTCAACGTGCCGAGCCCCACCGCCGAGGCCAGGATTGTGGTTCACAAGGAGAAGGAGGGGCCGGCGAGCGTCGAGCTGCGGTGGATGCATGCGACGCACGAACAGCCGGCCCAGGCGTTGGTCACGCTCGACGGTAAGCGGCTCTCTATCGATAAGACCTTCCGGGCTGCGCTGCCCCAACTGGATCCCTCGAAGCCTCACGTGATCGAAGCCCAACTACGATTCAGCTCGGGTGTTGTCGCCAGGCACGAGATCACGATCGCGGGCGATGCGTACTCCGATGCCGTCGAATCAGAGCTGGCTCCTGTCGTGGTCAGGCGGGCTCCGGACGCGCAGAACCTCGGCGGCTGTTTCACTTCGGATGGTCACACCGTGCGCGTCGCGGCCGTAGAGAAGGGGAAGCCGCTGGTGGTGATGGTCAAAGATCCCGATTCTGCCGATGCGCGGTTCAACCTCGGGCGGGAAAACGGTCCGTCGCCCCGGTGGACGGAAACCGACGTCACCAAACGCTTCGCGCGAGTGAACGCGAGGCAGCGCATCCTCTGGCCGGTGATGCAGGAATACGACAGACCCGACAATCCGACGATGGACGTGTTTCCGTCTTCGCTCGACATCGATGGGCGCGAATACGGCATGCTATGGATGATCACGCGAAGAGAACGGGGTGGGATCGAGCCTCATGAGCCGCGTTTTTTTTCCGACGCCGTCGCGGTCGCGGGAATGATGGCCGCAAAGGACGGGACACCTCGATCGGTGGTGTTGTTGCTAACCAAGGATTACGCCGATGAGAGTCTTCGCGACGCCGCCGTGACACGGCGCTATCTGAGATCGCTGGGCGTTCCTCTGCACGTGTGGATGTTCGGCGCTCCCACTGCCAACGAGACGGCGGCATGGGTCGAGGTCGAGGACATCTCCACGAATGACAAGCTGAACGTGGCGACACAGCGGTTGCGAAAAGACCTCGCCGACCAGACGGTTGTGTGGCTGGCAACGGACGCGGTGCACGCGCTTCGCAGCTCCGTCAAAGACGGTTGCACGGCCGAATTGGTCGCCAGCGATCACTGAAGCGCCTAGCTGAACGTCGTGCCTCGTCGGAACAATCGTCGCAAGGTCAGCCAGACCAAGACGATGATTGCCCACCAGACGGCAACCGTCGTCAATACGCCCACCGCGTTGGGAGCGTGGATGCCGAGGGCCTCGAGCCTCGCCTTGACGAAAAAACCGGGGAGGAAGACAAGGTGAGGGGTGACACCAAAGAGCAGCATTGCGGCAATGATCACCGCCGCTCCGATCGGCGCGACGACCAGCAGAGCGACCGCTCTGAGAACAGCAGGAGAGTCGGCGGACATTGCGGTAACCCCTATCAAACCACAGAGACACAGAGATCACGGAGGAGATCTCTCCGTGCCCTCTGTGCCTCCGTGGTGAAATCGGTTCTACAAGGAGTGGACGATTCTCGCCGGAGTTTCCATTCCGATGGGTTCTGCACCGGTTTCTTCTGCTTTGTTGACGCGCCGAGGTAGCCTCGGCATTGTGACAATCAACCCAACCAACCACAGAGACAGAGAGATCACGGAGGGGAACCGGGTCACGGAGGAGATCATAGGGGCTGCGATCGAAGTACATCGGGCGCTCGGTCCGGGTTTGCTCGAGTCGGCCTACGAGGAGTGCCTCTCGCGAGAACTCACTCTGCGAGGCGTACCGTTCGATCGGCAGCTTGCTCTACCGTTAGACTACAAAGGGGTGAGGTTGGACTGCGCGTTTCGGCTCGATCTGTTGGTCGCGCGCCGCGTGATCGTCGAGGTCAAAGCGACCTCCGCGATCAACTCGCTACATGAGGCGCAGTTACTGACATACATGAAGCTCACCGGTTGCCGCCTCGGTTTGCTCATCAATTTCAATGTCCCCATGCTCAAAAACGGCATACGCCGGAGGATTCTGTAGAGATCACGAAGACCTCTCCGTGCTCTCTGTGTCTCCGTGGTGAGTTTTCCGCCATCGCGATCGCAGAGCCACGATCGCTTCGCACGCCATCAGTACGCCGGCGATGAGCAGTAGCGGATGGGAGGGCGACTGATAGCCCCCCGTAAACACCCAAAAGGATGTCACCTCGATCAATGACAGGATCAGGATCCGGCCGGCGACCGCCGCGAGAAGAGCGGCGATGAGGACAGCTATCGTCCAATCGCCCCGAGAGCGGGCCAGCCAGCGCACGTTCAGCAGGTAGAGCAGCGCCGCCAACGCGAAGATCGGCGCGAAGGCCATTTGATAGGCCCGGCCGATCCAGGTGAGCAGGCGGAGACGAAACGCGTCGAGGGAGCTGAGTTGCGGCTCGACCGCCTGGATCTCGAACCGATCCACGGACATGCGCACGTTGGGCGCGAACGTCGTCGGAGCCTCGAAGCCCAGCGCGATCCTGTCAATCCTCCGTCCGCGCAGGGTGAGGACGAGGTAGCGGTCCTCCGTGCCAGGCACCGTGATGTCGAAGCGCGCGTGGCGCGCCGGCGGGAACTCCTTCCATGTCTCCTTGAGATGATCGTAGAGATCGGGGCTGGGGAGGCGGATCACGCGCGCACCGGGCACAGGCTCTCCGTTGGCGCGCTCGATGGTGATGTCGAGCGCACCATCGGCATGAACGACCCAGCCGATGAGATGGATGCTCGTCACCAGCTTCTTTCGCGGCGCCACCCGGCTGTGGGTCATCTCGGCGAATTCGCGCAGCGCTGCTTCCGTGCCCTCGGAATACCTGGGGGATACGACGAAGTCAGCGAAGGTCAGTACTCGGGTAAAGCCCTCCGCCCATGTACGCAGGACCTCCTGCCTCTGCCCGTACAGAATGGGCGGGAGGAGAGTGGCCCGGGGCGGTCTGGCATCGAGCCGTCCAGCGAGACGGGTCGCCTCGATCTCGCGGCTCAAACGGTCGTAGTACTCCCTGGCGGCAGGGGCTCCGCGCTCGTAGTAACCAGCCTTGGCCACGGCCTCGCGGAAGGCCCACATGAACATGGCGCCGCCGATGTCGCCCTTCGCTTCCGGAGGCGAGTTCCTGGCCCAATTCGCGCCTGACTCTCCCTCAAAGAAGGGACGCAATTCCGCGAATGCGGGACTGACGGCGTACACCCGCTCGCGCTCTTCCTTCGGCACCGGAACGCGGGGAATCGGAGGATGCTGGCGCACGTACGTGAGGCTTCCATAGGCACGAAGGAACGATCCCTCCTTGAACTCCGAGACCTCGAAGGTTCTGTAGTGCAGACCATTCGCAAGAATGATCGCGCCGTGCGCTGCCGCAAAGATCAGGGCGGGGATTGCCAGAAGCATCACTCCCCGTCGTGAGCGTGTCTTCGAATCGGTCACGACCCAACGGATCAGCGCGACGAGCGGCACTGCGAGAAGAGGGAGGATCCAGACGCCTTCCTCCCGTGTATGCCAGAGGTACGCGAATGCGACGCTAAACAGCAACGACCAGCGGAGCACCGCGCTCCGCCGAGCATCCAGCCGAAGGATCATGCCGGCCACCCCGGCGAACACAAGGAGTGTGAGCGCGGGATAGAACCCTTCCCGGGTGATCCGAGTGGCGATCTCGTCGGAGAAGGTCATCGGATTGAAGAGAAGGACGACAAACAGAGCCAGACGCGCCACGGACGACTGAAGAGCCGGTGCCAATGCACGGCAAACGGCGAGGCAGGCCAGCGCGTACAGCAACTGTTGCGCGAACAGGAGAGGGATGTGTTGTGACCCGATGAGAGCGATCCAGAGCGGGTACCCCGGGCCCTTGATGAGGGTCATGTGACTGTAGTCGCCGAGCCACCGCCCTTCCAGAATGGAGCGGGCCTTCTCGGTGAACCAGAAATCGTCGTGAGCCGCCCATCCCACCGCCTCGACCGTCCGCGCCGCGGTCAGCCACAATTTCGTGGCCGAGGCGATGATGATGAGGAGCCACTCCGATCGCCGCGAGGAGAAAAGACTGAGGTTCATGGTCATGCGTTACTGACCGGGGTGGTACGTCCGCTCGGTGTGCCCTTTGAGCTGGTCGCGGTAGAAGTAGACCTCGCGCAGGTTGCCGGTGGCGTATCGATCGGCCTCGTCGTTGAAGTGCGGCGACGACGGATTGCCGCTCTCGCCGCCGGCGGTGACGGCTCGGGCCTGTACGCGTTTGCCGAATTCGACTGCGGCCACGAAGCTGTTGCCACCGGTGCCGTACCACTTCTTCGTTCCCGGATAGGCGTGGGCGCCGAACGAGGCCAGCGATCCCCAGCGCGACGATGCGAACCCGACCGGAATGCTCGGTTTGGAATCGTCGAATTTGGGCTCGATGTCGTCCGTGATCCGCTGGAACCGGTTGATGTCGCCCCACGGCGTCTTCCAGCTCCCGAAATCGGCGGCCAGTTTGTCGGTCGCCGCGGCGAGGGCCTGAAGTCGCTCGCTGGAGGTCGCCTTCGTCGCGGAGTAGTCGTCCGCAATCATGCCCGTCTTGCGCGCCTCGGGTGCCACACGTCTTCCGAGCTCCTCGGCCCAGAAGATGGCCAGCGAAGTCGGCGCGGAGGTCACCGACCAGCGGTGATCCCAGGTGCGGAGGAGATCGATTTGCTCCGACAGCTTCGCCTTGAGCGGATCGCCGGACGGTAGTTCGTCATAGGCATTGACCAGCGGCGGCAGAAGCCTGTCGAACGCCGGCAGGTCGCTGTCGAACGCGGCGGCCAGGAGCGAGTCGATGGTGAAATCGTTCTTCCCCGGCAGGACCTTCAGCGCGTGGTAGCCACGCGGCGTCTCTGCGGTTCCGCGCTCGACGTACGCGGGATAGTCAGACCGCTTCGGGCTGTAGGGTCCGGCCGCCGACCACGGCCAGTTGTTGCTGTTGTATAGCCAGCCGTTGGGCGGATTCAGAAGATTCGGCGTCTCATCGACGGAGAGGACGCCGTGCCAGTCCGTGGCCGGATCGCTGCCGTCGACCGGCTTCGTCCAGTCGAAGCGCGTGTCGCGCCGCGGGATGAAGTTGGAGTGGAAGTAAGCGATGTTACCGGCGGCGTCGGCGTAGAGCGTGTTGTTCGATGAGTCAGTGTGCAGCGCCATCCACTTCCGGAATGACTTGTAGTCTCTGGCCTTCGTACGGCCGTACGACTGGATGAGCGCGTGCATCGGGTCCTGCATCAGCCGCACGCTGATCCATTTGCCGTCTGCCTCGCGGACGATCGGGCCGTGTTGCGTTCGGTACACGGTGAAGACTCTCGTGGCCATCCCGCTGCTGGTCTTGTAGGGGATGGTGATCGTGCTCGTCTTCAGCGCGTGCTGCTGGCTCCCGTATTTGTAGACGAAGGCATTGCCCTTCTTCGTCACCGTCTCCGCATACTCGTCGATGTTGTCCACGCCGCTCGACGTGTGCATCCAACCGATGCGGTCGTTGAATCCCTGATAGATGAAGAACTGCCCCCAGGTTACGGCACCGTAGGCGTCGAGACCCTCGCCGCTGACCATCTGCAACTCGGACCGGAAGAAGAAGGAGGTGTGCGGATTGATCAGCAGCAGGGCGCGATGGGATGCGGTGATGGAGGGGGAGATGGCGATACCGTTTGATCCCGTCGGCTCCTTGAATTCGCGGAGGTCCGCGGCGATGGGAGCGCTCGGATTCTTCTCGTAAAAGGTCTGGAGGTCCTTGAGATTGATCTGCTCGATGTCGCCGCCGATGCTCCCCTCGCTGAACGTGATCGCCATCCACGGCTCGAAGTGTTTGATCACTTTCGGTTTCACGTCGGGATGTCTGGCCAGGTAGTAATTGAGCCCGCCGGCCCAGGCATTCATCAGCGCCTTCAGCCAAGCGGGGCTCAGCCGGTACTTCGCTTTCATATCGGACGGGTCGATGAAGAGCTTCATCCGCAGGTCGCGATAGATCTCAGCTTCTCCCTCCGCTTCCGCCAGCCGTCCCATCGACAGCAAGTAGTTCCTTTCGACGCGATTGAAGTCGTCCTCGGCCTGCGCGTAGATCATCCCGAAGACCGCGTCGGCGTCGGTCTTCCCGTAGACATGGGCGATGCCCCAATCGTCACGAATGATCTCGACATTCTTCGCGTGCCGCTGCCAATCCGCTGGGGCCGCGTTCGCGGCGAACGGCAGGCAGGCCACGACGAGGAGGATGAGAAGGAATCGTTTCATGGAGAGCGATTCTGTCATGGAGGAGGCGATGGCGCGGATGTCACCTACTGTCATCATCACCGAGCTGCGAGCTTCACTTCTTCATCCCCTTCCGCGCGCGCAACACCAGATGAATCGGGCACCCCACCAGCCCCAGCGCATCGCGGAACTGGTTCTCCAGGAATCTCCGATACGAGAAGTGCAGGGGGTCGTCCATGTTCGAAAAGAGGGCGATGGTGGTCGGCTGGGTCTTGAGCTGCGTCGTGTAATAGAAGCGCCGCGGCTTGCCTTTGAGCGCGGGCGGCTGGTGGGCGGCGATGGCGCGCTCGAGGATCTGATTCAGCTCCGAGGTCGGGAAGCGCTTGCGGTAGCCATCCACGATCTGATCGATGTGCGGGAAAATCTTCTCGACACGGCGTCCCGTCTTCGCGGAGATGAACTCCACGGGCGCGTACGGCAGGAACTTGAGCTTGAAGCGGATCTCTTCCTCCACTTTCTTGTAGTCATCCTGCTCGTGCGCGGAGGCATCCCACTTGTTGACGAGCAGCATGGCCGCTTTGCCGGCATCCTCGGCGTATCCGGCGACGGTGGCGTCCTGCCCGGTCACGCCGTCGTTTGCGTCGATCATGACCAGGGCGATCTCGCAGCGCTCGATCGCTTTGCGCGCCGAGATGACGGAAAGCTTCTCCGCCTCGTCGTGCGTCTTTCCCTTGCGGCGGATTCCGGCGGTGTCGATGATGAGGTACTGCCTGCCGTTGCGCACGATCTGCGTGTCGATGGCATCGCGCGTCGTGCCGGAGATCGGCGACACCACGGCCCGCTCCTCGTCGGCAAGCCGGTTGAGCAGCGACGACTTGCCGACGTTGGGTCGCCCGATGATGGCGATGCGGATGGGGCCGTAGTCGTCCTCACTCTCTTCCTCAACCGAGTCGGCCGGCACGATCTCGCCGATGATGTCGAACAGCTCGTCGATCCCTTCGCCGTGCTCGGCGGAAAGGGGGAGCATCCGCTCGAACCCCAGCTCGTAGAACTCGGGAATGTTTGCCTCGGCGTCCCGCCGATCGACTTTGTTTACGAGCAGAAGCGTGCGCCCGGAAGCGGGCCGCAGTTCTTGGGCGATGTCCCGATCCTCCGTCAGGATGCCGGCCGAGCCATCGACGACGAAGAGGATGAAGTCGGCCGTGTCGAGGGCACGCCGGGCCTGATCGCGGATCTCGCCCGCGAAGGCCGACATCGGCGAGTCGCCGTACTCCAGCCCGCCGGTATCGGTGAGCTCATAGCGCCTTCCGTTATCGAGCGTGATCACGTCGGAGAGCCGGTCGCGTGTCATGCCGGGGAGGTCGTGGGTGAGGGCGCGGCGTTTTCCCGCCAGCCGGTTGAAAAGAGTGGACTTGCCGACGTTCGGCCGTCCGACGATGACGATTTTCCTGAGGTTGGCGGTCATTGATGTTCTCTCGTGCACGAGGACGCCAGGGAGGGGCGCCGGCACGGTGGATGCTACAATGTCACACCATGGCACCGGACGCTGATTCCACTTGCCGCCTTTGTGGTTCGCGCGTTCCGGATAGCGTCCTGAACCGCCAGCTCTGTCCCGTCTGCGACGAGTACGCGCAACACGTGGCCCTGCAGAGCAACAAAGGCCTCGACCGCATCGTCGGCGAGCTGCAGAACGGACCGGTCTTCCGCGCGGCGCTGCGCAACGGGCACTGAACTGCGCTTCGCGCGTTGTCGGTTGTCGGTTGATGCAGTCCGTTGTCGCGTTGTAGAATAGCTTTACCACACGCGGCGCGGTCCTCGCGCTCTCTCCGAACGTAGCGCCACAAACTCACATGGCAACATTCGAAGATCTTGATGTGTTCAAGCGAGCTCTCGACCTCATGGTGAGGGTCTACCGTGTCACCAAAGCATTCCCGAGCGATGAACGGTTTGGTCTGACGCAGCAGTTACGCCGCGCCGCGGTGTCGGTCGTCAGCAATCTCGCTGAGGGACAAGGACGCCTTACGAGCGGCGAATGGCGGCAGTTCCTGAGTCAGTCGCGCGGTTCATTGTTCGAGATGCAAGCGCAGGTCATCGCGGCGCACCGGCTGGAGTATCTCGACAATGTGCAGTACAAGCAGCTCCGGTCCGGAATCCAAGGAGTGGCCGCACCGCTGAAGGGCTTGATCAACTACGTGACAACGCGGCCGAAGGCCGCATTCAACCGAGAAACGACAACGCCGCGCAGCGGCTAAAACTCGAACCCGAACATCGGCACCCAGTGCCAGGCTACCCAGAAGAGGAACGCGCCGAGGAGGGTGTTGACGAAGTTCAGGGCGCCGTTTGAGATCGGGGAGCCGTGCCGGCGGTTCCAACTGCCCAGTATCGATTCGAGGTACGAACCCAGGAAGGCGCATCCGGTGAGAACAAGGATGACGTTCGATTTGTCGATGACCACGCCGCCGATGAAACCTGCCCGGAAGTTGTGGACGGTGAGAGCGGTGCCAACGATAGCGACGATGCCGCCGGCGATGATTCCGGCCAGCGTCCCTTCGATGGAGATGGCCCCCTCCGTACCGCGCTCGACGCGCCGGAAGGAGAGCGGCAGGAAGGCTCTTCTGCCTAGAAGTTGCCCTACCTCGGATGAGACAGTGTCCGCGGCCGCCGTGGCCAGGGCCGCGATGCCCATGAACAGCGGCACAAAGCCCAGTCCGCGCCAGCAGGCCACGGCGCAGATCGCGGCCACACCGACATTCGCAAAGGCGTGTGCCGCGCCGCGCCGCCCTCCACCCTCCTGTGCCAGCCCATCTCCAGCCTTGCGCGCGTAGCCGAGTTTCGTGGCCAGCGTGCCGATGATGAAGAAGGTCAGCAGCGCGCCGTAGAGAGGTGGACCGCCGCCGATGATGATCACGCATCCCAGGATCCAGCCGGCCAAAGCTCCGGATACATTGACGCCGCGCAGCGCATAGCCCACGATCGCCAGCACGGTATTCACGACGAGCCAGGGCCAGGCGATCGGCGGCGCGGCGGAGAGCGAGACGATCGGCTTGATGGCCATCGCCGCCAGCACGCCGGCGGCGATGAACGGCACCGTCACGTTGTCGTCGAGGCCGAGCGGCAGCGACTCGGCGATGGCGCTGATGAGCACCGCCGCGGCGATGGCAACGTCCTGCGGCGCGCCGAACAGCCGCGCGATGGCGAATGCCGCCGCACCGCCGAAGAGCACGAAGGCGATCGCGCCGCCCCATGACTTGGCCCGATTCCATGGCAGCGGAGCCAGCGGGAGCCGTTGGCCGATCACGGTCGCGAATCCGTCGCCGAAGGCCAGCAGCACCCAGGCTACCGCGGCGATCTCGATGTGCCAGTTGAAGACGACGATCAGCACGGTGACCGAGAATGGATAGAGGATGATGCCGATATCCCAGCCGCGCTCATGACGCGAAACACCGCGCCCGGCGATGCGGTGAAGGAGCAGCCAGTTGCCGATGATCGCGGCCGTACCGATCAGGGCCGCGTAGCGCCACGGAAGCCGCAGGAGCAGCAACGCGCCGAAGCCCATGCCGATGTGCAGGACCTTGCGCAGTGCCTCGTTCGTTTCGTGCCGCGGTTCTTCCGCTGAATCGGTCATCGTTTTCAACAGCTTACAATACGCGCTCCAATGCCGGATCCAACCTCCAAACCGCCGCTCCTGTCGGTCATCGTCCCCTGCTACAACGAGCGCTCGACGGTGGCGGAGCTGTTGCGCAACGTGCGCGACGTGCCCATCGACAAGGAGATCATCGTCGTCGACGACAAGTCGACCGACGGATCGGCGGGCGTGGTGGCCGCGCTGGCGGCACAGTGGCCGGAGATCCGCCACGTCTTTCAGCCGGTGAACATGGGGAAAGGCGCGGCCATCCGGCGCGGCATCGCCGAGGCTGTCGGGGACATCGTCATCATCCAGGATGCGGACCTTGAGTACGACCCGAACGAGTATCCGAAGCTGATCCAGCCCATCGTCGATGGACACGCGGACGTCGTCTTCGGATCGCGCTTCGAGGGCTACCCCCGCCGCGTGATGCTCTACTGGCATCGCCTCGGCAACAATCTTCTGACCTTCCTCTCCAACTGCACAACCAACCTCGACCTCACCGACATGGAGACCTGCTACAAGGTCTTCCGCCGCGACGTCATCCAGTCGATCATCCTGAAGTCGAACCGGTTCGGGATCGAGCCGGAGATCACGGCCAAAGTGGCCCGGCGCGGCTACCGCATCTTCGAAGTGCCGATCTCCTACTACGGCCGCGACTATTGGGAAGGGAAGAAGATCAACTGGAAGGACGGCTTCAGCGCCATCTGGACGATCTTCCGCTACGGTCTCTTCGACGACCCATCAAGCGAGCCGGCCACCTACAAGACGCTGCGACGACGCGGCTCGCTGAAGCGCTACAACGAATGGATCTGGCAGCGCGTGGCGCCGTACGTGGGGCAGCGCGTGCTCGAAGTGGGCGCGGGCTCCGGAACGATGACGAAGTTCCTTTACGGGCGCGAGCTGATCGTGGCCACGGATAAGGAGACGCCGTACATCGACCGCCTCCGCAATGCCTTCCGGCGCCGGCCGGGCATGATGGTCGAGCGGCTCGATCTCGATCGCCCCGATGGACCAGAAAACGATGCTGTCGATCTGGCGAGTTACGCCTTCGACACCGTCCTCTGCATCAACGTCCTCGAGCACACCACCGACGATGCCGCCGCGCTGCGCCGCGCCAACCGGCTTCTGGCGCCTGGCGGGCGGATCATCATCTTCGTCCCGGCCGGAAAGGATCTCTTCGGCACCCTCGACCAGGGCATCGGTCATCAGCGCCGCTACGACAAAGACGAACTGGTGGCCATGCTGCAGACGGCCGGATTCGAAGTCGAAGAGGCCGTCTACCAGAACCGCGCCGCGAAACTGGCCTGGTGGCTGAACTCGACCGTCTTCAAACGCCAGGCCCTGCCCGCCGCGCAGTCGAAGATCTTCGACCACCTCGTCCCGCTGCTGAAAGCGCTCGACGGCGAACGGCCGAAGAGCGGGCTGAGTTTGATTGCTGTGGGGAGGAAGTCGGGAGTCGATGCGACGAATGCAGCCCTTGTTGGTCGGGGGTCGGGAGTCGGGAGTCGGGGGTCGGAGATTGGATCTGCTCTCGATGCCACGGACGCGGCCCCCTCTCCGACCCCCCACCCCCCACTCCCGACCCCCGTCGAAATCCCATGACCCCCACCGCCCTCATCCTCGCCGGAGGCGTCGGTTCACGGCTTCGTCCTCTCTCGTCTGACGAGAACCCGAAGCAGTTCCTACGCATCTTCGACGGGGCCTCGCTGCTGGAGAAGACGTTCGCCCGCGTGACCCGGCTGGTGGAACCGCCGTCGATCTTCATCTCCACGAATGAGCAATACGCGCCGAAATGCGCGGCGCATCTTCCGCGGCTTCCGGAAGTCAACATATTGACCGAGCCGGCCCGACGGAACACGGCGCCGGCCATCGCCGTGTGCTGCTTCGCCATCGAATCCGTCATCGGCGATGCCGTCATCGCCGTGCTGGCCTCCGATTCCTATATCGCGGACGAGGATGAGTTCGTGCGCGTGCTCGCATGCGCATATGACTTCGCAGCCGCCAGCGACTATCTCGTCACGATCGGCATCGAGCCGACGGAAGCGAATACTGGCTACGGATATCTGCAACTTGGAGCGGAGATCGATTTCGCGGGGGTCGGGGGTCGGGAGTCGGGAGTCGGAGATTCGCCAGTCGCTGCGCCCGCCTCACGGTCTCCGGGAGTGGGGAGCCGGGAGTCGAGTGTCGGAGACCGTGAGCCTCGACCCGCGAGTGGCGAAACTCCGACCCCCGACCCCCGACCCCCGACCCCCATCCTCCGCGTCGACCGTTTCCATGAGAAGCCATCGCGCGAGCGTGCCGAGGAGTTCCTGCGGGCCGGCAACTACGCCTGGAACGCCGGCATGTTCGTCTGGCGGGTCAGCGTCTTCCGCCGGGCGCTCGAAACGGCTGCGCCGGAGATCGCCTCGCTCGCCGACCGCATCGTCACCAGCGGCGACCCGGCACGACGCGTCGAACACTACGAGGCCATGCCCTCCATCTCGATCGACTACGCCCTGATGGAGAAAGCGCCGCGCGTGGCCGCCCTCCGCGGCAACTTCGGCTGGAGCGACGTCGGCTCCTTCGAGTCGCTGGAGCGCGCCGGCGTCCCTGTGGCGGAGCTGCTGAAGAAGGCGGCGAGCACATAAGTAGAGCAGGCGTCCCGGCCTGCTACCGACGGGCGTCCTCGCCCGGCGGTGGTTTCGGTAAACGTACCGAGTCCCGCGCGGATTAACCCCGCCGTCTGCCCGAAGGGAGCTTCAGCCCGAAAAGGTCACGGGCGGCGCTTCCGGGTCTCGCGGTTTCGCTACGCCGATATCCGGCACGGCCGTCAGCACAGACAAGGGTTCTGTGCCTGTCTGTGCCACATCTCACTGCTTACTTTGAAACGGGATGCATGTGGTCCGGTGAGGCGCAAGATCGGCGACAATGGTCCGGCATGACAGTTCTGCTCAGCGACATCGATCGAAGCAGCACGGTAAGCGTTTCGCTCTCCGAGGAAGTCGTGCTGGAGTTGCAGGAAAACCCGTCGACCGGATACCGATGGACGATCGAGACGACGGGCGAATCCGTCAAGGAGCTCGCCTCCACCTACGCCCCTTCGCCATTCGCCGGCATCGGTGGCGGAGGACGTCGCATCGTTCGCTTCCTCGCCACCCGCCCCGGCACCACGAGCATCCGCGCGGCTCTGCGCCGCCCGTGGGAACAGCCGGATCGAACCATCAATCAGTACGCTGTGACAATCAACGTGGCAGGATCCGACGATGCCGATGACGAGTGAGGAACTCGAAGCGCTGCCTGGACGTTCAAGGTGCGTATTTGAATCCTCGCGAAGATCGCCGACGAAGCCGGTGTGAGCACGCCGGAGGCGTGTGGTAGACTAGCCGGTGGCCAGCGCTGTAAGGCGCGCCGCCACCGGTTACCGATCAGCACAAATGTTGTACCCCGGATGGGGTACCGGAAGGTCTACGGCATGCTGTCAACGACGTCGAACCCCTTCCTCCGGTGACGCGAGCGCGGTCCGCGACCCCTGCCGGGGTCGGTAATGGTCACGATCCTTGACCGGTGGCGGCGCGTCCTTCGGCGCTTGCCACCGGCTAATCTACGGAACGCCTCCGGCGTGCTTCGCGGTGGCTTCGCCACGATCTGTAGACGTCAAATTCCAAATACACAAGCTGGCCGTTCATACGCCAGGCCGCGCAAAGCGCTATGGAAACCGTCCCGTCAGTTTTAGAGGCGACTGTGCTCCTGCGCGATCCACTCGCGAAGACGGGCTATCTTGTCCTCGATGTCGGAAATCGCCTGCTCTTCCTCGCGGATCCATCCGTCAACGCGTTCGCGGAAAAAGTCGGAACGAGCGTCCGATCGTTTGTCGTGTAGGTCACTTAGGTGCGATCGCTTGTGGCTCAATACATCGTTGAGCCGGTCGATTCGAGATTCATGGTTCTCGATTCGGGCGCGTACGCGTTCTCGAAATTCGGCCCGCCGTGACTCGCGCTCCCGCCGGCCTTGCTGCCGGGCCTCGTATTCGGCTTGTCGCTGGCCCTTATACTTGGCCCATTCTTCGTTCAGTATTGCTTGGCTCTCACGCAGGGCCTGAACTGCCTCACCGGCATCGCTCCTGAATATTTCTCCTTTCCAGTCCGAGAGATACTTCCAGCCGGCCTTGAGGCTGCGCGAACAGCCTTGCAGTGTTTCCAACCAAGGATCGGAATGGCCTCCGAGAACCGCATCGACCATCGGTCGAATGATAAATGCGCCCGTCACAACTTCGAAAAGAGCAGTAGCAGCGTGGGAAGGTCGCGCGGCATCGGCATAGCTCAGAATGCGATTCTTGTGGCTGAGAGAGTTGGCGGCGCGTTTCTCGAAAGCAACTCTCGCTTCATCTTGTCCCTGTTTGACGTCGGAAACGAGACTCTGGAAGCGTTCCCACGCCTTCTGACGATCTTCGCGTGAGGGGTATTTGACTCCCCGAAACCCTTCGGAGATGGACTTGACCTGAGGCCACGCATCGCGCCATTTCGCTTTTCCATGACTTGCCTCATTGACATGGTCCGCAAGCTCGTCAATCAGGTTGTCGAGGTCACCGCAATTCATGAGCAGAGTCTACGGATCTCCGCTAAAGATCGAGCTACCAATCTTGGAAACACTCAACCAACACAACCCCTAATAGAACTGGTAGCAGATCTCATCGCGACAACATCGATGAGTATCTCCGCAAGCTGCTCCGGTTCGTCGACCATCACGTCATGGCCGCAGCGTACGTCATAGATGCGCCAGCCATTCGTTTCGGCTTCGTCACGGTAGTCGTCGAAGGTCTTGCTGGGGAAGTCCGTTGCCCGGATGTAGGCTTTTTTGGCCACGCGTTCGCGGGCGCCGGTTAGGCGAATCCGTTGCAGCGAGACGCCGACCGGCTGGGGAGTGAGGTTGGCATCGACCCAGTCGCATCTCTCCGGTTTCACGCGGAGCCAGGCCGCGCCGGGAGGGTCCGTGGAGACCAGTCCCGAGTTGAGCGCCGACTCGATGTCTGCACGGTAATGTGATTTGTCGATCGGCCGTTCGCCATCCTTGGGCACGTGGGCATCGAGAAAGACGGCCACCGATACCTGCGAACCGATTCCCTCCAGAGCGCCGGAGATGACCCATCCGCCGTAGGAGTGGCCGCAGAGAACCGCATTCTCGATGCGCTCGTGTCTGAACACTTCGACTACGTCGGCGATGTGCGTGTCGAGATTGATGGTCGCGCTCATCAGGTGCGAGCGCTCGCCGAGGCCGGTCAGGGTGGGTGTGAAGACTCGGTGGCCGGCGTTTTCGAGAATCGTGGCCACGTCGCGCCAGCACCAGGCTCCGTGCCATGAGCCGTGGACGAGGACGAAGGTGTGGGGGTGGGTCGCTTCTGCCGGCGTTGGCAATCAGTCCTCCGTTTTGATCAACTCTAATGATGATATTTGTCATCCTGAGCCCGCCGCAGCCGCTGAGCGAGCGCAGCGAACGAGCGCGGCGGAGGACGGCGAAGGATCTCCAGATGCGCAGCTTGGGGCAGAAACCAAACCGTAGATGTCTGTGAAGAGGTCTGCCTGCTGTGGATCGTTTGGCCGATCTCGGGATCCTTCGAGATCGAGCTGATCAAGAGCATGAATCCTACCTGGAGCGATTCTGAGTGCGGATTGGACTGAGCGAGAACCGCTGCTGCGTTTCTGCCCCAGGCCGCGCATCTGGAGATCCTTCGCCGTCCTCCCCCGCTTTTTCACTCGCTACGCTCGCTCAGCGGCTGCGGCAGGCTCAGGATGACAAATTGCCTATGGAGGCGGATTCTCTTGCAACCCCTCACGATGACAGATGTTCCGCCAAACCCTAATGTACGCTTCGCATCTATGACCGACCTTCTCGACCTCGCCCGTGACCGGGCAAACACCTTTCTCAAAGAACTTCCCGATCGCCATGTCGGTCCGCGGGCTACGCGCGATGAGCTCGTCGCGGCGCTCAAGGTTCCGTTGACGGATGATGGCGAGGATCCGGCGGCGGTGATTGAGGCGCTTGTACAGGGGGCGGATCGCGGGCTCATCGGATGTGCCGGGCCGCGCTACTTTGGGTTCGTCATCGGCGGCAGTCTTCCGGTGGCGCTGGCGGCGGACTGGTTGACGAGCGCGTGGGATCAGAACGCGGGGATTTACGTGACGTCGCCGGCGGCGTCGGTTGTCGAAGACATCGCGCGGGAGTGGCTGCTCGAGCTCTTCGATCTGCCGCGTACGGCCAGCGTCGGATTCGTGACCGGCGGGCAGATGGCGAACTTCACGGCGTTGGCGGCGGCGAGGCATGCCGTCCTGCGGCGTGTTGGTTGGAACGTGGAGGAGAACGGGCTGGCCGGCGCGCCGCCGGTTCATCTCGTCGTCAGCGCGGCCTCGCACATCACGATCCACGCGGCGATGCGGATGCTCGGGTTCGGCACGCGCGCGCTGCGCAAGGTGGACGCGGATGAGCAGGGGAGGATGCGCGCCGATTCGTTGCGGGAGATGCTGCGAACGCTCGAGGGGCCGGTCATCGTCTGCGCGCAGGCAGGCAATGTGAACAGCGGCGCGGTCGATCCACTGCGCGCGCTGGCGGAGATCGCTCATGAGCGCGGTGCCTGGCTTCACGTCGACGGTGCCTTCGGTCTCTGGGGCCGTGCCGCGGCGTCGACGCGCGCGCTGCTGGATGGATGCGAGCTGGCCGATTCGTGGGCCAATGACGCGCACAAGTGGCTCAATGTCCCGTATGACAGCGGCATCGTCATCGTCCGCGACTCGGCCTCGCACCGCGCGTCGATGACGGTGACGGCCGAGTATCTCGAACAGACAAGTGGCGTCGAGCGCGACAACTTCGAGTGGGCTCCCGAGTTCTCCCGACGTGCCCGCGGCTTTCCCATCTACGCGGCCATCCGCGCACTCGGCCGCCGCGGGATTGCCGCGCTCGTCGACGGCTGTTGCGAGCGCGCGCGGCAATTCGCCGAGATCCTCGGCAGGGACGCGCGCGTGGCCATCCTCAACGACGTCGTCCTCAATCAGGTCCTGGTCCGCTTCGGCGACAGCGACGAGTTGACGCGCGATGTCATCACGCGCGTGCAGCGGGAAGGCACTTGCTGGCTGGCCGGCACGACCTGGCAGGGAAAGGCAGCCATGCGCATCTCGGTTTCCAACTGGTCCACGACAGCCGACGATGTGGAGAAATCGGCGGTGGCCATTCTCCGCTCGATCCACGCATGATGCGATTCGCGCCTGTGCTCCTCGGTCTGCTCGCTCTCGCGCCGGCGTCGATTCATCAGATGATCGCGGCCGCGGCGGTGTCGCAGGTCGGCGTGAACACCATCTACGATCCGTCGTACGTGGTGCTGCGCTATCCCGGCGGCGACCTGCCACGCGAACGCGGCGTCTGTGCCGACGTCGTCATCCGGGCCTTCCGGAGTATCGGCGTCGATCTTCAGCGGGAGGTCCACGAGGACATGCGCGCCAACTTCAGCGCCTATCCGCACAGTTGGGGACTGCGCGCTCCCGACTCGAACATCGATCACCGCCGCGTCCCGAACCTGATGACCTTCTTCACCCGACGCGGCAAGAAGGTCGAGGGCGCGTTCGAGACCGGCGATATCGTGGCCTGGAGACTACAAGGCGGCTACTTTCACATCGGCATTGTGGCCGAGGAGGTCGTGCCCGGCACGACGCGGCACTACATGGTTCACAACATCGGGCAGGGCGCGCAGAAAGAGGACGTTCTGAACGCGTTCGCGATCATCGGGCACTACCGGTGGTGAATGGGGCTAGTTACTCGACTCGTTGAGCTTCCGCGGCCGGGGAATCGCGCGAAGGGCCAGTGCGAGCAGGCCGGAGATCAGGGCCAGCACGGCGCTGCCGTAGAAGGCCGACGACCAACTGCCGAAATGCTGGTAGAGAAGCGCCGCCACGCCGCCAGCGAGAATCGAGCCCACCCCTTTGGCCGTGTAGAGGAATGAGTAATTGGATGTGGCGTGGCGGACGCCGAACAGATCGCCGAGCATGGAGGGGAAGAGCGAGAAGGTTCCACCCCATGTGAAGAAGCTGAACACGACCGTGACTGTGAAAAGGAGTCCCGACCGCGGACCCAGGACGATCACGCCCACCAGAGCAACCGCATTGAGTATGAAGGCCAGAGCCATCGTGTTCTCGCGCCCGAAATGGTCGGAGGACCAGCCCCAGAAGATGCGGCTGCCGCCGTTTGCGAGCGGACTCAATGCCGTGGCCATGGTCAGCGCGGCCAGCGGGAGCCCCCACGATGCGGCCACGGGGCCGGCCTGCGCGGTGACGAGCAACCCTCCCGTGGCCATCATCACGAACATCAGATACAGGACATGGAAGTGCACGGTGCGGAGCATCTCGAAGCTCGTGAACTGTCCTTCGCCGCTCAGTGCCGGTTTCGTCGTCGCCGCTGCCGCCTGTTTCGTCTCATCGGCATTCGGGTGCCGCACGAATTGGGCGAGAACGATGATGATCAGCCCCGGAATGATCCCGGTCCACAGGAACGCCTGCTGATAGCCTTTGGTCTTGATGAGATAGACGATGATGGGGATGAACAGCGCCGACCCGGTGCCGTAGCCGGCGGCGACGATTCCCGCGGCCAGACCGCGCCGGTCGCGGAACCACTTGATGACCGATCCGAGGCTGCCGCTATACACCAGGGCCGCGCCCGCGCCGGCGATGGCGTAGGCGGCGTAGAACTGAGGGAGTGTGTGGACGAATCCGAGCGCGGCCCATCCCGCTCCGGAGAGGACTCCGGCCACGGTGAAGAAGAACCGCAACCCCATCCGGTCGATGAGCCAACCGTCGAACGGCTGCACCCAGGTCTGGAAAAGGATGAAGAGCGTGAAGGCCCACTGGACGCTGGCCAGACTCCAGCCGTGATCGTGCTGGATGGGCTTGACGAACAACGTCCAGGCGTATTGCAGGTTGGCGATCATGACCATCGTGGTCACGAGCGCGATCATCTGGAGCCACCGGTAACTCAGTCGCATGTGCGGTTCCTCCGATCGAGTAGCTTCGCGCAGGCGTAGACCGTGCGCATGACAGGGGTATCGACGTTCGCGCGCTCACCCAGCTCGACCACGGCGCCGACGACTTCATCGAGCTCCAGCGGACGGCGGGCTTCAAGGTCCTGCAGCATGGATGTCTTATGCTCGCCGACCTTCTCGGCACCGGCCATGCGCTGATCGATCGAGACCAGGAGCTCGATGCCGAGGGTGCCGGCCACGGCTTCGACTTCCATCATGATGTCGCGGATCACACGCGCGGTCCGCGCGTCGCGGGCCATCGCGGCCAGCGTCGCTCCCGTCAGCGCACTGATGGGATTGAACGAGGCGTTGCCGAGAAGCTTCACCCAGATCTCCTGCCGGATGCGCGTGGTAATGGGAGCGCGGATACCGCCGGCGATGAGCGCCTCGGCGATGCGTTTGGTGCGCTCGGAGCGGCTGCCGTCCGGCTCGCCGAGGCTGAGGCGATTGCCCTCCACATGACGGATGACGCCCGGCCCGTCCAGCGTCGTGGCGAAGTAGGCGATCGACCCAATTACCCGCTGCGAAGGAATGCTCCTGGCGATGACGCCGCCGGGATCGACGCTCTCGAGCGGAGTGTCGGAGTACCACCACGGGATCCCGTTCTGCATGCTTACGACGACCGTGTCGGGCCCCATCATCGGACCGAGGCGTGAGGCCAACTCGGGCAACGCGTGCGCTTTGATGCCGAGTAAGATGACGTCGGCACCGGCGATCGAGGCGAGGTCGCCGGTGACCTTCGGGCGCACCTCGAAGTCGCCGTCCTCATGCAGCACGCGCAAGCCGCTGGTCTGCATGGCCTGCAGATGCGGGCCGCGGGCGAACAGCGTGACGTCGGCACCGGCACGGGTCAGGCATGCTCCGACGTATCCGCCGATTGCGCCTGCTCCCGCGACGGCGAACCTCACGTCGGGCCGCCCCCGTAGGTCGCGGCCACGACCCGACGCTGCAGCTTGCCGGTGGCCGTCCGCGGAATGGATTTGACGATGTGAATCTTCTTCGGCGTCTTGAAGTCGGCCAGCCGGTTCTTGCAGTAGGCGAGGAGGTCGGCTTCGCTGGCGTTGGCGTCGTCGCGCAACACCACGGCCACGGCCACTTCCTCTCCCCACATGCGATGGGGCACGCCGAAGGCCACCGCCTCGGCCACCGCGGGATGGGCCATCAGCACTTCGTCGATCTCTCGCGGCGAGATCTTCTCGCCGCCGCGATTGATCAGCTCCTTGATCCGCGCCACGAGCGTCAGATAGCCGTTCGCGTCGAGGAAGCCCTGGTCGCCGGTGCGGAACCATCCGTTGGTGAACGACGATGCGTTCGCCTCGGGGTTGCTCTCGTATCCGGCGATGACGTTGGCGCCCTGGATGACGACTTCGCCGTGCGCACCGGGAGCGAGCAGATTGCCTTCGTCATCCATGATGCCGATGCGCACGCCGGTGCCCGGTCCGACGGAGCCGGGTAACCGATCGCCGGGTGGCAGCGGGTTCGAGGCCATCTGGTGCGAGGCTTCCGTCATCCCGTATGCCTCGAGCACCGGCACGCCGAAGGCCGTCTCCATCGATTGCATCGTCTCCGGCGCGAGCGAGGCGCTGCACGAGCGGATGAAGCGCAGCTTGCCGCTGTCCACGCCCTCGTCCGCGCGGACGCGGGCCAGCAGCAACTGGTGCATCGTCGGAACGGCCGAGTACCAGGTGACGCCGTGCTCGCGAACGATGCGCCAGAACGACATCGGGTTGAACTTTGATGGCACGACGACCGTGCCCCCCGATGCCAGCGTGGCCATCAGCGACGCCATCAGGCCGTGGACGTGAAAGAGAGGCATCACGCAGAGCGAGACATCGTCGGAGGTGAGTCCGTAGGTGTCGATGATGTTGGCGACCGAGGCAGCGAGGTTGGCGTGCTTGAGCGGAACGCGCTTCGGGCGGCCGGTGCTGCCGCTCGTGTGCAGGACGAGCGCGACATCGTCGGGTCCGGGCGCGGCGGCTGCCCGTGGCTGGACCCCGGTCTCCAAACGTACGCGCCCGTCTTCGACACGTACCGTGAGTACCGGCACCGCATCGCCCGCCGCTGCCCGCGCCGCCTCCGCGCCGTCCTCGGGGAGAACGAGGAGCTTCGCTTTCGTGTCGTCGAGATAGAAACGAAACTCATCTTCCCGATAGCCGGGATTCAGTGGAGCCGCCGTCCCAGCGACTGCGGCGCCGAGGAAACAGACGATGGCCGGCAACCCATTCGTCAACGCCATGGCCACCCGATCGCCGCGCCCGATGCCCATCGCGGCAAAGATGTTCGCGACGTCCTGCACCTGTTCCCGCAACGACTGATAGCTGACCTTCGTCCCATCCTCGGGCAGCACGATGGCGATGCGATCGCCCGGGATCGGTTCCAGCAGGTCTGGAAGGGTGGTCATGGGATGGGTAAGGATAAACGGTTGGTGGGGGTTGGGGAAGGGTAATTACGCCGCTCAGCGGCTCTTCAGCGTTGGTCACTCCATCACTTCGGGGCGATGCCCTCCACGATGAACATCCTGCTCTTGGCGGCGCTCTGTCGGATCGGCTTGATGGCCTCGCCGCAGCCTTGCAGAAGGCTTAGAGGTAGACCCGTATCCTGGGCATTCCTTCGAGCTCGGACAACCTGGTCGTACTCAGCCACCCATGGTTGCAGGCTGTTACTCAGTTGACGAAGTCGGATCGCATCGTTGACGAGAGGTGACCTCAACGTTGACGACGGCGATCGGAACGTTGACGTTGACGACGCCGGACAGCACGTTGACGAGGGTGGACCGCACGTTGACGAAGGGGGACAGCATCGTTGATGAAGGGGGACAGTAACGTTGATGAAGGGGGACAGTAACGTTGATGAAGGGGGACAGTAACGTTGATGAAGGGGGACAGTAACGTTGATGAAGAGGGACAGCAA
>Ga0210394_10001479_pt1 | contig 37391 bp, 31 predicted proteins | sample IncBWC12MmetaG_FD_160121 | JGI IMG/M metagenome (GOLD analysis project Ga0210394, IMG submission 160121) | Forest soil microbial communities from Barre Woods Harvard Forest LTER site, Petersham, Massachusetts, United States - Inc-BW-C-12-M | ecosystem: Environmental > Terrestrial > Soil >... | reverse complement strand
GCGTTTCCCGACCCGATCGTCAACCTGACCTGGCCGTACAAGATCCCCACTCGGCCGGGTGCCGACGAATTGGCGATGGAATCCAACGGCAAGGCGCTGGCCGACCAGGTCGACCCGAAGGACAAGACCAAGATCCTGGTGAAGGCGGGCGAGCAGCTGGCTGGTTTCGGTTTGCTGCGCGACGATGGTACGACCAGCAGCGGGTGCTGGATCTATGCGGGTTCGTGGACGCAAGCCGGTAACCAGATGGCCCGGCGCGACAACTCCGACCCGTTCGGGATCGGGCAAACGCTGAACTGGGCGTGGGCGTGGCCAGCGAACCGCCGGATTCTGTACAACCGCGCCTCGTCGGATCCGTCCGGCAAGCCATGGGATCCGCGCCATCGCCTCGTGGGCTGGAACGGCAAGTCGTGGGCGGGTGCTGACGTGCCCGACATGCGCCCGGACGCTGCGCCCGACGAGGAAGTCGGTCCCTTCATCATGAACGCGGAAGGCGTGGCGCGGCTGTTTGCCCCGACCGGCATGGTCGAAGGCCCGCTGCCCGAGCACTACGAGCCGCTCGAGTCGCCGCTGGCCAACAACCCGCTGCACCCGAACAACGACAAGGCGCGCGCCAATCCGGCGGCGCGGGTTTTCAAGGGCGATCGGGAGCAGTTTGGCACGTTGAAGGAATACCCGTACGTGGCCACCAGCTATCGCCTCACCGAGCATTTCCACTACTGGACCAAGAACGTGCTGACGTCGGCGATCATCCAGCCACAGCAATTCGTCGAGATCAGTGTCGACCTGGCCAAGGAGAAAGGCATCAACGACGGAGATTGGGTCAAGGTGAGCAGCAAGCGCGGCCAGATCAAGGCGGTGGCGGTGGTGACGCCGCGCATCGCCACGCTCGAGTGCGACGGCAAGAAGATCCACACGGTGGGACTGCCGAATCACTGGGGTTTCGTCGGGCTGGCCAAGCAGGGGTACCTGGTCAACACGCTGACGCCGTTCGTCGGTGATGCGAATACCCAGACGCCCGAGTACAAGGCCTTTATCGTGAACATCGAAAAGGCTTGAGGGGGCCGCCATGTCAACGCTTCAATCGCTCGATATTGCGGCTCGCTCTGCCACCACCTTCCCGTCGCCCTCGGTGCGGCGCCAGCCCGAGGTTGCCAAGCTGATCGACGTCACCAGCTGCATCGGCTGCAAGGCGTGCCAGGTCGCGTGCATGCAGTGGAACGATTTGCGCGATGCCGTCGGCGACAACGAGGGGCTGTACGACAATCCGCGCGACCTGTCGCCGGCCTCATGGACCGTGATGCGGTTCTCCGAGGTCCAGACGCAGCCCGATCGCCTGGAGTGGCTGATCCGCAAGGACGGCTGCATGCATTGCGAGGACCCGGGTTGCTTGAAGGCCTGCCCGGCGCCGGGCGCGATCGTGAAGTACTCCAATGGCATCGTCGACTTCATCTCGGAAAACTGCATCGGGTGCGGATCCTGCGTCACCGGCTGTCCGTTCAACATTCCGCGGATTTCCAAGAAGGACAGCAAGGCCTACAAATGCTCGCTGTGCTCGGACCGGGTCACGGTCGGCCTGGAGCCGGCGTGTGTGAAAGCGTGCCCGACGGGCGCGATCCGCTTCGGCACGAAGGAGGACATGAAGGAATTCGCGGCCGAGCGGATCGTCGACCTGAAGGAGCGCGGCTATCAGCAGGCGGGACTGTACGATCCTGCCGGCGTCGGTGGCACGCACGTGATGTATGTGCTGCAGCACGCCGATCAGCCGCAGCTGTACCACGGACTTCCGGCCGACCCGAAGATCAGTCCGCTGGTGGCGCTATGGAAGGGTGTTGTGAAGCCGCTCAGCGTGCTGGCGATGATTGGTGCAGTGGCGGGGGCGTTCTTCCATTACATCAAGGTTGGCCCGATCGAATCCGAAGACGAAAAAGCCCACTGAGATCCTCCCCTCGCCCGCCTTCGCTCGCTGTGCGAGCTACGGCGGGCGAGCGCGCCGAAGCCCGCAGGGCGAAGGCGGGACAGGGGCCGGGGTTGAGGGAGATAGGCTAGGAGATACCGGATGGAGACACGTTATTTGCAGCGCTACTCGGACTCGGATCGGATCAACCATTGGGCGCTGGTGATCTTCTTTTTCTGCGCCGCTCTGTCGGGTCTTTCGATGTTCCATCCGTCGCTGTTTTTCTTCTCGGCGCTGTTCGGCGGCGGCACATGGAGCCGGATCCTGCATCCGTTCGCCGGCGTACTGGCGTTCCTGTTCTTCTGCGGCATGTACGTGAGGGTTGCCCGCGACAACGCGTGGAATCCCGATGACAGCGCCTGGGTGTCGCGCTTTCGCTCGGTGGCTGCGGGACACTTCGACGATGTTCCTCCGGTGGGCCGCTTCAACGCCGGGCAGAAGATGGTTTTCTGGTTGATGGCGATCTGCCTGGCGCTTCTGCTGATCACGGGCTTTGTATTCTGGCGGCCGTACTTCGCCGAGTACTTCCCGATCGGAGGGGTTCGGCTGGCGACGCTGGTGCACTCGCTGACCGCGATCGCTCTGATCCTTGGCATCATCGTTCACATCTACGCGGCGATCTGGGTCAAGGGCACTACGCGCGCGATGACGCGCGGTACCGTTCCCGAAAGCTGGGCAAGGCACCACCATCCGCGCTGGGCCGAGCAGATGACCCAGCAAAAACGCTGACGAGGGTCAGTCGAGCTGGAACCCTCGCAGCGCTTCTCGACCCCGGAAGAGATTGCGGCGCGCGCCGGCGAGCAGGAGGCGCCGCGCCTGCTGCTGCCTGACGCCGCGCGCGAATTCGCCCAGAGGCAGGCGCGGTTGCGTGCGCTGGCGGTCAACCACCCGATGCGCGAATATCTGTCGTTCGTCGCCGCGCTGGCCGGCGCCCAGCAGCACGCGATCAACGACTTCCCGCCGCTGGACCTGCCGGATCCGGCGCAGCTGCGTGCCAACGCCGATCGCTTCGGTGCTCCTTTGGCGGCCATCGGCTGGCCGCGCGACCCCCGCTGGCGGGATGTATTGCGGGGCATGCTGGAGCGGCTGGCACCGCAACTGGAAGCCAGGCCGCTCGAACCGGTCATCCGTCTTCTCGGCGAATCCGATGAGTTCTATGAGTTGCAGGCTGACCGCTTGCTCGGTGGTGTGACGCTGGGTCTGGATCTGGCCGCGGCACCGCTGATCGGCGCGGCCTTGCAGGTGGTCTGGGTTCGCCTGGTGACCGAAGCGGCCCAACGCTTCGGGCGGTCGATCTTCGATCGCCCCGCGCCGGGGCCACTGTGCCCGTGCTGCGGCACCCGGCCGACCGTGAGCGTCGTCAGGATCGGAGGACTGGAGTCGGGCTACCGGTATCTGCACTGTGCGCTGTGCAGTGCCCAGTGGCATCTGGTCCGGATCATGTGCAGCCATTGCCTGGGCACCAAAGGCATACACTACGAGGCGCTCGATCTGGTCGGGTCGCCCGCGTCGAAGACTCCGCGCGAGCGTGCGCCAATCGCTGCGGTGCGCGCCGAGTGTTGCGATCCGTGCGGGCACTACCTGAAGATACTGTCGATGGAAAAGGATCCTGACCTCGATCCGGTGGCCGACGACCTGGCGAGCATCGCGCTGGATCTGCTCGTGTCCGATGCCGGCAAGGCGTCGGCGGGCATCAACCTGATGCTGCTGTACGGCGACCCCGGGGACGGCTGATGGCGGCGCCCGCCGAGTCCATCGTGCATGGCTCGCAGGCGACGTTGAGGCAGCTGCCTTCGGTCGACCGCCTGCTGCGCCTGCCGGCCGGGCGTGCGCTGATCGAGCAGCACGGACACACGCTGGTTGCGCGTCAGTGTCGCGACCTGCTCGAGCAGTTGCGCCAGCAGGTCTCGGCCGGCCTCGATGTTGCTCAACTGGAGGAGCCGGCGCTGCTGGAAGCGCTGCGGGCTCGCTGCGTTCAGGCACTGGCGTCCCCGTTCAAGCGCGTGATCAACCTGACCGGCACCGTCATCCACACGAATCTGGGTCGGGCCTTGCTGGCCGACGAGGCGATCGCACAGGTCGTTGCGCTGATGACCGGCCCCAACAACCTCGAATTCGATCTGCACAGTGGCGCCCGCGGCGATCGCGACAGCCTGGTCGAACCGCTTCTTTGTCGATTGACCGGGGCCGAGGCAGCGACGGTCGTCAACAACAACGCCGCCGCGGTGCTGCTGACACTGGCGGCCCTTGCGCGGGGAAAACAGGTGATCGTATCGCGCGGCGAGCTGGTCGAGATCGGCGGCGCATTCCGAATGCCCGACGTGATGCGAGGTGCCGGTGCGCGGCTGGTCGAGGTTGGGACCACCAACGCGACTCACCTGGCCGACTACGAGCGTGCGATCAGCGAGCGCACCGCGCTGATCATGAAGGTGCATACCAGCAACTACGCCATCGAGGGCTTCACGTCGAGCGTCGGCGAACGCGAACTGGCCGCGCTTGCGCAGGCGTCGAATCTTCTGCTCGCCTGCGACCTGGGCAGCGGCTCGCTGGTCGACCTCTCCAAGTACGGGTTGCCGCGCGAGCCGCTGGCGGCAGACATGATCGGGATCGGCTGCGACGTCGTCACTTTCTCGGGGGACAAGCTGCTCGGTGGCCCGCAGGCCGGGCTGATCGTCGGGACCCGCAAGGTGATCGACCGCATCCGCGCCAATCCGCTGAAGCGTGCATTGCGGATTTCGAAGCTCCCGTTGGCCGTGCTCGAGGCCACACTTCGCCTCTACCTCGAACCCGAAAAGCTGGCCCAGCGCCTGCCGACCCTCAGGCTGATGTGCCGGACCCAGTCGGCGATTCGCGCCGTGGCCGAGCAAGTGTGCGAGCCGACGCGGCGGGCACTGGCTCCGCGCTATACAGTGCAGGTCGTCGATATGGCGAGTCAGATCGGGTCCGGCTCGCTTCCGGTCGATCGATTGCCATCGGCAGGGCTGCGGATCGCGCCGCCGCTGCCCCGACGCAAAGGGGCGGGCGCCGCGCTGAACGAGCTGGCCGCGGCGTTGCGCGCGCTTCCCGAGCCCGTGATCGGGCGCATCAGCGACGATGCGCTGAATCTGGATGTCCGATGCCTGGAGGATCCGTCGCGCCTGTTGTCACAGTTGCCGGCACTGGCTCGCACGCTTGCCGCGTGACATCGCGTGGCCGAGTGCGCGTTCGTGTTGGAAGCCCGATGAGCGACTGCGGAACATTGAACGGATGATCGTCGGCACGGCAGGGCACATCGATCATGGCAAGACGACGCTGGTGCGCGCCTTGACCGGCGTTGACACCGATCGGCTGCCTGAGGAAAAGCGGCGCGGGATTTCGATCGAGCTGGGCTACGCGTTCGTGCCGACTCCGGGCGGTGCACCGATCGGGCTGGTCGACGTGCCCGGCCATGAACGACTCGTGCACACGATGCTGGCCGGCGCTACGGGAATCGACGCGGTTCTGTTGCTGGTGGCGGCCGACGATGGCGTGATGCCGCAGACGCGCGAGCACCTGGCGATCGCTTCCTTGCTGGGGATCCGGACCGGGGCGGTGGTCATCACCAAGTGTGATCGGGCGACACCCGATCGAATCGTCGAGGTGCGTGCACAGATCGGCGAATTGGTCCGCGGGACACTCCTCGAGAAATCTCCCGTATTCCCGACGGCGGCTCCAAGCGGCGACGGCACCGAGCCAGTGCGCAAGTGGTTGATCGAGCTTGCAGCGCGCAGTGACACCGCAAGCGCAATCGGTCAGGGTTTTCGTCTGGCGGTCGATCGGGTCTTCTCGCTGGCGGGCGTCGGCACGATCGTGACCGGGAGCGTTTTTTCCGGCGAGGTGACGAGCGGCGACACGGTGCAGATCGTCCCGGGCGATCGTTCGGCCCGGGTCCGCAGCATTCATGCGCAAAACCAGCCGTCCGGCAGGGCGTGCGCCGGTCAGCGCTGCGCGCTCAACCTGGCCACCTTGAGCTGCGACGACATCGAACGTGGCCAGTGGGTGTGCGATCCGAACGTCGCACTCGCAACCGATCGTCTGGATGCCCGCATCACCGTCTGGCACGGTGAGACGCAGCCGTTGGGCACCGGGGCGAGCGTGCACGTGCATATCGGTGCCGCCGACGTACTGGCCCGCGTCGCGGCGCTCGAATCGGATCCGCTGATGCCGGGTCGACAGGGCCGGGTTCAACTGACGTTGCGGCGCAAGCTCGCGGCTTGGCGCGGCGATCGGGTGGTGCTGCGCGACGCCGCCGCCGCCCGAACGATCGCGGGAGGCGTGGTGCTCGACCCGCTGCCGCCTGCGCGCTACCGCAAGACGCCCGAACGCCTCGAGCAATTGTCGGCACTCGAACTGACCGATCCCGCGCCCCGGATGGAGGCGGTGCTGCGCGCTGCGCCGTTTGGCGTTCACCTGGGTCGCTTGCAGCGCGCGTGGGCGTTGACGGCGGCGCAGCACGTTCTGCCGCCAGGGGCGATCCGGATAAGCGGGCACGCCGCAGCTCCGAAGGAGGGCAGAGCGACCGGCGAGGGCGAGTGGGCGATCGAACCATCTCGATTGGAAGCTTTGACGCAGGCGTTGCTGGACGCGCTGTCGCGCGTGCACCATCAGGAACCGGATGCGTTCGGCGTGGAAACCGGCAGGCTGAAGCGCATCGCGCTGCCGCGGGTCGATGCGACGGTCGCAGATCACGCGATCCAAGCGCTGATGACACAGGGTCGGCTTGCTCGGCAGGGTGCGTTCCTGCAACTACCCGAGCACGCCGTCAGACTGTCGGAGCAGGAGCAGCGCCTCGCGCAGTCGATTCTGCCGCGATTGCAGGCGGGCGATGCCGATCCGCCCTGGGTGCGCGACCTCGCGCGCGACCTCAAGCAGCCCGAGGCCGCAGTGCGCTCCGCGTTAGCCCGACAGGCGCAGCGAGGAGCCGTGTTCCAGGTGGTCAAAGATTTGTACTTTCATGCGGACGCGGTCGGGAAACTGGCCGCCAAAGCGCGCGAGGTTGCGCAGCGCGACGGCAGGGTGCGGGCTGCACCGTTTCGCGACGCCACCGGCCTGGGGCGCAAGCGCGCGATCCAGATCCTGGAGTTTTTCGATCGGATCGGGCTGTTGCGGCGGGTTCGCGACGAGCATTGGTTGCGTCCCGGGACGCAACTGTTCATCGAGCAGCGTGCTTCGATGTGACCGCGGAGGGACAACGTCCCCGGTGGGACGGCCGGGCTTCAAACCTGGTGGGTGGCGCCAAGCGTCGCCGGGTGGGTTCGACTCCCGCGTCCCTCCGCCATCCTGCGTCGCCCGCGACGCAGGATGCCCTCCGAAGCGCAGAGCGCGAAGGAGGGCTGCTCAGCAGCGAAGGATGCGCTCCGAAGCGCGCAGCGCGTAGGCGGCCTCGTACAAACGCCCCGTTCAGCGCTGCTCGCTGGCATCGCGATGCGTCTCACAGATGCAACAGATGTTGAATTGCCCTGGATTTTCCTCCCCGCACTCGGGGCAGATCCATGGCGTTGTTTCGTTACCTGCATTGCGCGGCCGTTCCGTCGCGCCTTGCGATGGCGGCCCGACGTCCTTCGTCTGCTGGTCGAGCCGCTTGGCAGCGATCGGCTGCTCGAGAACCGGCCTGGATAGCGGAAGCACCAGCTTCTCGCCTTCTTCGACGGCACGAACTCGCGCGAACCGATAGCCGTAGCGCCTGAACATAAACATCCATCCGACGATAGCTGGCGCAATCAGCAGCAGGTTCAGGTCCTGCTTTGCTGCGCCGAGCTTTGCATGCTCGGTGACCCCGAGGATTCCGAATGCCGCACAAAAGGCGGCGAACGACCCGACCGCGGCGATCGCGAGGCCGGTCTGGAGCACACGCAGCCTTGCTCCGCAGCTCGGGCAACCGATCCCGACCTTGCCGATCAGAAAGATTCCACCGCGGTCCTTCGCGGCGCGCGCCCAGAGGCCTGCAAGGGGCACCTGCGCGTTGCATTGAGGGCAGCGCGGATCTGTGAACAACGTCATCGCGTGTCTTTCCCGAGCGCATTGTGTCCAAAGTCCTGGCGTTCGGAAAGCTTTTACAACCCGGGTTGCCGTTGTAACGGTGGGTGCCGAGTGCGAAATCGGTGTGAAAGGCGTTCGGCTCGAAATACGCCTGCTGCCTGTCAACGGGTCCGCGACGCAAATCAGATCAGCGAGGGCGGGGCGGAGATGACAGCAGGCTAACCGGAAAAGGAGCATTCTAATGAAACTGAAACTTGCAACGGCAGCCGTTCTGATGGCTCTGGCCTCGCGCGTCGCGCTGGCCGCGTCGGAAGGCGGCGATACCTGGTCTGAACTTCAACCCAGTCCATCGGTCGCGACGGAGCGCCTCGCTTCGGATCAGCCCCATGTGGTCGCAACGACTGCGAACTTGAAGGCCGCGTCGGAAGGCGGCGATACCTGGTCTGAGCTTCAACCCAGTCTATCGGGCGCGACGGAGCGGGTCGCTTCCGATGAGCCCATGGTGGTCGCAACGACTGCGAACTTGAGCACTCTGCGCAACGAGCAGGCGAATGCCGCGCTTGGCACCCCGGTCGAAGAAGCGTCCAGCGACCGGATTATCAAGCTGGGGCCCCATTCGCACTGGGTCAACGTCCTCTACGGCGAAAGCGTCCAATTCGTCGTCCAGGGCGATAACGGCCAGGAACGGTCCTTCGCCTGGAAGTTCGATGTGTCGCCCGAGGTGACGAAGGTCGATCTGAGCAAGGTCGCACCGGCGCAGTTCGTCGACCACGATGTCGAGGTGTTCGTTTCGCCCGACCCGCTCTACAGCGGTGATTGATGAACCAGCAGCCGCGGTCGGGGTCCGGCGTCGGCGCCGGGCCCCGACAAGACCTTGCGGCTCTTCCAGAGTTGACGCACCCGCGGTTGGAACGCGGCGACCGTCGATTACAGCCGTAACGCCGGGATGGCACCTCCGAAATCGAGTTGACAGGCGCCCGCGGTCCAATTGTCCCTGAAGGGATCTCTGCAAGTCCACAGCGATCGATCTGGCGGGGTGTTCATGGATGCACAAGATTCGGGCGTTTGGCCTCATGTCCTGATCGTCGACGACGATCCGGCGATGCGGCAGCTCGCGGGGGAGTACTTCGCCGACAATGGTGTGCGGGTGACCGCGGTGGCGTCGGGCGCGGAGATGACCGATGTACTGGCCGAAAATGCGATCGATCTGGTTGTGCTCGACCTGCGGCTGGCCGGGGAAGACGGCATGCAGCTGACGAGGAACCTGCGCGAGCAATCCGACATTCCGATCATCATGATTACCGGCCGCAAAGACGAGGCCGACCGCGTGATGGGCCTGGAACTTGGCGCCGACGACTACGTGACCAAGCCGTTCAGTCCGCGCGAGCTGCTGGCCCGGTTGCGCGCGGTGCTGCGTCGTTACAACACGGCGAGCGAAGCGTTGCCGAAGCGCAGCGAAGGGCGGCGCGCGTATCGGTTCTCCGGTTGGGAGCTGAACCTGCGCACTCGCAGGCTGACTACGCCGGACGGTCAGCGGATCGGCCTGTCCAATGGTGAATTCAATCTGTTGCGTGCTTTCTGCGCGGCGCCCCGGCGCGTGCTGACGCGCGAGCAGCTGCTCGACCTGTCGCGGCTTCATGGGGACGAGGTGTACGACCGTTCGATCGACGTGCAGATACTGAGATTGCGCCGCAAGATCGAGCCAAACCCCTCGGAGCCACAGTACATCGTGACGGAGCGTGGCGCGGGTTACCGCTTCGATGCTCCGGTCGAAGTACTCCATTAGAGGACGTGTGCGGCGGTGGACGCGGCCAGTGGCATCCGGACAACACGCGTTGTCGTGGTCGAGAAGGACCAGTTGTTACAGCGTCTTCTGGTGGAGTGGCTCGAGGCCGCTGGATATCAGGTTCGCGCATTTTCAAGTTGCACCGACATCGCGGGTGCAGCACCCGACCTGGTGATTGCGGACGTCTATATGCCGCGCCAGGGCGGCTGCGACAAGCTCGGTCTGGTGAGGTCGGCTTGGCCCGCAGCGCCGCTGATCGCCATCTCCGGCCAGTTTTCCGGTCAACTCCAGGGCGAGTCGTTGGCCGCGCGCGAGATGGGCGCGAAGCGGATCATCGCGAAGCCTTTCGCTCGCGAGACGCTGCTGTCGGCCGTGCGCGAGCTGACCTGATGATCCCCGCGGACCCCGGAAGCCGCGCGTCCGGTTCGCCGTCAGCCGTTGCCGACGCGGACCTGCTTGATCCGGCACGGGCAAGACGCCTGCGGCGCCGGATCATCGCGGTCGGTGTGTCGGTTCTTGCCGCCTTCGCCGCCTGGGTCGTATACGACCAATGGCGGTCATACGATCGAACCCTGGCGTCAACGGCGCGCACGCTCGGCAATCTTGCGATCGCGCTGGGTGACAAGGCCGAAAGCAGCCTGGGGCCGGTCGATCTTCTGCTGCAAACGACATCCGAGTGGTATCGAACGCGGCGCCCCGCCAGCGACGCGGGCGTCAATGACGCGTTGGCGCTGCGCGCAGCCGACATCGCGTACGTGCGATTGCTGGCCATCACCGATGCGCAGGGCAGGATCATCTTTCACTCGCGCGATGTTCCGTCGGCCATCGTCGACGTTTCGGACCGCGCCTATTTCGTCGATCAGCGCGAGCACCCGCCGGCGGAAGTCTATGTCAGCGAGCCGCTGATCCTGCGCCTCGAGCGTCGTCCCGGGATCGTGCTGTCGCGCCGCCTCGACAATCCGGATGGAACGTTTCGGGGCATCGTGATGGCCGCGGTCGAGCTCGATCAGTTCCAGCGCGTTTATCACTCCATCACGCTCGGCCAGGGGAGCTCGATCGTCCTGTTGCGCGGGGATGGCACGGTGCTGGTGCGCGAACCGCCGTTGCCGAACGATGTGGTCGGCAGGAAGGTTCCGGAGCTCGCCGGACCGGACGGCACCGGGGAAGGCCTGTTCAGCGGGCTCGACAGCAAGCCGCGCCTGTTCGCGACTGCGCACGTTCCCGGCTTCCCATTGGTGGCCGCCGTCACGCTCGAGAAGGCAACCGCACTCGATGCCTGGCGCCATGATCTGAGTCACGTCGCCGTCAAGCTGCCGACCATGCTGGTGCTGGGCGCGCTGGCGATCGTCGCTCTGGTGCGCCAACTGCGCCGCCTCGAGCGCTCCGAGCAGGCGCTGCGCGCGAGCGAGGAACGTTATGAACTCGCGATGGAAGGCGCCAACGAAGGCCATTGGGACTGGGATCTGGTCGGCAGTCACTCGTTCCTGTCACCCAGGCTGAAGGAGTTGCACGGCCGAAGTGCCGACGCACCGTTCACCACGTATCAGGCCTGGCGATCGCAGATCGAGCTGCATCCGGACGACGCGCCACGCTGGCAGGCGGCCGTCGATGCCCATTTGAAAGGCCAAACCGAACGCTACGAGATCGAATATCGCGTTCGCCATGCAGATGGGCAGTGGCATTGGCTGCACGTGCGCGGGCGCTGCTTGCGCGACGCTTCAGGCCATCCGGTGCGGTTCGTCGGCTCGTCCACCGACATCACCGAGCGCAAGAGCGCCGAACAGGAGCGGGAGCGGTTGGAGCGGCAGTTGCGCCATGCGCACAAGCTCGAGTCGATGGGCACGCTGGCCGGCGGCATCGCGCACGATTTCAACAACATCCTGGGCGCGATCATTGGCTATGGCGAGCTCGCTCAAGCGAAGGCAGCCGCGGGTAGTGCAGAGCACCACTATCTCGACAACATCATGCTGGCCGCCGAGCGCGCCAAGCAGCTGGTCGAGCAGATCCTGACCTTCAGCCGCAGCGGACTGGGGGAGCGTGTTGCCGTCAGGGTCCAGGACGTCGTTTCCGAGACGCTCGAGCTGCTGGCCGCGTCGCTGCCCCCCACGGTGCGGCTGCAGACCGAGCTCGACGGCGGTGCGGCCGCGATCGTCGGCGATCCCACGCAGCTGCACCAGGTGGTGATGAACCTGTGCACGAATGCGATACAGGCGATGCCCGACGGCGGCGTGCTCAGGGTCGAGCTCGAGGCTGATCGCCTCGACCGCGAGGCGCGACTTTCACACGGCACGCTGCCGGCGGGGGACTTCGTCAGGCTGCGTGTGAGCGATACGGGGACCGGGATTCCCGCCACAGTCGTCGATCGTATCTTCGATCCGTTCTTTACGACCAAAGGCGTGGGGCAGGGAACGGGCCTGGGGCTTTCGCTGGTGCACGCGATCGTGTCCGACCTGGGCGGAGCGATCGATGTCATCACGGCGGAAGGAAAAGGGACCACGTTCGCGATCTGGCTGCCGATCTGCGAACGGGTGGCTCAGACCGAGCGCACGGCGCAGCGCGACACCCCGACCGGCAGCGGTCAAACGGTCATGGTGGTCGACGACGAGCCGGCGCTCGTTGCGCTGGCCGAAGAGACCTTGGCGGCGCTCGGCTATGAGCCGGTCGGTTTCAAGTCGAGCGTGGCTGCGCTGGCGGCATTTCGCGCCGCGCCGGAGCGCTTCGACGCAGTGCTCACCGATGAGACGATGCCGGAGCTCGCCGGCACGGACCTGGGGCGCGACGTGCGCAAACTCAGGCCCGACATCCCGATCGTGCTGATGAGCGGCTATGCCGGGGCGCAGCTGATCAAGCGCGCCACGACGCTCGGCTTCACCGACATCCTTCGCAAGCCACTGATGCGGCGAGATGTCGCCGAGAGCTTGGAGCGGGCGTTTGCCCGTTAGCCGCTTCGCCTTTAGTCGGATCGACGCGAACGCGAAGTCAAGCGTGATCCGACAAAAGTGACCAGGCTCATTCCGGGCACCGATTCACGGATTACGACCGTATCGACTGCATCGACTGGTGCCGGGTCGGCCGGCTTCCGATCGCGCTCGGCCGATTCGGTGTTGAGGCCAAAGGCCGAGCTTCCTTGAAGGCGTTCTGTCGCGCGGATCTGCCGCCAGACCCTGGCAAAGGTCTTCCTGACATCGGTCTGCGCGCTCGGCGTGTAGTCGAATGTCGGGTCAAGTATCGATTTCATGTTCGCCCCTGCTAGTCTTCTTGGCCTATTCCACTACGCCTGTCTGGCTCTCCGATTTCGCCGCGGGCGGTTTGCGTTACAGCCGTAATCAAACTCGTCGATCAATTCCACTACTGGCGATATCGATATCAATCGCTATCGAGCTTCACCGAAGGGTGATGATTACCCTTGCGCTGGCCGGAACGTCCACTGCAGCGGCGTCGAATGACGGCGGACCGAGGGAACCGCGAGCGTCCTTGGAGAAGCCGTAAGGCTCCGTCGGCAAGCCCAGGAAGTTCTTGTCGAGCTTGCCGTTGCGGTTCAAATCCTGATAAGCGGCCACGGCGTATCGCCCGGCGGCTAGGCCGTGAAAAACCGCCACCGCCGAATCCCCGTGGGCCTCGATCGCCTGGCCAGCCAGCCACTTATGCGGCGCCGGGAAGTCCCCGGGCTTGTCGTACACCGCCACCATCACGGGCCCTGCGTCCGAGGTGACATGCCGGACCTGGATCGTCAGGTCCTCTGCCGCAGCTCTCAGGCCGATACAGCACAGCAACAACGCGACGAGTCTCGATTGCATCTTGGGTCTCCTTCTTCAGGGCAGGAAGTGGTAGGTCGCGCCGATGGCGATCGTCGGCGAACTGGTGCGCTCGACGATCGGGCTGTTGGAGGCTTTGCTGGTCAGGACGTTTTCTGCAAGGCGCGCACGCAACGTCCAGCGCCGCGACAGCACGCAGTTCAGCGATGCGATGGGTCCCACGGAGCTGAAGCCGGCGCCCGGCGCGTATTGGGCAAGACCTGACGCCCGGGCCTGCTCCGGTGTGACTCCGAACCAGGCCTGCATCGCGCGACTGCTGCCGAAGGATCCTTGCGCTCCCAAGGCAACCGCAGCGTTCGCCGACACCTGCAGCCGCCACGCCAGCGAGGGTTCGATCGTCAGCCCGGAGCTGCCGCCGAAATCGCGCTCGAGCGTCGTTCCCAGATCGATCGGGCCAAACCGGTAGCGGGCGAACACCTGGCCTTGCAGCGCATTGTCGATGTCACCCAATTCAGTGAGCCTGGAGCTTTCGTCATGGAAGCGGCCACGTCGAAACCACAAAGACGAGCCGACTTGCAAGCCCTCCATGTTGACCGCATACGCTCCGAGGCCGTGCTCCGTGTTCAGGAACAGCGTCGGCCCAAAGGAGATGTCCACCATCGGCAGCGGCAGCGTCAGCTCGCCGCGTGAACCCGGATACTGGGGCGTCACCACCAAAGCGGGGCCGGCGTCGACTTGCCAGTTGCTTTGGGCGCGAAGCGGCTGCCACTGCAGCGCCAGTGCCGTGGCTGCGACCAGACCACCGCGGTGCAGCGGTGTCAGCGCCTTCGACACTCCGTGGCCAGCACGTGCGCTTAGCTTCCATTTGAATGTGATCTGCATCGGCGATCCTCGGTGTTTTGATTCCGATCGGTGACGGCATACGCAACATCCTAGGAATCACTCGTGCGCTCTTGAAGCGTCAACTGCATGGGCGCGGCAAATGCCGATCGAGCGCCGCGTGGGCATTGGTCAGCGCAATGCCCTCTGCGTGCCAGGGGCGGTTGCGCTCAGGCTTTTGCCGGCTGCGTTCGCTGCCGATTTGGCGCGTTCGATCTCGGGTCCACTGCGCTCGGAATCATTTAGAGGCAAACTCGGCACCGACTCGCCCGTGGAGCGGCTTCGGAACCTGATGAATCCACCGATCCATCCCGTTGTGCTGTTTGGCCAGCTGATCGGCTACGCACTGAGCTCGACGCTGGCCGTCGTGCTGGCGGTGCTGGCCTGGCAGTCGCCCGACGCGGGTCGTCGCGCGCGCGCCCTGAATGCCGCTTGCGCGGCCGTGTGGAGCCTGGGTGGACTGGCACGCTTCGGACTGCTCGCCGCCGGGGTTCCCGGCGAGTCAGCGCTGCTGGCCTGGATCAGTTGCCTGACGTTCAGCGCTGCCGCGGCCTGGCCCGTCTGCCTGCTGCTTTTCTGGGAAGCCGGGCCACACTCGGTGCGTCGATTGGGCGACTCCCAACGACTGGTGATTTTTGCAACGATCACGGCGGCCGTGTTGATTTGCACTCTTGTGCTGGTGACCGTCGCGTGGCCGCAATGGCTCGATCTAGCGCGACTGGCGGTCGGCTACAACGCGCTGGTGGTGTTGATCGGTGCAATGCTGGTGGTGCGGCCTCGCCTGGCTTCGCCGGTTGAGTCCATTGCGGTGGCACTGATCCCGGCCGGACCGCTGCTCAGTCTGATCGCGCACTGGATCGGCCAGTTTCGAACGCTTTCTCCGGCATGGGAGGTGACGATCGACCTTGTGGTGAAGCAGAGCATGGTGCTGACGATTCTGGGTGTCCTCGTCTATCTTGGGCGCTTCCAGGGTTCAGATCGCTTCGCCAAGCTCGGCTTGCGCGTGGTCTTCGCCTGGACCCTGGGCATCGCAGTGAGCTGGCTGGCAAACCGGCCACAAGGCGACGAGCCCTCGTTTCGAACGGCCGCCGACGCTGTTGCGGCCGCCGTGATCTGCGCAGCGACGGCCGGCGGCGTACTGTTGTTCGTCTGGCTGGCGCGCGCGACCGACCGCTGGGTGGACCGGCGAGTGTTCGGGCGGAGCGATCCTCAATCCCTGGCTGGCGACCTGCGAGATCGGCTGGCGCGCAGCGAGTCCGAGTCGTCCGCGTTCGAAGTGATCGAACGGTTTTTCAGAGAAACCTTGAATGTCGAGGTATGCGTGGCGCCCTCGGCGCGGTCCGACGCGGGGGTCGAGAGTTACCCGTTGTCGGTTGGCGACGCCGAGTCGTTTGCGCTCTCAGTCCGTCGCGATTCGCGTCGAGGCCTGCTGCTCAGCAGCGAAGTCGACCTGATTCGCCAGGGTGCTCAGCTCATTGGGCGGCGCCTTGACGCGCTGGCCCGTGAACGCGAGCGCATCGAGCTGTCCCGGCGCGAGGCGAGCCTGATGCACCAGCTGGTCGACGCCGAGCTGCGCGCGTTGCGCGCGCAGATCAACCCGCACTTTCTGTTCAACTCGCTGAACACGATCGCGGCGCTGGTTCATCAGGATCCGACCCTGGCCGAGTCGATGACTTTGCGGCTGGCCCGCATATTCCGGTATGTGCTGACGCAGACCGAGAAGTCGTTCTCTCCGCTGCGCGAGGAGATCGATTTCCTGCGCGCCTACCTGGACATCGAGCAGATGCGATTCGGCGAGCGCCTGCAGGTTCGATTCGATGTCGCGGAGGCGATTGCCGATCAGCCGGTCCCATCGTTGATCCTGCAGCCGCTGGTCGAAAACGCCATCAAGCACGGCTTTTCGCCGAAGCCCGGGCCATGTCAGCTGATCGTCCGTTGCGTCGCGCAGCATCAGGAGCTCGCCCTGAGCGTCGAGGACGACGGCGTCGGCGCGCCGGCGGACGATGCGCGAGCAGTCGCGCGGAGCGGAATCGGGTTGCGCAACGTGCGCGAACGCCTGGCAACCGTCTACGGCTCGCGGGCGCGCCTTTCGTTCGAGAGCCAGCCGCGGCTCGGCACCCGTGCCACGGTGTACTTGCCCCTCGGCGAAGCGACGGCGGCCACGGCATGACGGCCTCGCTGCGCAGCCTGCTGATCGACGACGAGCCAGCGGCTCGAGTGCGCCTGCGGCGCCTGCTGTCGGGCCGGCCGCAGATCGAGGTGATCGGAGAGGCGCAGGACGGCCTGCAAGCGGTTGAGCAGATCGAGCGGTTGTGCCCCGATCTGGTTTTTCTGGACGTGCAGATGCCTGCCCTTGACGGCTTCGAGGTGCTGCGAGCCATCGCTCCGCCGCAGCCGCTTCCGCTGGTGGTGTTCGTGACCGGTTTCGACGAGCACGCGCTTCGAGCATTCCAGGCGCAGGCATTGGCATACCTGCTCAAACCGGTCGAACCGGATCAGCTCGAAGCGACGATCGAGCGCGCCTGGAGGATTCACAGCTATCGGGAAGAGCAGCAGGACGACGAAGCCAAGGTCCGCAGCCTGCTGCAGCGCAGCCCCCGCGGCCTCGACCGCATCGTCGCCCGCAAGGCCGGCCGCCTGCTGCTGCTCGATCCCGCCGACATCTGCTTCTTCTGGATGGACGCCGGCATCGTGCGCGCGCAGGCGGCTGAGGAGAATTATTGGGTCAACTACGCAATCGGCGAGATCGAAGCGATGCTCTCGGACCGCAGCTTTTTCCGCGCGCATCGCTCGTTCGTGGTAAACCTGAACAGGGTGTCGGAGATCCGACCGCATGCGCGTGGCCATCTGCAACTGGTGATGAAGGATCGCGACCACACGGCGATCGACGTCAGCGAGCGGCAGGCGCGCGCCTTGCGCGCCCGCATTCCCGGTTTGTAGACTGCAAGCCCATCGTCGCCATCCATCGGAACAGCAAACCCATGAGCGAGCCGTCTTATGTTCACGGGCGCGATGCGCGCGAGAGCGGGCGCCTGAGGGATCAGGCCGGAGCGCTCGTCGAGCTCCTGCATGGCGACACGTCATACCCGGCCGGAAGCGTCGTGCTGGAGGCCGGGTGTGGTGTAGGAGCCCAGACGGTTACGCTGGCTCAGCGAAGCCCGCAGGCGCGCTTCGTATCGGTCGACGTCGCCGCGGACTCGATCGCGCAGGCCAGCAGAGCAACCGCAGGCGCGGGCCTGACCAACGTGCAATTCAGGCAGTCGGATATCTTTGCCTTACCGTTTGCCGCGGAGTCGTTCGACCATGTCTTCGTCTGCTTTGTGCTGGAGCACCTGTCGCGGCCGGTCGAAGCACTGGCCGGCCTGGCACGGCTGCTCAGGCCTGGCGGAACGATGACGGTCATCGAGGGCGACCATGGGTCGGCGTATTTTCATCCGGACAGCAGCGTGGCGCGGCAGGCCATTGAATGCCAGGTCGAGTTGCAGCGCCGCGCCGGGGGCAACGCGCTGATCGGCCGCCAGCTGTATCCGTTGCTGATCGAAAGCGGCCTGGAGCACGTGCAGGTGTCTCCGAGGATGGTGTACGTGGACGCGAGCCGTCCCGATCTGGTCGACAGCGTAACGAAGAAGACGTTCACGGCGATGATCGAGGGCGTGCGCGAGGCCGCCATCGGGGCCGGCATCACGGAGCCCGGGGCGTTCGATGCCGGTATCCGGGATCTCTACAGGACGACCGAAGCCGATGGTGTGTTCTGCTACACGTTCTTCAAGGCGGTGGGTACGAAGCGGCGGATTCCGGCCTGACGGCCGGCGCGGCTGAACTGTCCTTAAACGTTGTGAATCAGCGTGGCCGAAAGTAGAGGCTTGCGTCAAGCTTCGGTAACCTTGAGCTGCTGATCCTGTGGAGAGACCGATGCGAGGGGTGTACTCCTTCGACCGTTGCGAACTCAGGTCCGCCGAACGCCAACTGTTGATCGAAGGGGTGCCGGCGGTGGTGGGCGCGCGTGCTTTCGATCTGCTGGTCACTTTGATCGAGCGGCGTGACCGCGTGGTGAGCAAGGCTGAGCTGTTCGAAGCCGTATGGCCCGGTCTCGTGGTCGAGGAGAACAACCTGCAGGTGCAGGTGAGCAGCCTGCGCAAGTTGCTCGGACCGAACGCGATTGCAACCGTTGCCGGTCGTGGCTACCGATTCGTTGCCCCACTCGACGAGCAGGCGACCGGAAGCCCGCTGCGCGGGGAGATTCGGGTCCATCCGAACAACAACTTGAGACAGTGGCGCACCCGGTTCATCGGCCGCGAAGCGGCGATGGCCGATTGCGCGACCTTGCTGCGCGAAAACCGGCTTCTGACGCTGACCGGCATCGGAGGCTGCGGCAAGACGCGGCTGGCGCAAGAGCTGGCGCAGCATCAACTGGCGGCATTTCCGGATGGCGTGTGGTTTGTCGATCTGGGTCCCTTGCAGGAAGCCGAGCGCGTTGCGGCGACCGTCGCGGCCACGCTCGGGCTTCAGGACGGCAGCGGGCCACTCGAGCGGCTGGCCGATCATTTGAAGTCGCGGCGCACGCTGCTCGTGCTGGACAACTGCGAACACGTGATCGACGCCGTCGTCGAATCGATCGAGAAGCTGCTCGGCGCGTGTGCGGGGGTGAAGGTCGTCGCGACCAGTCGGGAGGCGCTCGGCATGGCGGGCGAACAGGTCTTCGCGGTCCGTTCGCTGACTTTGCCCACGAGCGCCGACCTGGACGAGATGCGTCGCTCGGAGGCGGTGCGGCTGTTTGTCGATCGCGCACGGCTGGTGCTTCCCGATTTCGACCTCGATGATCACAATGCTTCCGCGATCGCTGAAATCTGCCGTCGAATCGACGGCATCGCGCTTGCGATCGAGCTCGCGGCCGCGCGGGTGCGCGTGCTGGCGGTCGAGGACATCCGCGCGCGCCTGGACGATCGTTTTCGATTGCTGACCGGCGGCAATCGCGCGATACCCCGCCACCAGACGCTGCAGGCCACCATGCAGTGGAGCTATGGCCACCTTGCGCCGGCTGAACAGCGGCTGTTTCGCCGGCTTGCCGTGTTCGCCGGCGGCAGCACGCTGGCGGCAGCCACGCAGGTCGCAGGTGACACGGAGGATGAATACGACGTCCTCGAGCGGCTGACCGCGCTGCACGACAAGTCGCTGCTGCTGGTCGACCGCGACACGCAAGCCCAGCCTCGCTACCGGATGCTCGAAACGGTCCGCCAATACGCGCAGGAGCGCCTGAACGAGGTCGGCGAGGGCGACGAGGTCCGTACGCGGCATCTGCTGCATTACGTCGACGTGGCCGAGCAGGCCGCGGTCCAGTTGGAGGGGCCGCGACCGCAGGCATCGTGCGAGGCGCTGCGGTACGAGCAGGAGAACCTGCTCGCCGCGCTTGCGTGGTGCCCTCACGCCTCGCAGGGCGGTGACCTCGCGCTCAGATTGATCGGATCTGCCTGGCGCTACTGGAAGCTTACGGCGCAGCCGGAGTGCGGTGACCGACTGGCACGAGCGGCGCTCGATCTGGCTGGCGAGGGAGCCGATACGAGCGAGCGATGCAGCACGTTGAACGCGGTCGCCGTGCTATCGCTGAAGATCGGCCGCTATGACGACGCGCTCGCGTACGGGCAGCGCTGTCTCGCGATGGCGCGCCGCTTGCAGCATGCTGCGCTGATCGCCGATGGACTCACGATCGCCGCGGTGGCGCTGCACGCGATGGGAGACGAAGCTCAGGCGCTTGCGCGCTACTCGGAAGCGAGCGAGATCGCGCGGTCGATCAACGATGGCCGGCGATTGAGCTGCGCGCTGAATGGCGTGGCGGAGGTTCATCGCGGTGCGGGTAATTTCGTGGCCGCGGAGGCGCTGTACGAGGAGTCCATCGAGCTTTCGCGCGCGGACCACGACGATCGCGCGCGGGCCGTTCACCTGTCCAACCTCGCAAGCCTGCTGGTTACGGCGGAAAAGCTGGAGCAGGCGCGCACGGTTCTGGCCGAGTGCATGGCGGTGGCCAGGACGATCGGCTACAAGGGTGTGCCCGATTGCTCGCTCGACGTGGTTGCAGCGCTCGCATCATCGCTGGGCAACCATCCGCTCGCGGCGCGCTTCCACGGTGCGGCACTGGAGCGGATGCACAAAGCCGGATCGCGGCGCGAGCCGGTCGACGAAGCACTGGTTGCGCCGCGCATCGCCTTGTCGCGCGCATTCATGGGCGCCGCGGCGTTCGACGGGGCGGAGGCCGAAGGCATCGCCTTAAGCTACGAGGCCTCGGTTGCCGAGGCGGATGATTGGCTCGAGCAGTCGGCGGACCGACTTTCGCATCGAGCGCTATGGCGGGCGATTGCGCGCCCGTTGGATGGAGTGGCTTGAAACTCCGGCGCAATCGAGTCGCGGCGGCACGATGACGATCGACTGGACTTCGTTCACCCCCTGGCGTTCGCTCGCGGGAGGAGTGCTGATTGGCGTCGCGGTGGCCCTGTTCGTACTGCTCAACGGCCGCATCGCCGGCGTCAGCGGCGTGGTGGGCGGGCTGCTGAATGGGAAACGGGGCGACATCGGCTGGCGCCTGGCGTTCATTGCGGGTCTGGCGGGGGCGCCACTGATCTATGCGCTGTTTGCGATGGTGCCGACGCCGCGAATCGATGCCGGCATGACGATGGTCGGCTTCGCCGGCTTGCTGGTTGGCGTCGGCACGCGCTACGGCTGCGGATGCACGAGCGGGCACGGTGTGTGCGGGATATCGCGTGGATCGCGGCGCTCTCTGGTGGCGACGCTGGCCTTCATGTGCGCGGGCTTTGCGACCGTATTCGTGCTGCGCCATCTGATGGGCGTGTGATCGGGCCGCGCTCGTGCTGATCCTCACTGCGCTGCTGGCCGGGATCGTGTTCGGTCTCGGACTCGTCATCTCCGGCATGGCCAATCCGGCCAAAGTGCTGGGCTTTCTGGACCTGGCCGGCCGTTGGGATCCGTCTCTCGCGTTCGTGATGGCGGGAGCGGTTGGCGTCGGTGTGATCGCGTTCGCGCTCGCGCGGCGCCGTACGGTCTCGCTGCTGGGCGCCGGGATGCAGCTACCGAAGGCTCGCCCCATCGATCGGCGGCTTGTGCTCGGCAGCCTGGCGTTCGGCATCGGTTGGGGCCTCGTAGGCTTCTGTCCCGGACCGGCGCTGGTCGCGTTGGGAATGGGCCAGAGCAAGGCGTTGGTGTTCGTCGTCTTCATGCTCGCAGGCATGGCGCTGTTCGAATGGCTCGAACGGCGCTCGCATTGAACCAGTCCCGCACCGCCCGGCACACACCGTAATAGCCACATCCTCGCTGGTCGTGGTAGAGGATCGGCCAGGGTGTCACCACGGCTGCGGTCAGTCTTCCGATCGGTTCACGCGCATAACTGAGGGGTTCCCTATGACATCACGCTTGAACGGCTTGCTGGCCGCTGGCCTCGTCATGGCCGCGCTTCCGTCGCTGGCACAGACCTACCGGATCACGGATCTCGGAGCGGCAGCGGGGGACGCTGTCAGCAAGGCCTACGCCCTCAACGAACTCGGACAGGCGGCTGGGTCGTCCTCGAGCCCCACCGGAGGCAAAGCAACGCTGTTCAGCAAGGGACAAGCCATTTACATCGGATCGCTCGCGGCTGGAGATGTCTCCTTCGCGACCGGGATCAATGCGTCCGCTGAAGTGGTCGGCTATGAGCCGGAATATTCCACCAGCCCCCCTGTCTTTCATGCGTTCGTCTACAGCAATAGCGCCTTGCACGACATTCATTCCGCATCGATTTTCCCCACGGGCACCAGCGCCACGGCGATCAACGGGTCTGGAGTCGTGGTGGGCGAGGGCGAGCTCGATGCGGACCGCTTTCACGCGTTTGCCTATTCGAACGGGCAGATGGTCGATATCGGCCCTCCGGGGTCTTACCAGGCGTCTGCCGTCGGCATCAACGACGCCGGCCAAATCGTCGGCAACGCCTACTTCACACAGGGCGGGGGCGGCGCATTCGTGTACTCGAACGGCAAATTCACGTATCTGGCGGCTCCCTCATCGAGCGTGACCGTCAGCGCGTTCGCGATCAGCAGCACCGGCGAAGTGGCAGGCACGTTCTACTTCAATAGCGGTACTCCTGCGCACGCGGCCATGTATCACAACGGCGCCTGGACCGACTTGGGCGGAGTGGCGGGCGCGTCCGCGACACACGGAACGGGCATCAATGCAGGCGGGCAGGTCGTCGCCACTGCTTACTATCCCGTCAAGAGCTACCACCCCTTCGTGCCGGGCAAGCACGTCGCCTATATCGTCCAAAACGGCGCTCTGGTGAACCTCAACACGCTGCTTCCGCCCAATTCCGGGTTCACCGTCACCGATTCGATCGCGATCAACGATGCGGGTCAGGTCCTGTGCGACGCTCTGAACACCCATGGCACGGAGCGCGCTGTGCTGCTGACTCCGAACTGACCTGCCGGAGCGCACTGAACGACTCGCTCGTCGACTATTCGGATGCGAGCGCCATGAAGATTCGACGATCAGCGGCGGCTGGCGGTGCCAGACTGCGGCGATCGAATGCCCCGCGAGGTGGAGCAAGTGATGACAGTGCCACTCGATCGGCCACCGCAAGGGTGGCCCAACGACGCAGCCGCGGTGCCCCAGTCCGAGGAGTTAGGCCGGCTGCTCGCCGCCAGCATGCACGCGCACTCCCGCCTCACGGATCGGCAGATTCACGAGCGCAGCGCCCAGCGCCAGCATGATGTCGGCGTACCACATCCACGAATAGTTGCCGAAGCGGGTCAGCGCGATGCCACCCAACCAGGCGCCGAGGAATCCGCCGATCTGGTGCGTGAATAGAGTCAAGCCGAACAACGTCGCAAGGTGACGCGTGCCGAACAGCTTGGCCACCAGCCCAGCGGTCGGTGGAACGGTGGACAGCCACGACAATCCGAGCGCAGCCGCGAACAGGTAAAACGTCAGCGCGGTCTTGGGCGCCAGCAGATACAACAGGATCGACACCGCCCGAGAGAAGTACACCCAGAACAGCAAGTACTTCATCCGGAATGTGGTTCCAAGCGCTCCCGCGCCAAGGCTGCCGGCGATGTTGGCCAGGCCGATGATGCCCAGCGAGATCGCTGCGACGCCGGACGTCAGCCCACACAGGCTCACTTCGGTCGGAAGGTGCGTCACCAGGAACGCGATGTGGAACCCGCACGTGAAAAAGCCCGCGTGCAGCAGCCAATAGCTGCGATCGCGCGCAGCCACCGCCAATTGGGAGCGCAGACTGTGCGGCGGCTCGCTCGTCGCCGCGGTGGCAGCGTGCGCCGAGTCTTCCGGCTGTGGTGGGCCACCCAGCAGCCGCGCCAGCGGAAGCGTCGAAAGGGCGACGACGGCCATCGTGATCAGCGCGTTGGCCCAGCCAAACAGCCCGATCAGCAGCTGGTTCAACGGAGCGAATACGAACTGGCCGAAGCTGCCCCCGGCGTTGATAAAGCCGGCCGCGAAGGCCCTGCGTTCCGGCGGCAGATGGCGCGCCGTAGCGCCAATCAGGATCGAAAAGCTGCCGGCTCCTGCGCCCGCCGCCATCAGCAGGCCAAGCGTGACCACCAGCCCGGCTTCCGACGTCACGAATGGCGCGGCCGCGACGCCCGCCGCCAACAGCAGGCCGCCGAAGACCACCACCGCCGGTGATCCATAGCGGTCGGCCATGGCGCCGAACACGGGCTGCGATGCGCCCCAAACGAACTGCCCGATCGCCAGCGCCAGGCTGATGTTCGCGATGCCCAGGCCGGTCGAGGTGTTCAGCGGAGACACGTACAGGCCGATCGACTGCCGCACGCCGAACGTGATCATCAGGATCGCGGCCGCGGTCAACATCAGCGGCCAACCCGTGCTCGCCGACCTTGTCTCTGGGGACGATGCGACCGGGTTCGAACCCATCCTGTCACTCCTTCGTTTCAGGAATGTGCAGTTGCGATAGATAGAGATCGACGCGTTGATGCAGTCGCGCCACCTCGGATTGACCCAGAACCGAATTGACCGCGTTCTGAGCGACGCGCCAGAAGCGCTTGGCCTGGGTACATTTGGCCCGGCCAGCTGGGGTCAGGCGGACCTCGCTGCGGCGCGATCCGGCGCGCGCGCTCACCCGGACCCAACCGACTGCACTGAGCGGGCGCAGGTTGCGCAGCAACGTCGTTCGCTCCATGTCCATCGCTTCGGCCAACTCCGCCAGCGTTGGGGCACCCAGCGCCGACAGGTTGGACATCAGCGAATATTGGGTCACACGGACGCCGCAAGGTGCCATCGCGTGGTCGTAAACGGCCGTGATCCGGCGCGTCAGCCGGCGCAGCCGGCCGCAGGTGCAACCGGGAACCTGGGCCTGCTCCGGACGCTTGGGATCGGTGGAAGGGGGCACGGCGAGCATTCTACTGTGTATATACACGAAAGGGCAACGCGGACGGTGGATGGTACGAACGGCGTACATTGGCGACGGCCGCCGGTGACGGCTCACGGACAACAGAGGCAACCGATGAACAGCGAACCACGAATCCCGTATGCAACCCACCTGGACGTGAAATTTCCGGCGCTGGAAGTGGTCGATGTGCCGCAACTGGTCGACGCTTGCACCGATCGGTGGTACAACCAGACCTTGTGCCAGGTCAACGGCTCGGTTGCCCGGCTGGGCGTGCTGCAAGGCGAATACCACTGGCACCAGCACCGTGACGAGGACGAATTCTTCTTCGTGCTCGAGGGCAAGTTCATTGTGGATCTGCGCGAGCGTTCGGTTGAATTGTCGCGCTGGCAGGGATTCGTGGTGCCCAAAGGGGTCGTGCACCGGACTCGCGCTCCCGAGCGCGCCGTAGTGCTGATGGTCGAAACCGCCGCGATTGTCCCGACCGGCGACTAGCGCCACATTTCGGCTAACCTTGCCGCATGCCCAACCGCCTGGCGCAGGAAGCGTCGCCTTACCTGAGGCAGCACGCCGACAATCCGGTCGACTGGTTCGCCTGGGGCGAGGAAGCGTTCGCGCACGCGAGCGACTTGAACCGGCCGATTCACCTCTCGATCGGCTACGCCGCGTGTCACTGGTGCCACGTGATGGCGCACGAGTCCTTCGAGGATCCCCAGGTTGCTCGCCTGATGAACGAGCGCTTCGTCAACATCAAGGTCGATCGCCAGGAGCGGCCGGACGTGGACGAGGTCTATCAGAAGGTGATCCAGATGATGGGGGAGTCGGGCGGATGGCCGCTCACCGTCTTTTTGACGCCGCGGCGGGAGCCGTTTTTCGCCGGCACCTATTTCCCCCCGCAGGACCGCTACGGGCGGCCAGGCTTCTCGCGCTTGCTGGTCGCCCTGAGCGATGCCTGGAGCCGGCAGGACGGCAATCTGCTGTTGAACGTCGACCAATTCAAGCGCGGTTTCGACGAGCTCGATCGCATGGTGTTCGCGCGCGAGGCGACGCCCACGGAAGATCTGCCGCGGGCAGCGGGCCTTGCACTGGCCGAACACACGGACCCGGTGTATGGGGGTCTGAAAGGCGCGCCCAAGTTTCCCAATCCGAGCTCGCTGGACTTGATGCTGCGCGTCCACGCGCGCACGGCAGAGCCGGCGCTGCTCGACGCGGTCGAGCGCACGCTGGATCGGATGGGGCACGGCGGAATCTACGATCAGCTGGGAGGCGGCTTTGCGCGGTACAGCGTCGATGAGCGCTGGGCCGTGCCTCACTTCGAGAAGATGCTGTACGACAACGGGCAGCTGGTCCGCCTGTATGCCGACGCCTATCGGCTGACCGGCAAGCCGTTCCTGCGCAGGATCTTCGAAGAGTCGATCGACTACGTGCTGCGCGACCTGTCGCATCCGCAGGGGGGCTTTTTTGCCAGCGAAGATGCCGACAGCGAGGGTGAAGAGGGCCGTTTCTACGTGTGGACGCCGGCCGAGGTCAATGAGGCGCTCGGGGCGCAGGACGGTGCCTTTGCAAATCGCGTATTGGGGATCAGCGAGACAGGCAACTTCGAAGGCGGCCGGTCAGTGCCGTATCGCGCGGTCGAGCCCGAGGCGGCCGACGAGGCCCGCTTCGATGCGCTGCGGGCGCGGCTGTTTGCGCAGCGCGCCCGGCGCGTTCGCCCGGGCCGGGACGAGAACGTCATCACGAGCTGGAACGCGCTGATGATCGGAGGGCTGTGCTCGGCCTACCAGGCGACCGGGACCGATCGGTACCTGCAGGCGGCACGGGCCGCCGCCGATTTCCTGGCGACCGAGTTGCGGATGGCCGACGGCGGCGTGTATCGGGTGTGGCGCGACGGCTCGGCACGCGTCGGCGGCTTTCTGGACGACTACGCGATGCTGGCCAACGCGTTGCTCGATCTTTATCAGTCGTGCTTCGACCCGATCTACCTGGCGCGCGCGGACGAGCTGTGCGGCCGGATCCTCGACAAGTTCTGGGACGACGGGTTGTACTTCACCGGGTCGGACGCCGAAACCCTGGTGCACCGGCCTCGCGCTCCCTACGATCACGCCTGGCCATCCGGCACATCGAGCGCAACCTTCGCGCTGTTCAGGCTGCACGAGCTGACGGGCAAGCCCCGGTATCGGGAGCGAGCAGAGCAGGTGGTTCGCCAGTTGCAGGGTGCCGCCGCCGGCAATCCGTTCGGTTTTTCGCACCTGCTCGCGGCCGCCGATTATGCGGCGCAGGGGCCAGCCACCGTCATCTTTGCAGGCGGCTTGCCGTCGGCGCGGCCGCTGATTCAGGCTGTTCACCGCACTTATTCGCCGGCCCGAGAGCTCGCTTTGGCCGAGCACGTACCGGCCGGGTCGGGCCGAGAGCCTGTCAACGGACAGGCGGCGGCGTACCTTTGCCGCAATCAGACCTGCGAGCTCCCCGTGACGACGCCAGCGCAACTGCTGGAGCGCCTCACAGGAGGATAAGAGCGGGAGTATCGGGGCGTGCGGAATTAGTGCCCAGGCGAATCCAGGCTGCCGCTGGTTTTCGGATAAGTCACGATCCCCCACGGCTGCTTGAATCCGGTCAGCGTCGACACGACCTGGCGCGTCGCCACGTCGATCACGGTCAGCGAGTCCGATCGGCCGCAAGCGACCAGCGCCTTCGTTCCATCCGGCGTGAAGCTGAAGTGCCAGCACCGCTTGCCGACCGGGATCGACGCCAGTGGGGCGAACGTGCTGGCATCGAGCACCTGGATCTGCTCCGAGCGTGCCGCCGCGATCCATACTGCCGCGCCTCCGGGTTCATACGCCACTCCATAGGGTCCCTTGCCGGTCGCGACCGCTTTCTGCGGCTCATAGCGCGAGTTCAGAACGAGGAAGTTGTCCGAGGTCTCCAGCGTCACCAGCACCGTCGAGCCGTCCGGCGAAACCTTTACGCCGCGCGGCCTTTTGCCGAAGGGCGATACGTCGATCTTCTTGGTTGCACGGCCGGTGGCCAGGTCGTAAACGACCACCGTGTCGTCCCCTTCGTTGGCGACGATCAGCTGGCGGCGATCGGGAGAAAAATCCATTCCCTCGGTCTCCAGGGATGCTGGCAGCCGAGCCGAGACCACAAATTTCGACAGGTCGACCACCGCGATCTCGGCGGGCTCGGTTCCCTCGGCTTCGGCCGCTTTGCCGCCCGCCTTGTCCTCTTTGCCGGGCGGCTTGCCCGATGAGCTGGGCTCGTAGGTAACGTAAGCGAAGCGGCCGTCGGGACTGACCCGGACGAATTCCGCATTCTTTCCGACCGGGATCCGGTGGGTCGTCTTTCCGGATGCGGTATCGATGAGGCTGACATCCTCGTCGGCCTGGTTGGCTGTCACCAGGGTGCGGCCGTCGGGCGTGATGCCCAAGCCGCGCGGATCCTTGCCGACCTGGAGGGTCCTGTCCGTTTTCAGCGTGGCCAGGTCGATCACCGTGACGCCGTCACCTTGATTGGTCACATAGGCGACCCCGGCAGGCGCGCACCAGGCCGGATCGAGCATCGCTGCGAACAAGGAGAATGTGCAAACAGCCAGCCAGCGCGAAGGCGTCATCGAATGCCCGATCCGTAAGTTTTCAGGAGGCTGGATCATAGACAGATCCGGCCCGCGGGAGTTCAGCCGAAGCCGTGGGCTGGTGAGGGCCACAGGATCGAGCGGTTGACGTCACGGATGTCGGTGCGGCCGCACATCGCCATCGTCACATCGAGCTCGTTGCGAATGATCTCGAGGCATCGAGTGACGCCCGCTTCGCCGAGGGCGCCGAGCCCGTACAGGAAGGCGCGGCCGATCAGCGTGCCCTGAGCACCGAGCGCGATAGCCTTCAGCACATCCTGCCCGGAGCGGATACCGCCATCCATCCAGATTTCGATCTGCGAGCCGACCGCCTCGACGATCGGCGCGAGCGCCTGGATGGCACTGGGGGCGCCGTCGAGCTGGCGCCCGCCGTGATTGGAGACGATCAGCGCATCGGCGCCGCTGGCCACCGCGCGCCGGGCATCGTCCGGTTCCAGGATCCCCTTCAGGATCAGCTTGCCGCCCCAGCGGTTCTTGATCCACGCGACGTCGTCCCAGCTCAGGCGCGGATCGAACTGTTGAGCGGTCCAGGACGACAGCGAGCTCATGTCTTCGACCCCTTTGACGTGGCCGACGATGTTGCCGAAGTGGCGGCGCCGCGTGCCGAGCATCTGCAGGCACCAGCGGGGCTTGGTCGCCAGGTTGATCAGGTTCGTCAGCGTCGGCTTGGGCGGCGCGCTCAGCCCGTTCCTTAAATCCTTGTGCCTCTGCCCGAGAATCTGCAAGTCCAGCGTCAGCATCAACGCCGAGCAGCGTGCCGCGCGGGCACGGTCGATCAGGCGCTCGATGAAGTCGCGGTCGCGCATGACGTACAGCTGGAACCAGAACGGCGCCTTCGTGTGGGCCGCCACATCCTCGATCGAGCAGATGCTCATCGTCGAAAGTGTGAAAGGGACGCCGAAGCGTTCGGCCGCGCGCGCTGCGAGGATCTCGCCGTCCGCATACTGCATGCCGGTCATGCCGGTCGGAGCCAGAGCGACCGGCATCGCGGCGTCGTGGCCGATCATCCTGGTGCGCAGGCTGCGTGTCTGAACGTTGACCGCCACGCGCTGGCGCAATTTTATGTGGGAGAAATCGAGCTCATTGGCACGGTACGTCGTTTCGGTCCATGACCCGGAATCGGCGTAGTCGTAGAACATCCGCGGCACGCGCTTCTCGGCGAGCCGACGCAGATCTTCGATGCAGGTGATCACCGGCATGCGGCCGCTCCGAAACTCCTCCAGCCCCCCGTCTCGCTCGCGGAATCCTACCCCAGTGTATCGTTCGGGCCATTGTCGAAGAAAATACCGCTCAGAACCCAGTCCGGGACGCGCATGAAGCGGTTTGGCAGCTTGGTCGACGTATTCCGGAAGCGCTGGGTCCGGCGCACGGCGCTGATCCTGGCGGCGGTCTTCATCCTGTTCGGCCTCTTCGGATACCTGGTGCTGCCGGGAATCATCAAGACGCAGGCCGAGAAAGCCGTCACGGCAGCGCTGCATCGGCGATTCACGATCGAGCGGGTCGATGTGCGTCCCTATTCGCTGGCCGTCTCAGTTGAAGGCGTAAAGCTTTACGAGCCGGATGGGCAGACTGTCTTCGTGTCGTTTCAGGATCTGCAGGCGCGCGTTTCGGCTTCCTCGCTGGTGCATCTGGCGCCGGTGGTCAAAGAGGTGCATCTGGTCGGCCCGTTCGTGCACCTGACTCGCACCGCGCCGAATCGCTACAGCACCGACGACATCGTTGCGGCACTGGCAGCAAGCAAGGGCGCCGAGGGCAGATCGCCCGCCGAAGCGCAAAGCGCGAAGGCGGGTGCGCGTTTTTCCGTCTACAACATCCGGATCGACGGCGGTCGGTTCGAGTTCGACGACCGGCCCGCGGGCGCGCACCACACGGTCGCCGACTTCACGCTCGGCATCCCGTTCATTTCTTCACTGCCGTCGCAGGAGGAGGTGTTCGTTGAGCCGCTGTTGAGTGCAGTCATCAATGGGTCGCCGCTCGTGATCAAGGGCCGGGCGCGACCTTTTGCACCGACACGGGAAGCCATCGTCGATCTGGACCTGGACCAGGTCGACCTGACCAGGTACCTGGCTTACCTTCCATTCGAGCCGCGCTTCCGGATGCCCACGGCCCAGCTCGAAGTGCATCTGCAGGCGAGCTTTCAGCAACCCGTCGATCGAGCCCCGGCCGTCGTCGTCAGCGGCAAGGTGGCGCTGAAGTCATTGCAGCTGACAGGCCTCGGTGGCGATCCGATCCTGAATTTGCCGCAACTTTCGGTGGAGCTGGGCAAGACCGACGTGTTCAGCGGCCATATCAACCTGTCACGGATGGCGCTCACTGGATTGGACCTGAATGTCGTGAAGGATGCGCGCGGGCAACTGAACCTGGCATTGCTGGCGCCTGCAGCGCCGGCACCCAAAGCCACGACTTCAGCGGCGGCTCCAACGGCCACCAACGCACCGAGCACAAATGCAACGACGGCAGCCACAACGACGGCAGCCGCGAACGGCGCAGCGCCTGCGTCCGCGGGCCCGGCGATGACCGTTGCGATTGGCGAGATCGCGCTGCAGGACGTCGCGCTGCGATTCAGCGACCGCAGCGCTGCGAGGCCCCTGGAGGCGGGAGTCGAGCAATTCAACTTGCGCATTGCGGAGTCCACGCTGGACCTGAAAGCGCAGCAGCTCGCGATTGGTCGGATCGAGTCCGACAGCGCGCGTTTTCGTGTTCAACAGGGCCGTACCGAGCCGCAACCGGCGGCCGCTGCCGATCAGGCGGCCGCTGCGCCAGTGCCGACGGCCGCCGGGCACGCTGCCCCGGCTCCTGTCGCGTCACAAGGGAGCAAGCCGTGGACGATGTCGGTCGGTCGCGTGTCCATCGGCAACTGGGCTGCGCGCATCGAGAGCAAAGGGTTGCCCCAGCTTGCCGTGACCGCGGTCACGGCCATTTCGATGGCGGCCGAGGGTGTGTCGAACGCCAGCGGCAGTGCGCCCGGCAAGATCGAGCTGAAGGCGACCGTCAACCGCAGCGGCGCTATCTCGGTGGCCGGTGCTTTGGGCCTGCAGCCGGTGCATGCCGACCTCGCGCTGGCCTTGAAGTCAGTCGATCTGCTTGCCTTGCAACCGTACTTCACGGAGCGCGTAAACCTGCTGGTCACGCAGGCCGACCTGAGTACGCACGGGCGTTTCGCGCTGGACGTCGCCGCGGACGGCAGCATCAAGGGTGGCTTTCGGGGCGATGCGACGCTGGGCAATGTCGCAACGATCGACAAGCTGGACGCGAGTGATTTCGTCAATTGGAAGGCGCTGTCTTTCAGCGGGGTCGATGCGAAACTTGCGCCGTTCTCGCTGGCGATCGACCAGATCAAGCTGAGCGAGTTCTTCGCGCGCGTGATCATCGATCCTTCCGGGCGAATCAACCTGCAGGACATCGTTCGAAGCGGCGGCGAGCAACGCAGCCTGACCTCGGAGCAGCCGCAAGCCGCCGCGCCGACCCTCACCCCCGGCCCCTCTCCCACTGGCGTGGGAGAGGGGAGTCCGTCTTCCTCTGCTGGCGCCGCTCCCGCCGCGCTCCCAATCAAGATTCGCGAGATCCGCCTGGAAGCCGGCCGCGTTCGATACACCGACAACTTCATCAAGCCGAACTACACGGCGAACCTGGTCGAGCTGACGGGAACTGTCAGCGGCCTCTCGTCGCAGGCCGATTCAACGGCCGATGTGCAGGTGACCGGCCAGGTCAACAACGCGCCGCTGAACATCGCCGGACAGGTCAATCCGATCAAAGGCGATCTGTTTATGGATCTGAAAGCGGGCGTGCACGGAATGGAACTGGCGCCGCTCAGCCCGTATTCGGGCAAATACGTGGGCTACGGCATCGAGCGTGGCAAGCTGTCGTTCGATGTGGCGTACCACCTCGAACACCGGCAACTGAAGGCAGAAAACCGACTCGTGCTGGACCAATTGACCTTTGGCGACAAGGTGGAGAGTCCCACCGCCACCAAGCTGCCGGTTCAGCTGGCGATCGCACTGCTCAAGGATCGAAACGGGGTGATCGACCTGAACGTGCCGATCGGCGGCTCGCTGGATGATCCGCAGTTCTCGGTAGGCGGCGTCATCCTCAAAGTGATCGTGAACCTGATCACCAAGGCGGTGACGGCGCCGTTCGCGCTGTTGGGCAGCCTGTTCGGCGGGGGCGAGGAGCTGTCGTTCATCGAGTACGCACCGGGCAGCGTCGATCCGGCTTCGACCGCCGAAGTACGCTTGAAATCACTTGCCAAGGCGCTCAACGAGCGACCGGGGCTGAAACTGGAGATCGCGGCCTGGGTCGATCCCGAGAGCGATCGCGACGGCCTGCGACGTCAGAGCCTGGATCGCCGGGTGCGCGCGCTGAAGGTCAAGGATCTGGTGGTCAAGGGTCAATCGGCCACCGTTTCGGACGTGACGGTTTCACCCGAGGAATACCCTGCGCTATTGGGCCGCCTCTATGAAGTCGAGAAGCGTGAAGCCGAGAAGCGTGAAGCCGGCAAGCGCGCCGCCGACAAGTCGGGCAAGGCCAGTGCCGCGTCTAACGCGCAAACCCCCGCCCCAGTCGACATCGAGAAGCTGCTGCTGGCCAATACCTCGGTCGGCGACGATGAGCTCGCTGCGCTGGGCGACCGTCGATCGCAATCGGTGAAGCAATGGTTGCAGACGACGGGGCAGGTCCCGGAGGCACGCCTGTTTTTGCTGGCGACGCGGGTGGGAACGGCAACCGGCGCAGGGCAGGCCGATCAGACAGTTGCCAGGCCCGATCAGGCAGTTGCCAGGCCCGATCAGGCAGCTGCCAGGCCCGATCAGGGAGCTGCCAGGCCCGATCAGACAGCTGCCAAGTCGAGTCGAGTCGAATTTACCCTTAAGTGACGCCGCGGCGGCTCCTCGGCTCCGATTTGCACTTCCGGACAGCGCTGATAGGATTTTCACTATCAGCCATGCCGTCTCGTCGGCATCAGGAGATCGACTTGAACGCACCGGGAACCAAGGCAGACTCGATGGCCGGCGGGGCACCGCAGACGGTGGAGAGCGAGCCCACCGCAATGGAATCGGTGCCGCGCTGGAACGTCGAACAGATCGTGTCCCAACTGCGGGTGCTGCGCGGACGGTGGCGTGACGCGCATCAGCGGCCCCGCGAGGGCGCGGGGCGGGAGTTCCCGTCGCCGGAGGCCCTGCGCAAGGTCGCGCATGCGCTGCGTGGCGCCCTGTTCCCGATGCGGCTTGGTCCGTCGGACCTGCGCCAGGAGGGCGAGGACTTTTATGTGGGCCACACCGTCGAGAGTGCCCTGAACGAGTTGCTCGAGCAGATCAAGCTCGAATTGCGCGGCGGCGCCGCCGCCTCGGGCGAGGCGATTGCGTCGGCCGATCGGCGCGCGGTTCAGATCGTGCAGAGCCTGGGCGCCGAGCTTCCGTCAGTGCGGGCCGAGCTGGATCAGGACATCGAAGCCGCTTATCGCGGAGACCCCGCTGCCCACAGCGTCGATGAGGTGCTGCTGTGCTATCCGGGCGCGGTCGCGATCATCCACCACCGGATCGCTCATCGCCTGTATGGGTTGGGGGCACCGATGGTGGCACGGATGTTCTCCGAAATCGCGCACTCCGAGACCGGCATCGACATCCACCCGGGTGCGACGATCGGCTCCTCGTTCTTCATCGACCATGGCACGGGCGTCGTGATCGGCGAGACGGCCGTGATCGGGGATCGGGTGCGTCTGTACCAGGCCGTCACGCTCGGCGCGCGCAGCTTCGCAGTCGGGCCGCATGGGGAACTGCAGAAGGGCAACGCGCGCCATCCGATCGTCGAGGATGACGTGGTGATCTACGCCGGCGCCACGATCCTGGGACGCGTCACGATCGGGCGCGGATCGACGATCGGCGGCAACGTGTGGCTCACACGCAGCGTGCCGCCGGGCAGTCAGATTACTCAGGCGCAGTCGCAGCAGCAGGCCTAGGTGTGAAGTCAGATTACTCAGGCGCAGTCGCAGCAGCAGGCCTAGGTGTGAAGTCAGATTACTCAGGCGCGGTCGCAGCAGCAGGCCTAGGTGTGAATTTTCAGGACGTTATTTCCGTTTTGTTGGGTACCGCCCACGCGGAGCAGAACTCCCCTCTCCCACGCAAGTGGGAGAGGGGCCGGGGGTGAGGGCCCGTAGGCGCCATGACCCAGCTCACCGAAGACCGCTTCGCCATGGGCGGCCAGTTGCTGCCCCTGGAGGAGGCGCAGGCGAGGATCGCCGACACATTCGAGCCCCGGGCTGACGTCGAGATCGTGACGTTGCGCGATGCCGTTGGCCGAGTTCTGGCCAAGGACATCCCCGCCCCGATCGACTTGCCGCCGTTTGCCAACTCGGCCGTTGACGGCTACGCGGTGCGGCACGCCGACCTGAAATCGGACGGTCCAACGCTGCTGCCCTTGCATGGCAAGACGTTTGCGGGCCACGTGCCGCAGCCGCTGGAGCCTGGCACGGCAGCGAGGGTCTTCACGGGCGCGATGCTTCCAGCAGGCGCAGACACCGTGTTGATGCAGGAAGACTGCGAGGCGCGAGGCGGCTCCGTCTCGATCAAGCCGGGCATCCCGCGCGGCGCCAACTGTCGGCACCCCGGCGAGGACGTGGCCAGGGGCTCACGAGCGCTGGAGCGAGGCCGGCGCCTGATGCCGCCCGACATCGGCTTGCTGGCAGCCCTGGGTCTGCAACAGGTTCCGGTGCACACGCCTTTGCGTGTGGCGCTGTTCTCCACCGGCGACGAGCTGACGGAACCGCCGGCGCAATTGGCCGCGGGGCAGATCTATGACGCCAATCGCGCGATGCTGGCCACCCTGTTGGTGCGCCTCGGTGCGGTGGTGGTTGACGGCGGAATCCTTCCCGACGATCCGACGCTGACCCAGGCCCGCCTGCGCGATGCGGCGTCACGGTCGGATCTGGTGCTGACTTCCGGTGGCGTCTCGGCGGGCGAGGGCGATCACGTACGCGCCGCGATCGAGGCGATCGGGGAGCTGACATTCTGGAAGGTGGCCATCAAGCCCGGCAGGCCGGTTGCGGTCGGACATGTGCGGGGCACGCCACTGCTGGGTGTTCCGGGCAACCCGGTGGCGGCCCAGATCACGTTTTCGCTGATCGGCCGCCCGCTGTTGGATCGGCTGGCCGGGGCGATCTACCAGCCCCCGGTGCGATTCTTCGCGAAAAGCGGATTTTCGTTGCGCAAGAAAGCGGGGCGTCGCGAGTACGTGCGGGTGGTCGCCGACGCCGAGGGCGTCGCGCAGCGCTACCCGAAGGAAGGCGCCGGCATCCTGACGTCGCTCACGCAGACCAACGCCCTCGCCGAGTTGCCCGAGTCGATGACGCAGCTCGCCGTCGGCGATCCGGTGACCTGCATCGCGCTCGCGCTGCTACACGGGTAAGGGCAGGCGGAGCCGGCACCCTCACCCCTACCCCTCTCCCGCAAGCGGGAGAGGGGTGAGTTAGCAGGTTCCTTCTCCCGCTTGCGGGAGAAGGACAGGATGAGGGTGTCTGCGACAGTGCCGCGTCTATCTTCAGGCTAGTCGTTGACAACGCGCTGCCATTGCTGGCCGTGCCGCAGCTGCTCGGCGGACTCGACGTCATCGGATTGACGCCTCAGCGGCGGCGGACTCGAATCACGCTCGATGCGCCCGCCTTGCAGGTGCAGCCGGCGGATGCCCGGCAGCTGAATGATCTCCGGGTCGTGACAGGCGATCAAAGCGACGCCATCCGAGTTGCACAGGTCCCGGATCAGTTCGATCGTCTGCTGGCGGGATTCACGGTCCAGGTTGGCGGTCGGCTCGTCGAGCAGGAACAGGCGCGGCTTCAGCACGCGTGCGCGCGCCAGTGCGACCCGCTGCTTCTCGCCGGCCGACAGCTTGTGCACCGGCGCATCGAGCAGATGCCCCACCCGGGCCCACGCGACCGCTTCGTCAACCACGGCCTCGCGTTCCCGCCGGGGTGTGCCGCGGGCTCTGAGCCCGTAGCCAATGTTGTCCTCGACACTGGTTCGAAACAGGTACGGGTGCTGATGAACGTAGATCACATCGCGTCGCAACCGTTCCGGGTAGGCGTTCAGGTCCACATCCACCCCTCGATAGCGGGCACGCACCAGCTCCGCTGTTTCAAGCCCGGCGATCAGACGCAACAGCGTCGTCTTGCCCGCGCCATTGTCGCCCGTCAGCGCATAACTTTGCCCGGCGTGCAGGGCGAGATTCTCGAGGTTCAGGACGGTGCGCACGCCGAATTGCTTGCGCAGCGCATCGATCACCAACAGAGGCTCTTCCACTAGCCCTCACCCTGCAGGAACGCCAGCGAGAAGTTCACCGTCAGCGCGATGGCCAGCAGCATGAATCCCAACGCGATGCCCTGCGCGAACTCGCCCTTGCTCGTTTCCAGCGCAATCGCGGTCGGGATGTTGCGGGTGAACCCCGCGATGTTGCCCCCGACCATCAGCGAACAGCCGATCTCCGACACCACCCGGCCGAACGCGCTGAATACAGCGGCCATCACGCCGAAGCGCACCTCCGCTAATGTGGTGAGCGCGGTGCGCAGGCGGGTCGCCCCGAGCGACAGGGTGGTTTCTCGCAGGCGCGGGTCAGCCGCCTGGACCGCCGACAGCGTAAACACCACCAGCACCGGCAGAGCGATGATGATCTGGCCCAGGATCATTGCTTGGCGGGTAAACAGCAGGTGCAGCGATCCAAAAACCCCCTGCCGCGACAGCAAGAAGTAAAGCGCGAGGCCGACCACCACGGTCGGGGAAGCGAGCAATCCCTGATTGAGTTGGATCAACAGTTGGCGCCCGCGAAACGAGGCGGTGGCGAGCAGGTAGCCAATCGCAATAGCCACCGGCGAGGCAATCAGCATAGCCAGCAGCGACACCTTGACGGAGACGAGAATGATCGCCCACAGATCAGGATCGCCCGTCAACAGCAGGCGAAACGCCTGCTCGGTGGTGGTCAGCCAGTCCATGTCACTGGCTCGGTGGGTCGGG
>Ga0210394_10001476_pt1 | contig 37432 bp, 32 predicted proteins | sample IncBWC12MmetaG_FD_160121 | JGI IMG/M metagenome (GOLD analysis project Ga0210394, IMG submission 160121) | Forest soil microbial communities from Barre Woods Harvard Forest LTER site, Petersham, Massachusetts, United States - Inc-BW-C-12-M | ecosystem: Environmental > Terrestrial > Soil >... | reverse complement strand
CCGACGAATACATCCAGAACGCCATTTCGTTGCGATGGGTGTCGGCCTCGGCGAGATCGGCCGGAAAGGTCGCAAGCCAGGCGCTCGCGATCAGCGTGTTTGCTACCGCGTGGGCGCGTGCCTCGCCGTTGACCACGATCAGCGTGTGCAGCGCCGTATCCTTGCAGGCGACCGCATCGAAGCGGTCAGAAAATTCGGCGTCGGCGATAGCAACGGAGGCGGCGGAATCCGAAAGATAAAATTGCAGCAGGTCCGGCGGCGTCAGGGTGTTGATCAACAGCGGCACGAAGCCGGCACGCACCGCGCCGAAGAACGCGGCCGGGTAAGAGGGCGTGTCGTCTAGAAACATCAGGACGCGGTCGCCACGCTTCAGCCCCAGCGAGACAAGACCATGACCCCAGCGCGAGGCTTCCGCGCACAATTGCGCATAGGTCACCGCACCAAGCGGGCCGGTCAGCGCCAGGCGATCGCCATGACCCTTGCCAGGATTGTCGAAAAGAATTCGGCTCGCATTGTAGTTTGCCGGAATCGAAAAGCCGATCTCTTTGGCCGCTTCGCCATCGGGAGGCACCTGATCGGCGATCGCAAGCGAGGTTGCCGGCGTCATCGCCTGCCTCCGCCGGCTGAATGCGGCCGCGACGCCTCGTATCGGGCCATGAAGGAAGGCGCCATCGCGCGCAGGCGTGCATCGTCGATCCGCCCCGAGCGGGTGATGTAACTATGGGCGAAATCCATCAGTTCGAGCTTCATATGCTCAGGGAATCTGGCATACCAGTCGGCGCTGGTGCGTGCGGCGGTCACGAGCTTCTTCACAATCGGCTGGCGCTCGCTTTGGTAGCGGGCAAGCGCGGCATCTATCCCGCGCTCTGCTTCCAGCGCCTTGGTCAGTGCGATCGCATCCTCGATTGCAAGTCGCGTTCCGGATCCGATCGAGAAATGCGCCGAGTGCAGGGAATCGCCGATCAGCACCATGTTCTTGAAGGACCAGCGCTCGTTCCAGACCCACGGAAAATTACGCCACACCGACTTGTTCGAAATCAGTTCATGGCCGTCGAGCGCAGCCGCGAACACGTCTTCACAGATCGCCTTTGATTGCTCGATTGTCTTGTCGGCGAAACCGTAAGCCTGCCAGGTCGGCAGATCGCATTCCACCAGGAATGTGCTCATGCCCGGCGAATAGCGGTAGTGATGCGCATTGAAGCTGCCGAGATCGGTTTGCACAAAAGTCTGCGACAGCGTCTCGAAGCGTTTGGCGGTGCCGTACCAGGCGAACTTGTTGGTGGAATAGGACAAGGAGGTGCCGAAATCGCCTTCGAAGGCCCGGCGCACCGGCGAGTTGAGGCCATCGGCGGCGACGATCAGGTCATAGCCGGCCAATTGATCGAGCGATGCTTGCATCTCGAAATGCAGCGCGGCGCCCGCGGAAGCAGCCCGCGCCTGCAAGATCCCAAGCAGCTCAAGCCGGCCGATCGAGGAAAATCCGACGCCGTCGATCTCGACGCTCTCGCCGCGCAGACTGAGCGTGATGTTCTTCCAGCTCTCCATTTTCGGTGCGATCGCGTCGACGGTATCGGGGTCATCGGCGCGCAGGAACTCGAGTGCTTGCTCGGAGAACACCACCCCAAAGCCCCAGGTGGCGCCGGCCGGATTTTGTTCGAACAGATCGATCCGCGCCTCCGGATGACGCTTCTTCCAGAGATAGCTGAAATAGAGGCCGCCGGGGCCTCCGCCGATAACGGCGATACGCACGCTTTGCCTCCCGAAATCGACAGTATACTGTTGATTAGGGCTACCCTATCCGGCACCGACTTTCGGCGCCATCAAAAAATCCGTGGAGCCCCGAGTGTCCTCGGGCGAGGTATCGGTTCTCATTGCGCAGCGAACTCGGACAACACGCCGCGGCAATCCGGGGAGAGCGATGCGGACTGCACCGCCAGGCACCGCATAAGCCGGCCGCCGCCGGGAGCGACGCCGGCGCAAAGTGCGCGAACGTCGATGCCGCATGCCGAGCGCAGCACGAACAGTTCTTCGCGCGGCAGCATTGGCCGAAGCACCAGTACCGGCGCAGCGGGGGCGACCACGGGACTGGCCGCCGCTTCGTTGACCGGAGCAGCGGCGGCGCCGGCCGTCGGTGGCACGGCACTGCCGTCCACGGCAGCGACGGCCTTCTGGCAAGCTGCCGAGACTTTCGACGTGTTCTCTTGCAGGCACTGCAGTGCCGGGGTGCCACCGGTCGGCACGCCGGCGCAAACCTTCGAATAATCGCTTCGGCACGCGTTGCGGATCGCGGCAATCTTCGCATTGCTCGGCTTGCGGGTTGTCGTGGTGGCCGCCTTGGGGGTGGCCGGAGCCGCGGCAGCCTCGTCCTTGGGCGCGGCGGCTGGCGCGGACTCTGCTTTGGCGGGAGCGGTCGCCGACGGCTCGGCCCTGGATTCAGATGGAGCCCCGACGGCGCGCACGGCGCTTTGACAACCCGACGAGAGGCTCGACATATTTTTCTGCAGGCATTGCAGCGATGCCATCCCGCCCGGCGAAACGCTGGCGCAATGGGCTTGATAGTCGGAGCGGCATTCGGCACGGATCGCGCTACGCTGGGCATCCGTCGGGGCTTGTGAATAGGCGGGCGTGGCAATTGCGATGCCCACGGTCGCCAGAGATATCGAAAGTGCCGCCGCGCGGCCCAACCTGTCAATCATTTGCATCAATCCTTGTCGTGTCCGCCGCAAGCCGTCGCTTTGGCAGACGTTAAATTATGAATACATTGGTCGTGAAATATTGGAGGCGGATTGTTTTCGGTTTTCCCCACCGCAAGTCAATTGTCTGACGAATGGATCGCGGCAGCCTCGTGCCTGCGTCACAGCCTGATCATCCGCTTGCCGCGGTTGTCGCCGGCGAGCAGCCCGATCAGCGCCTTTGGCGCATTCTCAAGGCCGTCGATGACGTCCTCCTGGACCTTGAGCGTGCCCGCGGCGATCCATGATTGCAGGTCGCGTAGCGCCTCGTTGCGGCGCTCCATATAATCCATCACGATGAAGCCCTGCATGGTGAGCCGCTTGACGACGATCAGGCCGGGCACGCCGCGCGGTCCGCTGGCCGACGGCACGCCGTCATACTGCGAGATCGCACCGCAACATGCGATGCGGCCGCGATTGTTCATCTGCGCCAGGCACGCTTCGAGTATCTCGCCACCGACATTGTCGAAATAAACATCGATGCCGCTTGGCGCCGCGGCCTTGAGCGCCTTGAACACCGCGCCGTCCTTGTAGTCGACCGCGGCATCGAAGCCGAGTTCGGAAGTCAACCAGCGGCACTTCTCCTGGCCGCCGGCGATGCCGACGACGCGGCAGCCCTTGATCTTGGCGATCTGGCCGACGATCGAACCGACCGAACCCGCGGCCGCCGAAACCACCACAGTCTCGCCGACCTTGGGCTTGCCGACATCGAGCAGTCCGAAATAGGCGGTGAGACCCGCGATGCCGTAGACGCTGAGCAAGTAGGTCATCGGCTCGATCTTCGGCATCTTGGTCAGATGTTTTGCCGGTACCGCGGCGTATTCCTGCCAGCCGGTATCGCCGAATACGATATCGCCTGCGCTAAGCCCCGGCGCTCTCGACGAGACGACTTCGCCGATGCCGCCGCCCGCCATCACCGTATTGGCCTCGACCGCTGCCCGATAGGTGGCGCCGTGCATCCATGCCCGGTTGGCCGCATCGAGCGAGATGAAACGCACCCGCAACAAGGCCTCGCCATCGCGCGCCTCGGGAATGGTTCCCTCCATCATCCTGAAATGCTCGGGCGCGAGTTTTCCGGTCGGCTTCTCCACCAGCAGGATCTGGCGATTGGTCCCGTCGTTCATGGCTTCCTCCGCTGTCTGTTCTTGATGCAGCCACCGCGCAAGAAATGCGCATTTCCAAGCCTTGCTTAACCCTTGGCCGCATTGTGCGTTGCATAAGAGGCTAGTCCGGCGGCGTCCGTTCCACAACGGTAACATCGTGGCGATTGATGCGTGTTGCGTCGGCCATGAAATCTGCCACACTCGGTCACGCTGGGAACTTACGGGGGTAAGACGATGTCGAACAGGTTTACGCAATACATTCTGATCGCGATGGCGCTCGGCATCGTGATGGGGACGCTGGTCTTCACCTATCTGCCGGACATCCGCGGTGATATCGCTTCAAGCGTCAACCTGATCGCCATGCTGTTCCTGCGCCTGATCAAGATGATCATCGCGCCGCTCGTGTTTGCGACCCTGGTCGGCGGCATTGCCCACATGGGAAGCGGCGCCAAACTGGGGCGGATCTTCGCCAAGACCATGGGATGGTTCGTCAGCGCGTCCTTCGTGTCGCTGCTGCTCGGCCTCGTGATGGTCAATCTGTTGCAGCCGGGCGCCAATTTCCCGGGAACGCTGCCGGACAAGGCGCAATCGACCGGATTGCCGGTATCGGCATTCTCGATCGAGAAGTTCCTGACCCATCTGATCCCGACCTCGATCGCGGACGCGATGGCGCAGAACGAGATCTTGCAGATCGTGGTTTTCGCCGTGTTCTTCTCGGTCGCGCTCGGCGCCATGCCGGAGCGCTCCAAGCAGATTCTTTCGGTAATCGATGATCTCGGCCACATCATGCTCAAGGTGACCGGCTATGTCATGCTGTTCGCACCGATCGCGGTGTGGGCGGCAATCATGGCGACCGTGTCCAAGAACGGGCTCGCCGTGTTGTGGAAGCTCATCGTGTTCATGGGCGGCTTCTACTTCTCGCTGCTGATCCTGTGGGGCATTCTGGTCGTGGTCGGGTTCATCGTGATCGGGCCCAGATACAGCCATCTGCTGCGGCTGATCCGCGAACCGCTGATGATCGCGTTCTCGACGGCGAGTTCGGAGGCCGCTTATCCCAAGACGCTGGAAGGCCTCAACCGCTTCGGCGCCTCGTCGCGGATATCGAGCTTCGTGCTGCCGCTCGGCTATTCGTTCAACCTCGACGGCACGATGATGTATTGCACCTTCGCCAGCATCTTCATCGCGCAGACCTACAAGATCGAAATGTCGCTCGGTACCCAGCTCGCGATGCTCGCAACGCTGATGATCACCTCAAAGGGCGTGGCCGGCGTTCCCCGCGCCTCGCTCGTGGTGATCGCCTCGACGCTCAGCCAGTTCGGCATCCCCGAGGCGGGCCTCCTGATGATCATGGGCATCGACACGTTCCTCGATATGGGTCGAAGCGCCACCAACGTGATCGGCAACTCGCTCGCGACCTCCGTGGTGGCGAAGTGGGAGGGCGAATTGGCTCCCGAGCACGCGCTGGGTCCAGACGACGTGGTGCCGCCGAGCATGATTCCCGGCGAAGTCCCAGCGATGGGTCATTGACGGGAGGACACCATGCGCCGAGCGCCGGGAAGATCGATTGGGGCCTGCGGCCTTTGGCTCGCAGGATGCCTGCTGACGACGGCCGCCGGCGCCCAGACCGGCGGCGAGGGGTTGAGCGCGACGCTGGCGGCCATCAAGAGCCGGCACGTCGTGCATCTCGGCTATCGCGAAAGTTCGCCGCCGTTCTCCTTCCTCAACCAGGCCAACCGGCCGATCGGCTACAGCCTCGAACTTTGCGAGGCGGTGGTCGAGGAGATCGGCGTCGAGGTGGACGATCCCAATCTCACGATAGAATACGTCAAGGTTACCTCCGACGACCGCATTCCGGCCGTCGTGCAGGGCAAGATCGATCTGGAATGCGGCTCGACCACCGCCAATGCCGAGCGCGCGAAACAGGTGGCGTTCTCGCCGCTGATGTTCGTCGCCGGCACCAAGCTGATGGTTGCGAAGGATTCACCGATCTCGGCGCCCAAGGACCTGCAAGGCAAGACCGTCGTCGTCACCAAGGGCACGACCAACGAACAGGCCATGCATGCGGTCGACAAGAAGTTCAACCTGGGCCTCAAGATCGTGACGGCGTCCGACCACGAACAGTCCTATCAGATGCTGGTGGACGGCAAGGCCGATGCCTTCGCGACCGACGACATCCTGCTTTACGGCCTGATCGCGCGGCACAAGTCGCAGGACAAGTTCCACGTCGTCGGCGATTACTTGTCCTACGATCCCTACGGGATCATGTTCCACAGGGGCGATCCGCAGCTGACGGCGGTCGTGGAGCGCACCTTCCGCAAGCTCGGGACCAACCACGATCTCGTTCCGCTCTACAACAAGTGGTTCGTTTCCCGCCTGCCGACCGGCGAGCGGATGAACGTGGCGATTTCGCCGCAGCTCGAGGATGCCTTCAAGGCGCTTGACGATACCGAGGGCGTCAGCAACTAGGGGCTTTTCGTCGTGCCCGGCCAAAGCCGTCTGTCTTGCGCAGACGGCGTAAACTTGTCTGCGCTGCCGGGCATCCACGTCTTTCTTTGGTAGTTACAGGATGAAGACGTGGATGGCCGGGCATAGGCGAGCGAAAGCGACGCCGTTCTTCGAACGGCTTTGCCCGGCCATGACGAGTTCTGCAGTCAAGACTTCTGGCCCGACTCTATGAGTAGCGCTTGGCTCACACGGTATTTTCAGGGCTTGAGGTGAAGCGCGGATTTGGTCGCGTTGAGCGCGTTACTAAAAACAGCCTTGGTTTGACCGGCGATCGTCTGGCTGTCGTAAGTCGCGCCGGCCGAGAAGCCAGTCTTTGCCCTCAAGCCGACCGCGACCTGGCTCTGGTGAAGGATGTTGGCAAAGGTCGACGATGTCGCGGCTTTGGCCCTGTTCAAATTGTCTGCCTGCCTGCCGGGAAAAGCGACGGTCGAAGACGAGACGGATGACGTGTCGGCCATGTGGGACTCTCCCAGGAGACGCCAACATCGGCCGGTTATGGTTAATGAAGCGTTAAGGCCGCGAAGGGCCTGACCTCGCTTTAGAAAAAAGCGAGATCCTTCGCATCAAGCCCGCGCGCGACGGCGGCAAATTCGATCGCGGTGAACAATCCGCCGGCCACATAGATTCGACGGTTAAGTGAGGCGGCACGCGCTTGGCTTGTCGCGAAAGCTTGCCCGATCGTGGCAGCGATCGCGACATCGGCGCGCGGGTTGTGCCTTCGCATGAGGGCGGCGAGCGCGTCTGCATCTCCGCCCTTGTGATGCGCGGCGGTGCAAATGATGACGTCGAACGCGGGCGCCAGCGCGTCCGCGATCTCCTCGGCCTTTTTGTCGAAGGAGACTCCAATGACGAGGATCCACCCCTCGGCGCCATAGGTTTGCTTCAGCCCGGCGAGCGACTGCCTGATTCCGTCAGGGGTATGACCGACGTCGATGACGACAAGCGGGTCTTGTGCGATCGCCTCAAGTCGGCCAGGCCAGCGCGCCTCGCGCAGTCCCGATCGCACGGCAGTCTCGAGGGGTGCGCCGGTCTTGAAACCCCGCCTGCGCTCCAGCCAGCGCAGGAACAACGCGGTTGCAATCGCGGCGTTGTTGAGCTGGAAACCGCCTGACAAGGCAATCTTCAGCGCGCGTAATTCGTGATCGCCGAAGGCGAAATCGAAGTTTTGGCCTGCGGCCGTGATGGCTTCGCCGTTGAGGCGGATTTCGTCGCGGACGAACGGACTTTCGACGTTTCGGTTGCGGTTATATTCGACAATATGTGGCCGCAACAGCCGGCAGTTCTCGCCATAGATGATCGTGCCGCCACCTGCGCAGGCATCGCTCTTGTCGGATACGATCAGTTGCAGCGAGTGGCCGAGCAGTTCGGCATGTTCGTAATCGACCGAAGTCACCGCGGTGACATCGCTGCCCAGCAGGCGAACCGGATCATAGCGGCCGCCGATGCCGGCCTCGAACACCATGAATTCGCAATCGCTCTCCTGGAAATAGAGACATGCGAGCGCGAACATGGCCTCGAACGCGCCGAACCGTTCGCCGCGTTGTCTTGAAATGATGCCGATTGCGACCGAGATGCGCTGCGCAAGCTCCCGCAATGGCTCATCGCCGATCGCCACGCCGCCGATCTGAAACCGCTCGTTGACGCGAAACAGATGCGGTGAGGTGAATAGCCCCGTGCGCAGGCCATAGGCGCGCGAGATCGAAGCGCAAAAAGCGGCGGTCGAGCCCTTGCCATTCGATCCCGTGATCGCGACCGATCTTTGCTGTAGTCGGGCGCGGTCGATGCCGAGAGTCTCAAGCAACTCGGCCATTCGCGCGAGGCAAATGCCATCGCCGTATTTCGGCAGATCAAACATCGAGCAGTCCGATTGCGGAAAAGCCGTGACGCCAGATCTTGAGAATCAAGTCTGGCCGTTGCAATTCTTCCAGCAAGCGAATCGAGGGGTTGGAATTGACCTCGATGATCGCGGTCGCATCCGCCACTCCGCCGATATCCGCGAACAGGTCGACGGCGGCGGCCCGCAATCCAAGCGTTTTGGCGGCTTTTCGCGCCATCGCCAAGGCGGCCGCGGAGCGCGGAGATTCAAAGGCCATGCTGCCGCCCACGCTTAGATTCATCCGGCCCGGAATTTCCCAACGTTCGCCCTTGGGCAAAACGACGTCGAGGGAATCTTGCGGCATCGCCGCCGGATCGATCGCCGAAAGACCTCGCGCCTTCAGCGTGGCGTTGTGGGTGGCGAGGAGATCGCGCACGCTGAGCACGCCGTCACCTGCGAGGGCGGGCGGAAACTTTCGCGCGGAATAGACGATCTCCTCGTCCAGCAGAAATATCCGACACTCGAGGCCGCTTGCGACCGGCTGCATCAAGACCGCGTCGTAATGCGGCGAAACCTCATCAAGATATCGATCGAGCTCGGCCTCGCTATGAATCGTTTGCGCAAAATCGCCGCGCGATCCCGTGAGCGGTTTGACAAACGCGCGTCCGTTCAGTTTCCTGAAGTAGCCGAAAGCATCATCGCGCTCATGCCCCGAGGGACGATGCGCGCGGAGGCGGGATTTGAGGAAAAAATAGTCGCCGCCGAGCGTTGCAATGCCGGCATCTTCAAGAATCCGGTTGGAGAAATATTTGTCGGATGCAAGCGTCGCAGCGGTGGCGTTGTTTTGCGGATACCAGGAGCAGCGCCCGGCGCCGAAATAGACGGTCCTTGCCTTCGAGGCCACGCGAAAAATCAGCCCGGTGCCGTCGTCGATGTCTTCAAAGTCCAGCCCGAGTTCGGCGCTGGAATAGGCGGCATATACCGCCTGATCCGGATAGAAGGCGGGCTTTCCCGCGCGAAATTCCCGCAAGTTCCGCATGCAATATCAGGCGATCTGGCATTCCGGTTTTTTCAAAGAATATCTCTAACGATTTTTTCATGCGGGGCGGCAATTAATCACCCAAATTGCGCGCCTCCTCAGCAAGTTAATTGCGTCGAAGGTCCCATGCAGAGAAGGTTTGTGGCGACAGCCGCATTAAGCGGCCGGCTCTGCAATTTCCGAACGGTTATCCCGCACTGCAGCGTGTTGACTATCGGCGCAATTAGGCTACCTGAGAGGCCGTAATTCCTCAATTGCCACAGAGGCTTCCGCGCACTGGCGCGGACGGGTCCCGCAGGGCTTTTCGCGAAGACGAGATCGGAAAAACATGAGCGCGTTTCATCGAGAGAAGGTTCTTTCTGTCCACCACTGGACCGACACGCTTTTCAGCTTTCGAGCCACCCGCAACACCGGCTTCCGGTTTCAGAACGGACAATTCGCGATGATCGGCCTGGAGATCGAGGGCCGCCCGCTGATGCGCGCCTATTCGATGGCGAGCGCCAATCACGAAGACGAGCTCGAATTCTTTTCGATCAAGCTGGCCGACGGCCCGCTCACGTCCCGCCTGCAGAAGATCAAGGAAGGCGACACCATCCTGGTCGGCCGCAAGGCCACCGGCACGCTGGTCGCCGACAATCTGATCCCGGGCCAACGATTGCTGCTGCTGTCGACCGGCACGGGGCTCGCCCCGTTCGCGAGCCTGATCAAGGACCCGGACGTCTACGACAAGTTCGAGAGCATCGTTCTGGTTCACGGCTGCCGGCAGGTGTCCGAACTTGCTTACGGCGAGGAACTGGTGGCGAATTTGCAGAACGATGAATTGTTCGGGCCGTTGCTCGCCGGGAAGCTTGTCTATTATCCGACCGTCACCCGCGAGCCCTTCCGCAATCGCGGCCGCATCACCGACCTGATCACCTCGGAGCAGTTGTTCAACGATATCGGCCAGGAGCCGCTCGATATCGCCGGCGACCGCATCATGATGTGCGGCAGCCCGGCGATGCTGGAAGAATTGCGCCAGATGTTCGATGCCCGCGGCTTTGTCGAGGGCAGCCACAGCGAACCCGGTCACTTCGTGATCGAGAAGGCTTTCGTGGAAAGGTGAGCCGGCCGAACTTGACGGGATCGGTGATGCGGCTTGGTTTAGGCGAGGCGCTGCCGCATCAGATCATCGACGTCGAGCCGGCGCGTGAACATCGCGAGCGAACCGTCCGCCGCCCGCGGCCATTCGGCTTGCGGGCGGTCCCAATAGAGTTCGACACCGTTTTCGTCGGGATCGCGCAAATAGAGCGCTTCGCTCGCGCCGTGATCGCTGGCGCCGTCGAGCGGAATGCCGGCGCCGATGACGCGATGCAACGCGTCCGCCAGCGCCGCGCGGGTCGGATACAGGATCGCGGTGTGAAATAGCCCCGTCGTTCCCGGAGCAGGGGGATGGCCGCCTTTGCTTTCCCAGGTATTCAGCCCGATATGATGGTGATAGCCGCCCGCCGAAATGAATGCCGCGCCCGAGCCGTAGCGTTGCATCAGCTCAAAGCCGAGCACGCCGCAATAAAAGCCCAGCGCGCGATCGAGGTCGGCGACCTTGAGATGAACATGGCCGATTCTGGCACCGGCGACGATGGGCGAATCTTGCGGCATGGTCTCGTTCCCTGCGCTCCCCGGATCAGCGGCGCACCGCTTTGCGCTGCACCGCGTCCGGGACAGGTAAGTTGCAGTCGCCGTTCACGCAAGCTCCGACGCCTGTCCCTCGGGCAGGTCGAATTCGAAGGTGTTCAGTGTCATCGAGACCATGGTGTAATAGCCGCAAAGGCCGATGACCTCGACGAGCCCGCGCAAAGAGAGCACGTCGACGGCCTCGTCATAGAGCGCCTTGGTCAAGCCGTGCGCCTCATGCAGGGATTTCGCGACATCGTAGATCATCTGGCCCTTGGGGTCGTCGAACTTCGGCGTGCGGCGATCGCGGATGTCGTCGATGATCTGCGGATCCATGCTTCCCTGGAGGGCGAGGCGCTTGTGGGCGAACCACTCGTAATGCGAGGTCCAGTGCCGGGCGGTGACGAGGATGGCGATCTCGGAGAGTTTTGCCGGAAATATCGTGTCGAAACGCAATACCTCGCCAAGGCGCGTGGCATGACGCGCCATTTCCGGGCTGTTGAGCCAGGCCATCATCGGTGCCGGCGGCCTGCCGCGCTTGCCGGCGATCGCCTCGTCGTAAATCTCTTTCTGATCGGCGCCCATCTCATCGGGCGAAAGCAATTTCAGCCGCATCGTCGTTTCCTCTTGTTTTTTCGGTCGCTGCGTTTGCGAATACAGGTGATCCGGCCAGATCGCCAGCCGCCTCCTCATTGCGAGCGATAGCGAAGCAATCCAGAACCGGACAAAGAAGCAAGCATGGATTGCTTCGGAGCTTACGCTCCTCGCAATGACGGAGGAGCTTGAGAATGCGGACGCCCTACCGGATCGGCGGCGCGTATTGAATGCCGCCGGCGCTCCACAGCTGGTTGAGTCCACGCGGAATCTTCAATTTGGACTCCGAGCCGACGTTTCGCTCGTAGACTTCGCCATAATTGCCGACATGCCGGATAACGCGGACCGCCCAATCCTTTGTTAGGCCCAGCTCCCCGCCGTAGTTGCCATCGGTGCCGACCAGCCGCATCACGTCGGGTTTCTTCGATTTCAGCGCTTCGTCGATGTTCTTGGAGGTGACGCCGAGTTCCTCGGCGTTGATCATCGCATACAGCGTCCATTTCACGATCAGCATCCAGTCATCGTCGCGAAGCCGCACGACGGGGGCGAGCGGCTCCTTTGAGATGACATCGGGAAGGATGACGTGGTCGTTGGGCTTGCCGAGATTGAGCCGCAGCGCATAAAGCTGCGACACGTCGGCGGTCAGCGTATCGCACTGCCCGGATTCATAGGCCTTGACGACGTCCTCCAGTCTGCCGAACTTCTTTTCCTCGTACTTCATGTTGTTGGCGCGGAAGTAGTCGGCGAGGTTGAGCACCGTCGTCGTGCCGTCCTGCACGCAAACCTTGCTGCCATTGAGGTCGAGCGCGGAATCGATGTTGCGGGCGCGAGGCAGCATGAAGCCCTGGCCGTCATAGTAGGCGACAGCCGGAAAATACAGGTCGTAGGACGTCTCGCGCGACATGCTCCAGGTCGAGTTGCGCGAGAGAATGTCGACTTTCCGGTTTTGCAATTCCCGGAAACGCTCATTGGCGTCGAGCGGAACGAACTTCGCCTTTTTCGGATCGTCGAAGATCGCGGCCGCAACCGCGCGGCAGAAATCGACGTCAAAGCCGGTCCAGTTGCCCTGGTCGTCGGGGATCGAGAAGCCGGGCAGGCCCTTGTTGACGCCGCACAGCACCTCGCCGCGGCGAACCGTCCGTTTCAGCGTGCGCGTGTCGTAGAGTTCGTAGGCGACAGCGATTGCCGCGACCGCGACTGCGACCAGTAGCCCAATCAGGAGGCCGCCTCGGAATGTCCGCATGATCTGTCTCTCTCCCGATATCGGGAAGTTGCAATGACTTTTTGAGGAAATGCGCCGCCGTTATAGTTCCGGCTTCTGACGAACCACGACCTTGGTCCCCACCGGCACCCGGCCATAGAGATCGGCGACGTCGGTGTTGACCAGGCGGAAGCAGCCGGACGATACCTTGGTGCCGATCGTATCCGGGCGGTTGGTGCCGTGAATGCGATAGACCGTGGTCCCAAGATACATCGCACGTGCCCCGAGCGGATTGCCCGGGCCACCGGCCATGAAGCGCGGCAGATAGGGCTGCCGTTCGATCATTTCCGGCGGCGGTACCCAATCCGGCCACTCCGCCTTGCGGGAAATATTCAACAGCCCCTGCCACTGAAAGCCGTCACGGCCGACCCCGATGCCATAACGCAGCGCGCGACCGCCCGGCTGCACCAGATAAAGATGCCGCTCGGTGGTCGAGATGATGATGGTGCCCGGCGGCTCGGTGGTGCGGAAATACACCATCTGCTTCTGCCACTCCGGATCGAGCTCGTAGGAATCATCCGCAATCAGTCCGGGCTGGTCGCCGGAATCGGGCTGCTGCGCCATGCTGGGGGAGGCCGTAAGCATCAGGCCTGCCACTGCGACCGCTGTGCAGATCAGGTGACGAATTCTTATCATTGGGGCCTCTCTCCCGTCGCTCGGTCGCTGGTGCCGCCACGCCCGCCAAGTCCATACCAGTCAAAGCCTGTTCCCATCAAATCTCAGGGGCAGGATGATGGCAAGCCGTGGTTCTGATCCCTGGCCTTTTACAGGCAACGCGGCGATTTTCAAAAAGCTTTCCAGGTAGATGCGGCCCGGAAGTCACCGGCGGTGCCGGCATTGCCAAGCGGGAACACTAAAAAGCGAACGGCCGTCAGATGAACGGCCGCGCTTTTTCGGTTTTGAAGTCGAACGAAATGGCAGCCGATGGAGTTCAGGCGGCCAGACTCTCCACGCCCGCCACCTTAAGCAGATCGGCGAGCTGCTTGCGGGCATAAAACATCCGGGTCTTCACCGTGCTCTGGGGAATGCCGATGATGTTGCCCACTTCCTCGACCGATTTCTCATGGTAGTAGACGAGATTGATGATCTCGCGATGCGCGGGCGACAATTTTGCCACACAGGCGTGCAGGATCGCGCTGGTGTTGCTGCGATCGAGACAGGCTTCCGGCGTATCGGCATCGTCGGCGATCTCAAGCATCTCCTCCTGATCGATGTCTTCGTGCCGGCGCTGACGCAACGCGGTCAGGGCCTTGAAGCGCGCGATGGAGAGCAGCCAGGTGGAGACCTGCGAGCGTCCCTGAAACTGGCTCGCGGTGCGCCAGACGTCGAGGAAAACCTGGCTGGTCAGATCCTCCGCCGTGGTGGTGTCGCGCACCATCCGCAGGACGAAGCGGTACACCCGCACATTGTGACGAGAATACAGAATATGCATCGCAGCCCGGCCACCCTCGGCAATGCTTTCAAGCAGCGCGTCGTCCGATGTCGCCTGGGCGGCGATGATGCCTTGGCGAGCTGCGGCATTGATGGCTACGACGTTCGACATGACGATCTCCCGGTGTCGCCGTGGTGGCGGCGCTTCGTTGGCCCATTGGTAGTCAGCGAAGGTTTCGGGACGTCTGCGCGAAAAGCAAAAAATGGTTTCATGCGCGGGAAAATTGTTTCGTCGCAGCCCGCGCAACGAAACATTTCGCATGGAAAAGCCAGCAATTTGAAGCAGTTAAATCTCAGGTTGTGATTCGCAGCTGCGACGAATCCCCTGAGGGAACAAAACTTTCGGCAGATGACGGCTGCGGCCTGCCGGCGGTGCAGGCCAACTTCAGCGGCAGCTCGAATTGGCGGACAGGATATCCCGCATGATCTGGTTCTGGATGGCCGGCGCGGTGGTCAGCGAGACGTGTCCGTAACTGGTTTTTCCCATGTCGACGTTCTGCAGCATGCCGTGGAAGTGCCCGCCGCGTTCCACCGCCGTTCCCACCCCGCTGGACAGATAGAAATTCTTCAACTGGCGGACGTTGTTGGGAACGACCGTCTTGACGACCGGGTCGATCGTGACGATCAGGGCGACATGAAGGCCCGCTTGTTGCAGATGCTCGGCCATGCTCACGGCCGCGCTCCCGCCGAGCGAATGACCAACCAGCACGATGGAGCCAATCCGGCCGCTCTTGCATCCCTCCATGGCTTCGCTGGCGAGCGCCTCGGCAAACGCATGGTTGGCGATCGTGACATCGATATTTCGCCGCTGCAGGTCTTCGTTGAGCTGATCGAGCCCGGGCGACAGCACGTTGGTCAAACCGCGCAGCAGGTAGACTTTCTTGTGCATGCCGGGGTTGGCCGCGGCGGAAGCTGCTGACCAGGTGCCGATAGCCATGGCGACGAGGGCCACGCATTTTATCGCAAACCGGGAAATCGCGCAGAGAAGGGAGAGCATGAGATCGGTAATCCCCTGAGGTACAAAGCCGTCGCTTGATGGTGATGGCCGGCCAAGGCGCATTGACTACTGCATTGGTACATTGAAATCCAGAAACGAGTGGTCTGCTGCGACAGTTTGACGAAGGCTGTCCCCAGCCGCATCGGTGGCCGCAGTTTCTTGACGCGATGTCGCTCAGGCTTTGTCGCCTACCGGCGAGAACAGATACCCGCCGCCGCGAATGGTCCTGATGACGGCCGGTTTGGTGGGATCGATCTCGATTTTTCGGCGGATTCGCATGATACGAAGGTCGACCGCGCGATCGAAGGCTTCGCTGTCGCGGGCATTGGCGAGTTCCAAAAGCCGCTCGCGCGACAGCACCCGCTTCGGATTTGCCGCAAACACCTTGAGCAGCCCGAATTCGGAGGCCGTCAGCGGATGCTCGTTGCCCTCATCGTCGCGTAAAGCCTGCGCCTGAAGGTCGAGCCATTTGGTGCCGAATCGCACCAACAGGTCCTTGGCCGCCTTCGCACTGCCCGCCTCATTTGCCGCCTGCGCCCGGGCCGGTGTGCTTCGCCGCAAGACCGAGCGAATCCGCGCCATCAGTTCGCGCAATTCGCAAGGCTTCGCGACATAGTCGTCGGCGCCAAGTTCCAGCCCGACCACACGATCGATCGGGCTTGCAGTGGCCGTCAGCATGATGACCGGTACATTGATACGGCTTTTCAAATCGCGAATAATGGAGAGCCCGTCTTCTTCCGGCATATTCAGGTCGAGCACGACGAGATCGGGCACGCCGCTCTCGATTGCCGAACGCAGGCTGTTGCCGCCGTCGCAAAGCGTCACGGTGAAACCGTGCATTTTGAGATAGTCGCCGACCATCTCGCGGGCGGGCGCCTCGTCGTCGACAATGATGATGTGCTGACTTTGGCTCATGGGATCACGCGTCTGCTGCCGGCAATGTGATGGTGAATGTCGAACCTTGCCCCGGCCCGCCGCTGTTGGCCGTGACCTCGCCGCCATGCATGTCGATGATGCGTTTGACGATCGATAGTCCCAGCCCCGTCGAGCTTTCCCCGGCGGTGGGCTTGGCGGAAAGCCGCTGGAAGCGCCCGAACAGCCGGCCGATATCCTCGGGCGACAGGCCAGCGCCTTCGTCGACGACGCGGATCACGGTCTTGTTCGCTTCACGGTCGACCTGCACCGAAATCCTGCCGCCGATCGGGCTGTATTTGACGGCGTTGCTGATGAGATTGTCGATGGCTTCGCGGATCCGGTCCGAGTCGCACATCGCGACGAGATCGGGCGCCGCCGAAACCGCAATCGATTGCTGCTTGTTGACGGCCAGCGGCTGATTGGCGTCGGCCACCTCGCCGACCAGCGTGGCGATGTCGACCGGCTCGCGGCGGATCGTGATGTCGAAGGCATCCGCCATGGCGTCCGATATCAGGTGGTCGACCATCGAGGTGAGACGCTTGGTGGCGTCGCGAATATGGCTCACCTGGGCGGTGATGCTGTCGCGGGAGGAATCGGCGGCGATCAGTTCGGTCAGCATTTCGGTGCGGCCGAGAATGACGCTGAGCGGATTCTTCAGGTCGTGGGCGACGGTGCCGAGAATTTCGTTCTTGAAGCCGTTGGCGCGTTGCAGCCGCAGCCATTGCGCCGACAGGCGGCGATTGGCCTGCATCAGCGCGCGGGTGCGCTGCGCGACGCGGTCCTCGAGCTGGGTATTGGCCTCGTTGAGCTGCTGGTAGAGAATGACGTTGTCGAACGCGATCGAGAGCCGGCTGCCGAAAATCTCGACGAGTGAGCGGTCGGTCTCCGACAGTTGCCGCGCGGCCTGCAGCAGCACTACGACCTCGCGCCCGCTGCCGGTGCGGATGTAGAGAACGGTGCGCTGATCGGCAAACTCGTGCTTGCGCCGCCGGAAGGCGGCTTCCACCATCGAGCGCAAATCGGGGTCGAGCGATCTGGCGCCTGAGGTGCCGGTGAAGCGGCTGTAACAGCCGGAACCCGCCAGCACCGAAAATTCGTCGCTCACCTCGCCGCCGTCGCGCAGCACCAGAATGCCGGCGCAATCGACATTGAGCAGCGAGGCGATCTGGGTCAGCACGCCCTCGGCGAGACGCTGCATCGACTTGAAGTCGTAGAGGGTCGAGGCGGCGTCGATGATGATTTCGAGCCCGCGGCGGGTTTGAACCATGCGCTCGAGCTGCTGATAGCTGCGCAACGCCGCGGTCAGCGAGGTAAACAGCTTGTCGGCCGTGAGTTCGGTCTTCGCCTTGTAGTCGTTGATATCGTACTGGACGATGACGCGGCGCTCCGGCGCCTGCCCGGGTTGCCCGGTGCGAAGGATGATGCGCACCGTCTCGTTCTTGAGTTCGTTGCGGATATATTCGACGAGATCAAGGCCGGCTGCGTCAGTCTCCATGATGACGTCGAGCAGCACCGCGGCGATGTCCTGATGCGCGCGCATCAGCGTCCGCCCTTCGGCGGCCGAATAGGCCGACAGGATTTCGAGCGTCTGTCCGTTGAGGCTGTAGTCGCTCAGCGCAAAGCGAGTGCCCTCGTGGACGGCCTGATCGTCGTCGATGACCGCGATCTTCCATTTGCGCGCGCCGGATACCTCCGGGGCGACGCCGGTATCGTCGATCAGGTGGAGGACATCGTCCTGTTCGGCCATGAAGCAGTCCTGTCGCGATCCTGGTTTTCGGTTGGCTGTCCGCCTTTGGCGGTCCTGTTGGCGGTTTTGGGCATGATAATGCGAAACGTGGTGCCTTGTCCCGGTCTTGAATCCAGCATCATCCGGCCACCCAGTTGCTGGGTGACGAGATTGTAGACGATGTGAAGGCCAAGTCCGGTGCCGCCCTCGTTGCGGCGTGTGGTGAAGAAGGGATCGAACGCCTGCCGCTGCACGTCGGGGGTCATGCCGGCGCCGTTATCAGCAAAAATGACCTCGACGTCGTCGCTGCCGCGGGGTTTTGCCGAGATCGTGATGGCGCCGGAGCGCCCGTCGGCAAAAGCATGGTTGGCGGCGTTGAGGAACAGGTTGGTCAGGATCTGGCCATAGGCGCCGGGATAGCCGTCGATGACGAGGTTTTCAGGCACCTCGACCGCCAGCGCGATGGAGGCTTTCTTCAGCGCAGGCCGCAGGCTCGCGATGATCTGGTCGGTCGCTTCGCTCAAATTGAAGGTCCGCCGCTCGGCGTGCGAACGGTCGACGGCAACCTGCTTGAAGGACTGAATGAGTTCGCCGGCACGATGCAGGTTTCCGACCAGTTGCTGGGCGGCGTCGCGCGAGGTCCTGACGAACTCTTCCAGCTGCGATCGCCGCAGCCCGTTGCCGGCCTTGAGCTCGGCCTCGAACGCCTCGGTGCGCCGCGCAAAGCTGGAAGCAACCGTCAAACTGATTCCGATCGGATTGTTCACCTCGTGGGCGACGCCCGCGACCAGTCCGCCAAGCGCCGCGAGGCGTTCGGCGTCGATCAGGTTCTGCTGGGCGGCGTTCAGCTCATGCAGCGCGTTCTCTGCCTTCTCCTTGGAAGCGCGCAACTCGTCTTCGGTCGTTCGCTTGGCGATCGCGTTTTCGCGGAAGACCTCCACCGCCCGCGCCATTTCGCCGACCTCGTCCTTGGCGCCGGTGCCCTGAACCTTGCGGTCGAAATCGCCCGAGGTGATCGCGGCCATCGCCGCCATGATCTGCTGCAACGGCAGCCGGATCGACAGCGCAATCAGCACGCCGGCGGTGATGATGATGCCGAGAAAGATCACCGCGACCGACAGCACTTTCCGGGAAATGTCGGCCAGCGTCTGGTCGAATGTTTCCTGCGCCCTCTGCTCGCGCTGCCGCATTTTGACCGACAGCTCATCGATCACGCCCGATGCCTCGGCCTGACTGGCATCGATCGCGTCGCGCAGCAACTCGGTGCGGTTGGTCAGTTGCGCCGACAATCTCGCCAGCCCCTCGCCGAGCGCCTTGGTGCTCGCGTTCAGACGCTGCAGCGCCATCCGCTGCAGATCGTTGTCGGCAAGGTCGCTCATGACGGGAATGGTCTGCCGGATGGTCTCGGTATTGCGGCTGGCTTCCTCGGCCGAGGCGGTTGCTAGCGAAAGGTAGTAGGCATTGGCGGCGACCAGCATCGCCGTGAAGGCCTCGCGGGATTTTCCGAGCGATGGCCAGATCAGTGCATTGCGGTGGCCGGTCGCGCCCTCGATGATCGAATAAAGCCCGGCCATGTCGCGGGCAGGGGTGAGGATCTGCTCCTCGTAGGTCTTGGTGATCGTCGCTTGCACGGCGCTCAACTGGCTAAAGCCGTTGAGGAAGCGCTCGGTGATATGCTCGAGCCGCTCGACCGAGCCCGACAGCATCGGGTCGTTCGAGGCGCGCGTCGTCAGGGTGCCGAGCACGGTCTCGCGCAGATGCGAGATCTCGGCGAACAGTTCCGGGCTTGGCTGATTGATGTAGCGATGGATCAGGTTTTGCAGGTGGCCGGTTTCGCTCTCGAGGCCCGCCAGAATCTTGTCGGATTCCCGCACCTGCCGCACATCGTCCCAGGCCGAGCCGAGCACCTGGACGCCGTTCCATATCAGCGCGACCAGCACCACGACCACGGCTGAGTTCAGCGCCGCGATCGACAGGATGCGCCAGCGGATCGGCACCGCGCGGACCAGCGCGACCAGCCGCGAATGGCCGCGCGAGGCCAGCGTCGCCGACGATTCCCTGGTGTCCTGCTGGTGGGTTTTCCAGATCAATTCAGTCGACCTTGCGAATTCGCTCAATCAGCGCCGCCGCGGCCGGGTTGCTCCTAGCCTTGGCGTAGATATTGGCCATCGCCGCTTCGAACGGCTTGCGGTCGAAGTCACTCACGATGGTGACGCCTGCGGCTTGCGCCTGGCGGCGCGATTGCTCCTCCAGGTCTCGCCATCGCTCGCGCATGAAACGGCTCGACTGCTGCGCCGCGTCGCGAAATATCGCCTGATCCTCTGCCGAAAGGCTCGCCCACGCCTTGTGCGACATCACCAGCACCTCCGGGCTCATCGTGTGCTCGGTGAGGGTATAGAAGCCGGCATATTTATAATGATCGGTGGTGACAAAGGACGGCCAGTTGTTTTCCGCCCCGTCGATCAGCTTGGTGGCAAGTCCTGTGCGCACCTGCCCATAGGGCAATTCGATCGGCTCCGCGCCGAGCGCTCTGATCATGTCGGACATCAATTCCGATTGTTGCACGCGAAGCCTCAAACCCTTCATGTCGTCGATGGTGCGCACCGCCCTCACGCTGTTGTAGATCGACCTTGCGCCGGAATCGTAGAATGTGAGGCCGACGAACCCGAACGGCTCGAAGCTGCCGAGGATTTCGTTGCCGATCGGGCCATCCAGCACCTTCTGCAAATGCTCGATGGAGCGGAACAGAAACGGCATCGCCAATACGTTCATGGCCGGCACAAAGGTCCCGATCAAAGCCACATTGGTGCGATTGAGGTCGATGGCGCCGGCGCGGGTCTGCTCGATGGTTTCCTTTTCCTCGCCGAGCTGGCGCGAGTGAAATACGCGAATCTGCAACCGGCCTGCCGTCTTCTCCTCGATCAGCCGGCCCATGAAGCGGAGCGCCTGGACCGTCGGATAATCCTCGCTCTGGGTGTCGGCGGCACGAAATTCGCGTGCCGGCGCGCTCGTCGTGACGGCCGTCAGAAGCAGCGCAGCGACGGTGATCACGGTCCGCGAAAGGTCGGCGCGCGTGTACACGGGCAACTGATCCCCCTGTAGTAATGTCGATGGCGGGAAAAAAAGGTTCAACGTTGGTCTCACGGTTGGATTTAAAGCACAAATTCGCGCACGCCGCCGCCGCTTGCGCCGTTCGCGCTTGTCTCTGCCTCGGAAGGCCGTCGCCCGGCCGATAAGGAAGGCCTCAACGAAGGCGAAAATCCTGCCCATTTATTCAGCAACTTTATCCCTATGTATGCAATGGATTTTTGCGGCCAGACGGCGGGTGCGCTCGCGAGCGGCTCGTTATCCGCAAGCTGAATCAGAGATTTAACGGCCGGTTAACGATCCGTTAAACCTTGGCACGAACCTTGCGATGCTTGCTCCAAAACTGACCTCGTCTGTTGGAGCATCCGATGAAGCGCCGCGATTTCCTCAAATCCGTATCAAGCATCGCCGTCGGCGCTGCCGTGCAGGCGCCCGCGATCTGGTCACCGGCCAAGGCCGACGCGCGCTCCGAGACATTGCTGGTGGTCACCGAAGGCGGCCCCAACAATCTCGACATTCATGGCGTCGGCACCAACCGTGCGGGCTACGAGACGTCGTGGAATTGCTACGACCGGCTGATCGGCCACGAAACCAAAACGCTGCCCGACGGCTCGCTGTCCTACGACCGCGACAAGTTCAAGCCGGAACTGGCCGAAGACATGAACGTCGGCGATATGTCGGTGACGTTCAAACTGAAGAGGAACGCCAAATTCCACGACGGCACGCCGGTCACGGCGAAGGATGTCAAATGGTCGCTCGACCGGGCGGTCACGGTCGGCGGCTTCCCGACGGTACAGATGAAAGCCGGCTCGCTGTCCGACAAGGAACAGTTTGTCATGATCGACGACAGTACCGTTCGCGTCGATTTTGCCAAGAAGGATCGCCTCACGCTGCCCGACCTCGCGGTGATCGTGCCGAGCATCTACAATTCCGAACTCCTGAAGAAGAAGGCCACGGAAAAGGATCCGTGGGCGATGGACTACACCAAAAGCAACACCGCCGGCAGCGGCGCCTACAAGGTGACGAGCTGGAAGCCGGGTGTCGAAGTCGTCTACGAACGCAACGAGGAATGGGCCGGCGGCAAGCTGCCTCAGCTCAGACGCGTGATCTGGCGCACCGTTCCCTCGCAGGGCAATCGCCGCGCTTTGATGGAGCGCGGCGATGCCGACATCTCCTTCGACCTGTCCAGCAAGGACACCTTCGAGATGAAGAAGGAGGGCAAGCTCGTCATCATCTCCAATCCGATCGGCAACGGCATGTATTCGATCGAGATGAACGTGAAGAATCCGCCGTTCGATAATCCGAAGGTTCGCCAGGCGGTCGCCTATGCCTTGCCCTACCAGAAGATCATGGATGCGGCGATGTTCGGCCTTGCCAATCCCCTGTTCGGCGGTCCCTCCAACAAGGTCGCCGATATCGCCTGGCCGGCGAAGACCGGTTACGCCAACGACATGGCGAAGGCCAAGGCGCTGATGGCCGAGAGCGGCGTCTCCGACATCGAAACCACGATCTCCTACGACCTTGGCACCAGTGACGTCAGCGAGCCCGTCTCCGTGCTGGTGCAGGAGGCTTTGGGGCAGATCGGCATCAAGACGACGATCAACAAGATCCCAGGCGCCAACTGGCGCAGCGAGATGGCCAAGAAGACGATGCCGCTGATGCTCAACTTCTTCTCCGGCTGGCTCGATTATCCGGAATACTTCTTCTTCTGGTGCTATTCCGGCCAGAACGCCATCTTCAACACATCGAGCTATGTGAACCCCGATATGGACGCGCTGATCGACGGCGCGCGCGCCGCCGCGGCCGTCGGCGACAAGGACAAGTACGCCAAAGACGTCGAGGGCTTCATCGCCAAGGCCTTTGACGAGGCTCCGCGAATTCCGCTGTTTCAGCCGTTCCTCAACGTCGCCACGCAGAAGAACATTTCCGGCTACGTCTACTGGTTTCATCGCCAGCTCGACTACCGCTCGATCGTGAAGGGGTAAGGCGGACCAGCGGCTTCGGCGTGACCACGGTCCGGCGCAAAGCCAGCGGATCCGGATAATTCTGGAGCTTGAACACCATGGTGATCCTCAAGCGGCTCGCAACCGTCCTGCCGACCCTGATCGGCGTCGTGATCGTCACGTTTCTGCTGACGCGCGTGTTGCCGGGCGATCCGGCGGTGTATTTCGCAGGGCCCGCGGCAACCCCGCAGTCGATTGCCGAAATCCGAAAATCGCTGGGTCTCGATCGGCCGCTGCCCGATCAGTTCGCCCGCTACGTCAATGATCTCGCGCACGGCAATTTTGGCAATTCGCTGTCGACCGGCCGCCCGGTCGCCGCCGAAATCTCAAGCCGCCTGCCGGCCTCGGCCGAGCTCACTTTGATGGGACTGTTTCTGGCGATTGCGATTGCGGTGCCGCTTGGCATCTTTGCAGCCGTCAAGCAGGGCTCGCTGATCGATCATCTGTGCCGGGTGATCGCGACCGCCGGCGTCTCGTTGCCGGTGTTCTTTACCGGGCTGCTATTGGTCTATGTATTCTACTTCCGGCTCGGCTGGTCGCCCGCGCCGCTCGGCCGGCTCGATGCGTTTGCGACATCGCCGCCCGACATCACCGGCTTCTATCTGATCGACAGTTTGATCACGGGGAATTTCGAGACCTTCCGCGCCGCGCTCAGCCAGCTGATCCTGCCGGCGGTGACGCTGGCCGTCTTTTCGCTCGCACCGATCACGCGCATGACCCGCGCCTCGATGCTGGCGGTGCTCGCGTCCGAATTCATCCGGACCGCGCGCGCCAGCGGTCTCAACGGCCGCACGGTGATCCTGACCTATGCCTTTCGTAACGCGATGCTGCCGGTCGTGACCACGCTCGGCATGGTGTTCTCGTTTCTGCTCGGCGCAAACGTGCTGGTGGAGAAAGTCTTCGCCTGGCCCGGCATCGGCTCCTACGCGGTGGAGGCGCTGCTGCAATCCGACTTCGCGCCGGTGCAAGGTTTTGTGCTCACCATGGCGGTGCTCTACGTCGCGCTCAACCTCCTCATCGACATGCTCTATGGCGTGATCGATCCGCGCGTGAGGGTCGAGGCATGACCGAAGCCGGCCTCGCGGCGGCGCAGCCCGCCAGCATTCCGACCAAGCCCCCGACCAACTCGATTCTGCGCCATGCTATTTATGTGGTGGCGGACAATCCGGTGACCGGATTGTCATTCGGTCTGTTCGTCCTGATCGCGCTCTGCGCGGTGTTCGGCCCCTATGTCGTGCCCTACGATCCGCTCGCGAGCGACACCTCGGCGACGCTGCAATCGCCGTCGCTGCACCATTTGTTCGGCACTGATCTGCTCGGACGTGACATTTTCAGCCGCGTGGTGGTTGCAACCCGTCTCGATTTCTTTATCGCGATTGCCTCCGTCGCCCTGGTGCTTGTCATCGGCGGGCTTGCCGGAATCGCCGCTGGCTTCTTCGGCGGGTGGACCGACCGCATTATCGGGCGCATTTCCGACACCATCATGGCGTTCCCGCTGTTCGTTCTGGCGATGGGCATTGTCGCAGCGCTCGGCAATACCGTGACCAATATCGTGATTGCGACCGCGATCATCAATTTTCCGCTTTACGTCCGTGTCGCCCGCGCCGAAGCCAATGTGCGGCGCGAGGCGGGCTTCGTGCAGGCCGCGCGGCTTTCCGGCAATAGCGACATGCGGATCCTGCTGACGCAGATCCTGCCGAACATCATGCCGATCATGATGGTGCAGATTTCGCTGACCATGGGCTACGCCATCCTCAACGCCGCCGGGCTGTCGTTCATCGGGCTCGGCGTCAAGCCGCCGACGCCGGAGTGGGGGATCATGGTGGCGGAGGGCGCCACCAACATCATTTCCGGCGAGTGGTGGATCGCCTTCTTTCCCGGCGGGGCGCTGATGATTGCGGTGTTCTGCTTCAACCTGCTCGGCGACGGCTTGCGCGATCTGGTCGACCCGCAGCGGAGGACGTGAGAATGCTTGCTGCGCCAAGATGGTGCGTTCTCTTCACCTCTCCCCGCTTGCGGGGAGAGGTCGGATCGCTTGCGATCCGGGTGAGGGGGAGTTTCAGCATATTCGTCGATCTCCTGTATGCGCTGACAGTCGCCCCTCACCCCAACCCTCTCCCCGCAAGAGCGGGGCGAGGGAGCAGAGCTAGCGCGCGGAGCGAAAGATGACCGCGGTGCCGCTGCTCGACGTCCACGACCTGACGGTGGAATTCGCCACCCGCCGCGGTATCGTGAAAGCCGTGCAGCACGTCAATATTGCGGTCGCCAAGGGCGAGACGCTCGGCATCGTCGGCGAGTCCGGCTCCGGCAAATCGGTGACGTCCTATGCCGTGATGCGGATTCTCGACCGCGCCGGCAAGATCGCCGAAGGCTCGGTTCACTTCTCCGGCGTCGATGTCAAAGGGGCGACCGAGGATCAGATGCGCGACCTGCGCGGCCGCGAAATGTCGATGATCTTCCAGAGCCCGCGGTTGGCGCTCAACCCGATCCGCAAGATCGGCCACCAGATCGAGGACGTGCTGCTGCAACACGTCCAGGTCGACCGTTCGCAGGTCACTGACCGGGCGATTGCAGCGCTTGAGCAGGTCAAGATCGCGCGTCCCCGCGAGCGCTATCATGCCTATCCGTTCCAACTGTCGGGCGGGATGTGCCAGCGGGTCGTGATCGCGCTGGCGCTCGCCTGTGGGCCGCGGCTTTTGATCGCCGACGAGCCGACCACCGGTCTGGACGTCACGACCCAGAAAGCGGTGATGGATCTCGTCGTCGAATTGACCAGGCAGCGCAACATGTCGACGATCCTGATCACGCACGATCTCGGACTGGCGGCGGCCTATTGCGACCGTGTTGTGGTGATGGAGAAGGGACGCGTGGTCGAAACCGCGCCCTCGGCCAATATCTTCGCCAAGCCCGAACACCCCTACACGCGAAAGCTGATGCGCGCGACGCCACGGATCGGCGTCTCCTTGCGCGATCTGTTGCCGGAGGAGGAATCGCAAGCCGCGGCTGGAACTAATCTAGCCATCGCTTCAAAGACGATGGACCCCCGGGTCAAGCCCGGGGGTGACGGCTCAACAAGCGGCGAGGCAAAACCGCTTCTGCTCGTCGAAAAACTGGTGAAGGAGTATCCGCGTCAGGGCGCGCCGGCGATGCTGGCCAAGTTGTTCGCGCGCAAGCCGCCGGCCGAGCCTGAAACCTTTCGCGCGGTCGACGGCATCAGCTTTGCCGTGGGCCATGGCGAAAGCCTCGGCCTGGTCGGCGAATCCGGCTGCGGCAAGTCCACCACGTCGATGATGGTGATGCGGCTGTTGGACCAGACGTCGGGCCGCATCATGTTCGACGGCGAAGAGATCGGCGGCATCCTGCCCAACGCGTTTGCGCGCTTGCCGCAGCGCAAGAGCATCCAGATGGTGTTTCAGGATCCAACCGACAGCCTCAACCCGCGCTTTACCGCCGTGCGCGCGATTGCCGATCCGATTATGCGGCTTGGCGGCATCAAGGGGCGCGAAGCGCTGCGGGCCCGCTGCGAGGAACTGGCCGATATGGTCGGACTGCCGCTCAACCTGCTCGATCGTTTTCCGCATCAATTGTCAGGCGGGCAGAAAGCCCGCGTCGGCATTGCGCGCGCAATTGCGCTCAATCCAAAACTTGTTATCCTCGACGAGCCGACCGCGGCGCTCGACGTTTCGGTGCAGGCGGTGGTTTTGAACCTGCTTCAGGACCTCAAGCAGTCGCTCGGCATGAGCTATTTGTTCGTCTCGCACGACCTGAACGTGGTGCGGCTGTTGTGCGACCGTGTCATTGTGATGCGGACGGGCCAGATCGTCGAGCAGGGCACTTCCGCCCAGGTCTTGGGCGATCCGCAAAATGCCTATACAAAGGAGCTGTTGACGGCGATTCCCCATCCGCCGCTGCCGGCCGCTTGATAGACGAATGAACGATTAAAGGCTGAAATGGCTGAAGATTCGCTGGACGACTATATCGACGCCGCCTCCAAGGCCCTGAGGCTTCCGGTCAAGGATGCCTGGAAACCGGCGGTGCGGGCCAATCTCGAAGTGTCCATGAGATTGGCGCGGCTGGTGGATGAATTTGCGCTCCCCGACGAAGCTGAGCCCGCCAGTGTCTTCACAGCCTGATCGCATGACGGGGGCCGGAGACGGCATGTCCGCGCTCGACATCGCGCAGGCCGTCAAGGACCGAAAATTCTCCGCGCTCGACGCGACCGAAGCCGCATTGGCGCGGATCGCCAAGCACGATCCGGTCTTGAATGCCTTCACTGAAGTTACGGCCGAGCGCGCGCGCGCCAAGGCGCGTGCCGTCGATGCCGCGCTCGCGGCGGGTAAGAATCCCGGGCCGCTCGCCGGCGTTCCCTTTGCCGTGAAGAACCTGTTTGATGTCCAGGGTCTAGCGACCCGCGCCGGATCGAAGATCAACCGCGATCGTCCCGCCGCAACCCGCGATGCCACGCTGGTCGAGCGGCTGGAAGGTGCCGGCGCCGTGCTGGTCGGCGCGCTCAACATGGGCGAATACGCCTACGACTTCACCGGCGAAAACATCCACGATGGACCGTCCCGCAATCCGCATGATGTGACACGGATGACCGGCGGCTCATCGGGCGGCTCCGGCAGCGCGGTCGGCGGCGCGCTCGTGCCACTGGCGCTCGGCTCGGACACCAACGGCTCGATCCGGGTGCCGTCGTCGTTTTGCGGCATCTTCGGATTGAAGCCGACCTACGGCCGGCTTTCGCGCGCGCGTTCGTTTCCGTTCGTCTTCTCATTCGATCATGTGGGTCCACTCGCGCGCTCCGTCGGCGACCTTGCGGCTGCCTATGACGCGATGCAGGGACCGGATCCGGCCGATGCCGCCTGCACGACGCGGCCGGTCGAGCCGGTCCTGCCGTCGCTCGCGCAAGGCGTCGGAAACTTGCGCATTGCGATTGCCGGTGGCTATTTCCAGAAGAATGTCTTTCCCGAGGCGAGCGAAGCGGTGGGCCGCGTTGCGAAAGCGCTCGGTGTGAGCCGCATGGTCGAAATTCCGGAAGCCGCGCGCGCCCGCGCCGCGGCCTACATCATTACAGCTAGCGAAGGCGGCTCGCTTCATCTCGACCGTCTGCGCACACGGCCGGAGGATTTCGATCCCGCGGTGCGTGACCGTCTGATCGCGGGCGCGATGATCCCGGCATCGCTGGTCGATCGCGCGCAAAAATTTCGCCGCTGGTACCGCACGCAAGTAGCGGACCTGTTCCAATCGGTCGATGTCATCCTGGCGCCGGCAACGCCAGGCATCGCGCCGAAACTCGGACAGGTGAATTTCGTACTCGACGGCGTCGAAATGCCGGTGCGCGCCAATATCGGCATCCATACCCAGCCGATCTCTTTCGTCGGATTGCCGGTGGTTACAGTCCCGGTCCCGCTTGAGCCCATGCCGATCGGCGTGCAGATCATTGCCGCGCCCTGGCGCGAGGATCTCGCGTTGCGCGTGGCAGCCGCGCTGGAGCGCGAAGGGGTCGTGTCGGCGCCGCGGCCAAGGGCAATTTGAGTGGGATTTGAAATGCAGGTCGACCTTCCCGAAGTGCTCGCTGAAGTGACCGCGCAGTTTGCGCGTTACGAGAAGGCGCTGGTGACCAATGACGTCGCGGTGCTGGATGAGCTGTTCCGCGACGATCCGCGCACGCTGCGCTACGGCGTCGGGGAAAATCTCTACGGCTATGCGGCGATCATGGCGTTTCGCATCGCGCGCCCGGCGGTCGGCCTGATGCGCCGCACCGACCGCACCGTGATCACGACCTACGGCCGCGATATGGCGGTGGCCTCGACGTTGTTTTACCGCGACTCCTTGCCCGGCAAGGTCGGGCGGCAGATGCAGACATGGGTGCGGTTTCCTGAAGGTTGGAAAATCGTCGCCGCGCATGTCAGCGTCATCGATGAACCCAAGGATCAGCCTGGGGATCAAAAGGCATGAGCCTGGACGATCTGGCAGATCTCGCATCGCTCCGCTCCATTCAGGAAGCAAAGGCGCTGGTTCGTCCCGGTGGTCGCGCCACAGGCGCGCCGGACCGGCTGACGCGTGCCGAGGAATTGCGCCTGCAACTGGCCGACGAAATCGTGCGCGGCACGCTGGCGCCGGGAGCCGCACTTGACGAGACCGACATCGCGCGGCGCTTCAGCGTATCGCGCACGCCGGTGCGCGAGGCGCTGCGGCAACTTGCGGCCTCAGGGCTCGTGGAAACGCGCGCCCATCGCGGCGCGGTGGTGGCGCAGCCCTCGATCGAACGGCTCGGCGGAATGTTCGAGGCGATGGCGGAGCTTGAAGCACTGTGTTCGGGTCTTGCCGCGGAGCGAATGACGCCGGCCGAGCGATACGGGCTCGAAGCGATTCACGAGGAATTGCGGACGCTGAGCCATGCCGGCGATCCCGACCGCTTTCACGACGTCAATGAGCGGTTTCATAGCGCGATCTACGCCGGCTCGCAGAACAGCTACATCGCCGAGATAACGCTCGCGACGCGGACGCGGGTGCAGCCGTTCCGCCGCGCCCAGTTCCGCAATCTCGGGCGGCTCGCCAAATCGCACGCCGAGCATGATCGCGTGGTGGTGGCTATTCTGCGCGGCGATCGCAATGGCGCGGCAAGCGCGATGCGCGCCCATATCGAGCGGGTACACGGCGAATACGCGCTCTATGCCCACTCGGTGTAGGTAGTTGTCATTCCGGGGCGGTGCGAAGCACCGAGCCCGGAATCCATGGTGCCCCGAATACTTGGATAAATGGATTCCGGGTCTGCGCCTGGCGGCGCATCCCGGAATGACGGCTCAAATTGAGGCTGCCGCCTCCGCCATGAATGCGCGCCAGCCGCCGAAGGTGGAAATGTCGCGCGCGCCGGCAATGTCGGCGGCTTCCACGATAAAGCCCTTCACGCCGCGCCCGTCCTTCAGCCGCACCGTGCCGATCGACAGCGGCGGGGGGATCGCAGCGACGAATTTGGCGAACTCCGCCGCCGGCAGCGCCCACAGCTCGAGTTCGACCGAGGCGCCTTTTCCAGCTTCGACGCGCAGCATTCCGGGTTTCGGTGGCGTGGTGGACAACGCATAGAGCCGATAGTCCGGCGCAGTCGAAGTCACCTCGATCAGTCGCCCGCTGCGCGCCTTCAACTCGCCATTGAGCGCCATGCCGGAAAGATGCGCGCCGACCACCGCGATCGGAATTTCGTCTCCTCTCAAGGCCAGATCGAGATCGGCCAGCGGCGGCCGCGCAATGCCCTTGGCGCCGAGCGTCAGTCTGGTTTGGGCCTGAAAGACGCGGCCGATACTTGCAAGCAACGCGTCCTGGCCGGCGGGCGCCAGCAAGGTGATGCCGAAGGGAATCTCGTCAGGCCGAATCGCCGACGGCAAAGCGAGGCCGCAGAGATCGAGCAGGTTGACGAAATTGGTATAGGTCCCGAGCCGTGAGTTGAGTTCGATCGGATTGGCGAGCACCTGCGCGGTCGAATAGGCGGTCGGCGCCGTCGGCAGCACCAGCGCGTCGATGCCGGCGAAGGCGTGTTCGGCGGTGCGGCGCAGCGCCTGCAAACGATAAAGGGCGGCGAAAGCATCGGCCGCCGAAAGCCGGCTGCCGGCGATCGTGATCTCGCGGGTGACGGGATGGATGGCATCGGGCGAGGACGCCAAGAGATTGCGGACCACGAGATAGCGTTCGGCAACCCACGGGCCTTCGTAGAGCAGCCGCGCAGTTTCGTAGAATGGCTCGAGGTCGAACGGCATAAGCGTTGCGCCAAGCGCGCCCCATCGCTCGATCGCAGCCATGTAGGCTGCCTCCTGCGCCTTGTCGCCGAAGAAGATGAGTTGGCCCTCGCGCGGCACGCCGAGCCGCAAACCCTGCGGAAACGGACTCATTCGCCCCAATGTCCGGTTGCGCGAGAACGGATCGCTGCTGTCGGGACCGGCCATCGCGGCGAGCGCGGTCATCGCATCGTCGACGGTGAGCGAGAACACCGACACGCAATCGAGTGTCCGGCAGGCCGGCACGACGCCCGTGGTCGAAACGAGGCCGAGGCTTGGCTTCAGACCGACGATATTGTTGAACATCGCCGGCACGCGGCCGCTTCCCGCGGTGTCGGTGCCGAGCGAGAGCGGCACCAGCCCGACCGAGACCGCGACCGCCGAACCCGAACTCGAGCCGCCCGGAATGAGATCTGCACGCATCGGATTGGTCGGAATGCCGTAGGGCGAGCGCACGCCGACCAGACCGGTCGCGAACTGATCGAGATTGGTCTTGCCGATGATGATGGCGCCCGCGTTGCGCAGCCGCGCGACCGCGGTGGCATCGCGCGTGGGCAGATAGGAATAGGCCGGGCAGGCGGCCGTGGTCGGCAAGCCCGCCACGTCGATATTGTCCTTGACCGCGACCGGTACGCCGAAGAGCGGAAGGCTCGCGGCATCCCTCGCGGCCAACGCTTCGGCTTCCGCAACTGCATCCTTTTCTTCGCGCAAGGAGATGAAGATCGCGGGATCGTTGTGCTCGCGGATACGACGGAAACTGCGGGCCACGGTTTGCGCCGGCGACTGGCGGCCTGCGCGATGCGCGGCAACGATCGCGGCGACGGTTTCAATCACGCGCCAGTCCCATTCGAGCGCGTCTGTTGAATCCTGGAAGGTGAAGTCGTCATGATTGACGGTACTCTAAAGACAGGGAAATTTCTCACGTTTCGAAGCAATTGGTGTGCCATTGTGTACATCGCTTGGGCGGTGTCCATTTCACGGGATGGCCCAGTATTATCAACTGTTTGCAGGAATTTCTCGCTGCGCGAGGCTTAGGCCTTGCATGGTGCCGTGCTGATTTTGCCGGCAGCGCCACCGCCTCTCTTTATTAGCGCACCACCTTGCTCGAACCCTGTGTAATCAGCCGCGCGGCGCGCTGATCGCGGGCGTGAATCCAGAGCCAGCTGATCGCGACGCTGAGCCGGTTGCGCAGGCCAATCAGGAAGTAGATGTGGGCAATGCCCCATATCCACCACGCAATCGTTCCGCGCAACTTGATCGCGCCGAAGTCGATCACCGCCTTGCGTTTGCCGATCTGGGCGAGACTTCCGGCATGGCTGTAACGAAATGGCTTTGGCGTTTCGCCGCGCAAGCGCGCCATGATCGATGCCGCGACATGGCGTCCCTGTTGTTTGGCGGCGGGCGCGATGCCGGGAACCGGATTTCCCGCGGCGTCCGCGATCGTGACGGTATCGCCAACCGCGAAAATATCCGGATGATCCGGCACGGTCAGATCGGGCAGAACCTGCAACCGTCCGGCGCGATCGGCCGGAGCGTGCAGCCATTCGGCAACCGGCGAGGCGCGCACGCCGGCGGCCCAGATCAACGTCTTCGCTGGCAGGTGCTTGTCGCCATAGACGACGCCCTCAGTGGAGCATTCGGTGACGGCTTCGCCCAGGATCACCTCGACGCCGATACTCTCCAGGGACTTCTTCGCATAGGCCGAAAGATCGTCGGCAAAGCCCGCGAGCACGCGCGGACCGGCCTCGATCAACACGACGCGCGCCTGATGGGTATCGATGTTGCGAAAGTCGGGCGGCAGCGTGTCCTGCGCCAGTTCGGCGATGGTGCCGGCGAGTTCGACGCCGGTTGGCCCCGCACCGACGATCACAAAAGTCAGCAGCGCCGCGCGCCGTTCCGGATCGCTTTCACGTTCGGCGCGCTCAAAGGCGACCAGGATGCGGCGCCGGAGCGTGGTGGCGTCTTCGAGCGTCTTCAGCCCCGGTGCAAACGGCTCCCACTCGTCGTGGCCGAAATAAGCGTGACGCGCACCGGTCGCGAGCACCAGCGTGTCGTAGGGGAGTGTGTCGCCATCGTCGATCAGCACGCGCTTGTTGGCGGCGTCCACGCCGCTGACGGTTGCGAACAAGGTCGTGATCTCGGGGCGGTCGCGCATCAGATGGCGGATCGGCCAGGCGATTTCGGATGTTGCGAGCGAGGCGGTGGCGACCTGGTACAGCAGCGGTTGAAAGAGATGGTGGTTGCGGCGATCGACCAGCGTGATCGCAACCGGCGCGCCTTTTAGCCGCAGCGCGCATTCCAGCCCGCCGAAGCCTGCGCCCACGATGACGACGCGATGGTTGGTGTTCGGATGAAGCGCTGGCCTCGTCATGGCGGCTCCAAGGTTCGCAAGGTTCGAATGGCCCCGATTGCTGGTGTAAGCGTTTGTGCGGTGCGCTCAAGGCCGGATTCCCGATTGTCCGATCGCAAAAGCCGATCGTCGTCGGCTCAAGAACCGGCACTATAATTCTTGCCTTTCGCGCTCGGCACGAACTATGGTGCATGGCGCTTGGGCACGGTCCGAAGGTTCAACGAGGGAGCCGCCGGTTCGTGCTTGCTGCCGGGCGGCCAATTCGAGCACAAAACAAGGCAATAAAAGCCGAACGCTTGTCGAAAGCGATAAAGGGCTAACGGCCGTTGGGCGGCATGAGCAAAAGAGTGAGGGAGGGAGACGACAATGAGAACGGCATTCTGGCTCGCGGGCGCGACCGCGCTGGCCTTGACTTATCCGGCGGCTGCCGGGGATACGATCAAAATCGGTTTTGTCTCCACCTTCAGCGGGCCGACCGCGGTCATCGGCAACGACATGCGCAACTCCTTCGAGCTCGCGCTCGATCATCTCGGCCGCAAGATGGGCGGCAAGCCGGTCGAGGTGATCTACGAAGACGACCAGCAGAAGCCGGATGTGGGCAAGCAGAAGACCGAGAAGCTGGTGCAATCCGATCATGTGGAATTCATCGCCGGCTTTATCTGGTCGAACGTGCTGCTCGCGTCGCTCAAGACCGCGGTGGATTCGCAGACCTTCCTGATCTCAGCCAACGCCGGACCGTCGCAGCTCGCCGGCGATTTATGCTCGCCTTACGTGTTCTCGACCTCCTGGCAAAACGACCAGACGCCGGCGGCGATGGGCCTTTACATGAACCAGAAGGGCGTCAAGTCGGTGTTTCTGATCGGGCCGAACTATGCCGCCGGCAAGGATATGCTGGCCGGCGTGAAGAGCACGTTCAAGGGTGAAGTGTTGGGCGAAGAATACACGGTGTGGCCGAGCCAGCTCGATTTCTCTGCCGAGCTCACCAAGGCGCGCAACTCGAAGGCTGAATCGATCTTCGTGTTCTATCCGGGCGCAGCCGGCGTGCAGTTCCTCAATCAATATGTCCAGGCCGGCATCAAGCAGCAGATCCCGCTCTATACGGCGTTCACCATCGACGAACTGTCGCTGCCGCTGCAGAAGGACAATGCGATCGGCGTTCCCGGCGCGCAGGAATGGGTGAACGACCTGCCGAACGAGCAGAACAAGAAATTCGTCGAGGATTACCGCAAGAAATATCCGGGATTGCGTCCGACCTATTACGGCGCGCAGGCCTATGACGCGGCGCAGCTGATCAACAGCGCCGTGGTCGCGGTCAAGGGCGACACTGCGATGAAGGACGCGATGAAGGCCGCGATGGAGAAAGCGGATTTCAAGTCGCTGCGCGGCGTCTTCAAATACGGCAACAACCACATCCCGATCCAGAATTTCTATTTGCAGGACGTGGTGAAGGATGCCGAAGGCTCGCTTTCGCTCAAAACCGTCGCCACCATCGTCAAGGACGATCAGGACCGTTTCCACGACAAATGTTCGATGAAGTGAGCGTGGCGATCCGGACCCGCATGAGGACGGCAATCTGGCTCGCGGGCGGAATAGCGCTGGCGTTGGCGCGGCCCGCCATCGCGGCGGATTCGATCAGAATCGGATTCGTCAACACCTTCAGTGGCCCGGCTGCGGCGATCGGCAACGACGCCCGCAACGCTTTTGAACTCGCGCTGGACCGTATCGACCACAAGATGGCCGGTCTTCCGGTCCAGGTAATCTACGAAGACGACCAGCAGAAGCCGGACGTCGGCAAGCAGAAGACCGAAAAGCTGATTCAATCCGACCATGTCGACTTCATCGCCGGCTATAACTGGTCGAACGTATTGCTGGCCTCGCTCAAGCCCGCGGTCGATTCGAAAACTTTCCTGATCGGCATCAACGCCGGGCCCTCGCAGCTCGCCGGCGAATTGTGCTCGCCTTATGTGTTCTTGACGTCGTTCCAGAACGACCAGACGCCGGCCGCGATGGGCCGTTACATGAACCAGAAGGACATCAAATCGGTCTTCCTGATCGGGCCCAACTATGCGGCCGGAAAGGATCGGCTGGCCGGCTTCAAGACCACATTCAAAGGCCAGCTTCTCGGCGAGGAATATACGGTATGGCCCACCCAGCTCGATTTTTCGGCCGAGCTTTCGAAAGCGCGCGCCTCAAAAGCAGAATCGATCTTCGTGTTCTTTCCGGGCGCGGCCGGCGTGCAATTCCTCAATCAATATGTGCAGGCCGGGATGAAGCCGCAGATTCCGCTCTATACGGATGGTACGATCGACGAATTGTCCCTGCCGTTGCAGAAGGAGAATGCGCTCGGCATCCTCGGCGCGCTGGAATGGGTGAACGATCTGCCCAATGAGGAGAACAAGCGTTTCGTGGCCGATTACCGCAAGAAGCATCCCGGCCTGCGCCCGAGCGCTTACGGCGCGCAAGCCTATGATGCGGTGCAGTTGATCAACAGCGCGGTGGTCGCGGTGAACGGCGATTTGACCAAAAAGGACGCGATGAAGGCGGAGATGGAAAAAGTAAATTTCAAATCGGTGCGCGGCTCCTACAAATATGGCAACAACCACGTTCCGATTCAGAATTTCTATCTGCAAAATGTGGTGAAAGACGGCGATGGCGAGCTTTCGCTGAAAACCGTCGCCACCATCGCCAAGGACGATCAAGATCGCTATCACGACAAATGTCCGATGAAGTGAGCACGAAACTTGCTTGGAAAAGGCGGCACCGAACGCTGCCGCTTCTGCTAGACCCTCCCCCTCCAGGGGAGGGTGGGGGATAGGACTGCCAAACGGGGATCGTCTCGAACAAAGATGCTGCTTGTCGTCGAACAATTTTTGAACGGGCTGCAATTCGGCCTCCTGCTGTTCCTGTTGGCGGCTGGCCTGACGCTCGTTTTCGGCATCATGGATCTCGTCAATCTCGCCCACGGCTCGCTCTACATGATGGGCGCCTATTTCGCCGCGACGTTTGTCGCCTGGAGCGGGAATTTCCTCGTCGGGATTGCGCTCGCGCTCGGCGCAACCCTGTTGTTGGGCATCGTGCTCGAGGTCGTCGCGTTGCGGCACCTTTACGGCCGCGATCATCTCGACCATGTGCTCGCGACCTTCGGGCTGATTTTGTTCTTCAATGATTTGGTGCGCTTGATCTGGGGCCCGGCGGGCCTGGCATTGCCGTTGCCCGCCTGGCTCACCGTGCCTGTGCAGATCATTCCGGGCGTATTTTATCCCGCCTACCGGCTTGCCATCATCGCCGTCGCGCTTGCGGTTGCCTTGCTGCTCTATGTCGTGGTGATGCGCACCCGCATCGGCATGCTGATCCGCGCAGGCGCCTCGAATCGCGAAATGATCGGTGCGCTCGGCATCAACATCAAGCTGCTCTACACGCTGGTGTTCGGACTTGGCGCGGCGCTCGCCGGACTTGCCGGGCTGATGCAGGCGCCGATCCTCACCGTCCAGATCGGGATGGGCGAGAACATCCTGATCCTCGCCTTCGTCATTATTGTCATTGGCGGCATCGGCTCGATCCGCGGCGCCTTCGTCGCTGCCATTCTGGTCGGGATGATCGACACGCTCGGCCGCGCCTTCCTGCCTGATTTCCTGCGCCACATCTTAAGTTCGTCAGCGGCTTCGACCGCGGCGCCCGCGCTGTCCTCCATGCTGATTTACCTGTTGATGGCGATCGTGCTGGTGGCAAGGCCGGAGGGGCTGTTTCCGGCCAACCGCCGATGACGTCATCGCTCAACGCCCGCAACGTGGTCGCGGCCGCAACCGTCGCCGGTCTGGTACTGCTGCCGCTGTTTTCGTATCTCACCGGCAACGTCTTCGTGCTGACGCTGTTCACGCGGATTGTGATCTTTGCGCTCGCCGCGGTCAGCCTCAACCTCATCATGGGCTATGGCGGGATGATGAGTTTCGGCCATGCCGCCTATCTCGGCATCGGCGGCTATGCCGTCGGCATTCTCGCAGCCGAGGGCATCGGCTCCGGCTTTATTCAATGGCCGGTCGCGCTTCTGGCGTCAGCTCTGTTCGCGCTCGTGATCGGCGCGCTGTCCTTGCGCACGCGGGGCGTCTATTTCATCATGATCACGCTCGCCTTTGCCCAGATGGCCTATTACGTCGCCTCGGGACTTTCGCGTTATGGCGGCGACGACGGCTTGACGATCTACAAGCGCAGCACGTTCGGCGGCTTGATCAACCTGTCGAACCGCGTTCAGTTCTATTATCTCTGTCTCGGTTGCCTGTTCGGCTGCATCTATCTGGTCTGGCGCATCGTCAATTCGCGTTTCGGCCTTGTCGTGCAGGGCTTGCGTTCCAATGAATTGCGTATGCAGGCGATCGGCTTTCCCGCCACGCGTTATCGCCTCGTCTGCTTCGTCATCGCCGGCACGATGTGCGGCCTCGCCGGCGCGCTGCTTG
>Ga0210394_10001475_pt1 | contig 37432 bp, 36 predicted proteins | sample IncBWC12MmetaG_FD_160121 | JGI IMG/M metagenome (GOLD analysis project Ga0210394, IMG submission 160121) | Forest soil microbial communities from Barre Woods Harvard Forest LTER site, Petersham, Massachusetts, United States - Inc-BW-C-12-M | ecosystem: Environmental > Terrestrial > Soil >... | reverse complement strand
TTCGACCGGGGAGACCGCCCCGACTACGAGGTTGTTCGCGCGGTTATCAGTTACTTCGAAGTCTACCCGGAAGTGTATCACCATCCCCAGGAAGACCTGGTCTTTGCCAAGCTAAGAGAGCGCGATCCGGTTGCGGCCGCGAAGGTCGGTGATCTCGCTCACGAACACCACAAAGGGGCTGAACGCTTACGCCGGGTCGCTCAGGCGGTCAGGTACGTGCTCGCGGATGGTGAAGTTCTTCGGCAAAATGTCGATACCATTGTTCGCGATTTCATCGCGCACGAGCGGCAACACATGATGATGGAAGATCGATATTTCTTTCCTGCTGCCCTTGAAGCCCTTAAGCCGCAAGATTGGACGGAGATCGCTTTGGCCGTAACCGGTCATAAGGATCCGCTGTTCAGCGACGTCACCGAAGAGCGGTTCGATGGGCTACGCGCGCATATTTTGCGGCTGGAGCAAGAGGCTGAAGCCGAACGAAGATATTGACTTACCCTCGGGATCATAGCGGAAGTCAGCGCTCTTAATCGCGAGGTCTGCTCTGTCCCCATGAACTGACATGATTTGTTCCCACCACATTCAACCCGCAGAAATATTGAATAGTGTCCTTAAGCCAAACCCCACCCAAAAAGCCAGGGCGGCGGCGAACATTCCTATACAAAACGTACCAAATCCCGACAGCCACCACGTCGTCAGTGACCAACGGCTCTTGATGGCCCCGATAGCGAAAAAAGCCACGCCGGTTGCGACAACGCACTGGATAAGTCCGCCTGCCCAGAGATATGTCACAAGTGGAACAAGACCGCACAATGTGAATGCAGCAAATGTGCTGAGCGCCGCCACTCCAGGAGACTTTGGAGTCGGGGCAAGACCGTATTCTTCCACCACCATAGTCTTCGCCCACCGGGATTCATCCGCGGTGATCACATCGACTATTGCCTCCAGGTTATCGCCCGAGAAGCCCTTGCCACCGAATATTTGTCTGATTTCTTCACGCTCGCCATCCGGAACAGTGGCTATGTGCTTACGCTCGACAGCCAGCAGACGGTTATAATCATCTCGTTCAGCCTGAGTGCCGCTATAATTGCCCGCCGCCATGGCGAACCCGTCGGCGACGAGATTCGCAAGTCCGAGGATAAGCACGACCTTTGAGGACAAGTCAGCGCCGACCACACTCGCAACTACCGCAAAAGTGGTAACGACGCCGTCTATCCCCCCGTAAATCCAGTCACGAAGATAGCTAATGCCGGGATCTCGCGCGAGCCGCGCGCGAATATCTTCTTTTTTATGACTATGCTCTAGCTCAGTCTCCACTTATCGTTCCTTACATCACGACGACGGAGTAAAAAAACGGCTCGCCACCTGAAGCGCATCCTGAGAGGTGTTTATACTGTTGGTCCCATGATGCGGTCAGCGATCTCGATAAGAGCGATCAAGCCATCTCGGCCTAACAACTCCTTGGTCTCTGCTTGTGCAGCCTGCCACGCCGGTTCAGCCTTACGAAGCAAATCTATCCCCGGCCCTGTCAACACAATTGGCCTGCTTCGACCATCTGCGCCGTACGGCGTTTCCTCTACCCAACCTTCGGAAAGGACCATTTTCAGGTGCCGAGTAAGGGTTGATTTATCCAGATGAAGACGACGTCCAATGTCTGCCCGGGTGGCGGGTTGGATCTGGTAGATTGCGACGAGTAAGCCGAACTGAGATGAACTAATCTTAAGACCTCGAAGCCGCTCGTCGTACATACCTGAGATCACCCTAGCAATCAGGCGGGTGCGCACGAGTAAACACTCGTTACCCATCGCGGCGATCATGTCCTAATCTCCACTTTCAAGGGCGGCCATGTATGAATTATTTTTAGCTGCTCGCTTCCTATCGGCCTTGCGGCAGATCAATCGGATCTTTTTTCGATGTCCGTTCCGGATCAAAAGTCGACGTGACGGCCCGGCGGCGGCGTGTCCGCTTTACCCTGGTGGTCTCAACCGGTCGATGCAACACTTTATCTTGAAGGAGAGATGGAGTGTGGTTTGATGGGTCACAGATTTCATAGAGGGTTTACTGCGGCAGAGAAGACGGAGTTATGGGACCGCTGGAAACGCGGAGCGTCGCTGAAGGCGATTGGACGAGCTTTTGGCAAGCCATCGTCGTCAATCTATTTTCTTTTCCGATCGGCCATCATCGGTCTTGACCGGGACAAGTGATAGATCCCTGATCCGCGCACATACTGCAAAATTTTCCGGAATATCCACCGCGGCGAGTCGGATCAGCGTTTGCTCGTTGCGAACGCCAAAGCGGATCGCAGCGTTATCGAGCGCTTTCAGCAAGCCATGCGCGTCGGATACGCTGCGTAGAGCCTCGACCGTCGTCGGATTGTCCAGACCGTCAGCGACCATGACCTTCGGCCGGACCTGAATATTCTCCTCACCGCCACTGCGCTGACCTTCGCGCCTAAATCGCCGGCCACCGCAGCGCATTTATCGATTGCCGCAATCGCCGCTACGTCAGGCTCGCCGACCAGCGGCAAGAAGATATCCTTGATCGCCATGTGCGCTCTCCTTTGACCACGATCATAGGCGTTCGTTCGTTTCCTTTCTTGATCTTCGTCAAGGCATCGCCAGTTAGTCAAATTCCAAATGGAAACGACCGGTTTTTTTGCCTAATTGGCAATCTGCGATCTCCGCCGAAGTCCACATCGAGCCGCATCAAGCAGAACAACGTCAAGCAGTTGACTTAGGTCAAACTCCAGCGCGCTGGTTGAGATAATCTATGGGGCGTCGATATCAATTTCCAACCCGCGGAGGCAGCCATGCGCGCCCACCAAATCATGACCCGACCGGCGATCACCGTCACGCCGGACACCACCATCCTCGAAGCTGCGAACATCATGCTGCAGCGGCATATCAGCGGGCTTCCGGTCGTCGATTCAGCCGGCGCGCTCGTCGGCATTATCTCGGAAGGAGACTTCATCCGACGCTCTGAAATCAATACCGGCCGCAAGCGAACCAAATTTATGAAATTCGTTCTCGGCGCCGGCAGGGAAGCGGCCGACTTCGTTCATGAACACGCCAAAAAGATCGGCGAAATCATGACCCTGGAGCCGCTTACTATCAATGAAGATACTGACCTCGAGCAGATCGTGGAGCTGATGGAGCAGAATAACGTCAAGCGACTGCCGGTGATGCGCGGCGATAAGCTCGTCGGCATTGCGACACGCTCGAATCTGCTCCAGGCGGTCGCCAGCCTCGCCCGCGACATCCCCGATCCGACCGCCGACGACGACCATATTCGCGATCGCATCATCAATACGCTCGCGAAGAACGACTGGTGCCCCTGGGGGCTCAGCGTCGTCGTGCGCGGCGGCATCGTCCATCTGAGCGGTGTCATAATCGAGGAACGTTCGCGAGCCGCGGCGATTGTCGGTGCAGAGAACGTCGCCGGCGTGAAGAAGGTTCACGACCATCTGTACTGGGTCGATACTATGTCCGGGATGTATCTGAACTCGCCGGAAGACGAGACTCTGGCAAAGGCGGGCTAGACCGGCTTCCGTGATTCAGACCTTCCATCCGCCGGCGTTCGTTTTCAGGGCATCTAAACCAAAGGAAATCGTGTTCGCGGGCGGGAGAGGTTCCCGACTGATCGACCGGACATGGGATATCTCCCAGAGTCGTGGGGGCTGGGCTTGAACGGCCAGAACCATTGCGTCAGGCGCGGCACCTGCACTGCCATTTGGCAAGCATCGGCACCATGTTGAAGAAGCCCAAACAGCCAGGCGCCTTCCCTTTGTCGGCCGTCAGCAGAATTGGTCTTTTTCTCCGGCGCAGCGGCGCAGCGTTCGCATGATGTCTTCGCGAGCGATCATGCCGACCAGCCGCTGATCGCCCTCCATAACCGGCATGCTTCGGATTCGATGTTCGACCATGAGCTGAAGGACCCGCGTCAACCTGGTCTCCCCGCGGACATAGATGAAATCCGGCGTCATGACATCCCCCACGGTTCGTTTCATCAAATCCTCATAGCGCGGCATCATGTGGGCAGGCGTAAATATAAAGCAGGACAGAAAGTCGAACTTCGAAACCAACCCGACGATCTGCGTATCTTCCTCGACCGGATAGGCGTTGAAGTCCTCCCGTTCGAACAAATCCTCGAGTTCTCGCAGCGTGAGACCGCGCGACACCGCTTTGACGTTTCGCGTCATGGAGCCGGCGACCGTCTGTTCAAGAAATTTGTACAAGGCGCGATCCGCTCGGTTTTTGACCAGGTTGGACGTTTAAATATGACTACACCACGCTCCCGCGACGATGTTGTTGATCAAGGTCAATAGACTCGCCTTAGCGCGACAGCAGCGAACAGCGGCGTGAAGGAGCAAGAAGGCGCTTGGTCATACCGCCAAAAACCCATTCGCGAAATCGCGAATGGCCATAGGCGCCCGCGACGATCAGCCCGGCACCGACCTCCGACGCTATGGAGTCGAGTTGTTCTGCAGCGTTGCCATATTCACGCGGCACCCGTTGGGAGGCGACCACGCCATGGCGCAATAACCAGGCGATCAGATCCTCCACTGCCTACAATGCCACGGCTCTATTGGCTTCGTCCTCAAACGATTTCAACCACAATCACGTTCTTGGCTTCGCGCAGGATCGGCAACGCATCGGCGACAGCTCGCCGGCACTCGGGCGTGTCTTTCCAGGCGACCAGAACACTCCGTAAATCGAGCCAGTCGCCGGCATCCGGGACAACAAGTAGTGGCCTTCCCGTCTGCATGAGAAGATCGCTTGAGTTCGCTTGTACAAATGGGTCCGCAAGTGTATCGGCTCTGCTCGCTCCGACGACGATGATATCGGCTGCCCTGGCCTGCTGGACGATAAATCTGGCCGGGAAGTCCTCGGTGCACCGCCATTCCACGACCGCCGCACGGTTCAGCATCGCAGTGCGGAACTGGGCTTCGATCTCGGCCATCCGGCGTCTGATCGCAGCCTGACCCTGGTCGATCACCCGTTGGGCCTGCTCTCCTTCCGTGAAATAAAGCGGCGGACTGAACTCACCAGCGGCTATTCCTATCGAACAGGCGTTGAACCGCTTCGCCAACTGCCCCGCGATTTCCAGGCGGGCGTCGTTCGACCGATCAAGCGCCAGACTGACCATCACCGTCGCATACGTCATTTTTCTCTCCCGAATCTACGGGTGGGCAGATCTGTAGGGCGGTTGTTGAGATCGAGAATGAGCCAGATCAAGGAATCGATGATTCCGTTCGCCGATTCTGCAATCGGGTATCGCTTGCATGCGGGACAGCGCGGCAGCATGAAGCCACGTCGACTTGATTTATACTGGAGGGACAGACTTCTAATCTTCGCCGTACCCAAAAATCCTCTGAGCAACGATCGGCAAAGAGCGGCAAAGGGGTAGCCTGCCGTTAGTCATATTGGTATCTTTCCGATTGGTGTCACAAGGTACGCGGCATCGAAGGAGAAACGTGACCACCACCCCGCATTCAGCGTCAGACGATCCGGTTCGAGACGAGCGTTTTCGATTGGGCATCGAAGGAGCCGGCATCGGAATCTGGGACCTTGATCTTTCGACGCACAGGTTGCTTTGGTCCAGGACGACCAGGAAATTGTTTGGCGTCCCGGACGAACTGCCCCTCACCTACGAGCTGTTCCTCTCGTTGCTTGAACCGCAGGACCGCGAGCGAACCGATCAAGCCGTGAAGCGCTCGGTCGAGACCGGCTGTAGTTTCGACATGGCGTACCAGCTCAATAGCCCGTCACGTCTACACAGATGGGTTCGCGCACGTGGCAGCGTCGTACGGAACGAGCAGGGAGTACCGCATCACCTCAGCGGGCTCGTGATCGATATCGACGAACAAAAGCAGGTCGAAGAGGCCCTCAGAACAAGGGAAAGCCACCTCCGTTCGATCCTTGAGACGATCCCCGATTCAATGATTGTCATCGACGGGAACGGCATCATCCAGTTCTTTAGTAGCGCAGCGGAGCGACAATTCGGCCATCCCGAACATGAGGCCATTGGCCAGAACGTCAGCATCCTGATGCCAAATCCTGACCGTTCGAACCACGACGGATATCTGGCCCGTTATCTGTCCACGGGCGAACGGCACATCATCGGCGTGGGACGCATTGTGACCGGTCAGCGCAAAGATGGAACGACCTTCCCGATGCATCTTTCAATCGGTGAAATGCAGTCCGGCGGCGTGCCCTATTTCACTGGATTCGTCCACGATTTGACCGAACATCAGCAAACGCAGAGTCGGCTTCAGGAACTCCAATCGGAGCTCGTGCACGTTTCACGCTTGAGCGCGATGGGAGAAATGGCTTCTGCGCTTGCGCACGAACTCAATCAACCTCTCGCTGCCATCAGCAACTACATGAAGGGTTCGCGTCGCCTTCTGACCGCGACTTCTGACCCTAACAGGTCGAAGATCGAGAGCGCTCTCGATCGCGCCGCTGAACAGGCTATTCGCGCCGGCCAGATTATCCGTCGCCTGCGCGACTTCGTCTCACGCGGAGAATCAGAAAAGCGCGTTGAGAGCCTTTCGAAACTGATAGAAGAGGCGGGCGCGCTCGGGCTTTCCGGGGCCCGCGAGCAAGGCGTCAAGCTTCGTTTCAATCTGAATCCCAAGCATGATCTGGTGCTGGTGGATCGCGTCCAGATTCAGCAAGTGCTGGTAAACCTGTTTCGCAATGCCCTGGAGGCGATGGCTCAGACGCCGCGGCGGGAGCTCGCCGCATCGAACACCAAGGTGGCCGACGACATGATCGAAGTTACGGTTTCCGACACTGGATCCGGATTCCATGATGACGTCAAATCCAACCTGTTCCAAACCTTCTTTACGACAAAGGAAACGGGTATGGGCGTCGGGCTGTCCATAAGCCGTTCAATCGTCGAGGCGCATGGCGGCCGGATGTGGGCCGAAGCCAACGAAACGGGCGGAGCCACCTTTCGCTTCACGCTGCCTGCGGCATCGAGTGAGCGTTTGACCAATGGCACATAGGGGAAAGGTCTACGTCATCGATGACGACGAGGCGATCCGGGACTCGCTCGACTTTCTGCTCGGCGCCGCCGATTTTCAGGTTTTGCTGTTCGAATCGGCGCTCAATTTTATCAACACTCTCTCGACTCTCGACTTCGGATGCGTGGTGTCCGATGTACGTATGCCCGGTATTGACGGCATTGAACTTCTGAAACGTCTCAAGGCGGGCGGCAGCCTGTTTCCCGTCGTGATCATGACCGGGCATGGCGATGTTCCACTTGCCGTGGAGGCGATGAAGCTCGGGGCAATTGATTTCCTTGAAAAACCGTTCGAGGATGACCGGTTGATCGGAATGATCGAGGCGGCGCTCAGACGGGCGGAACCAAGCGTCAAGAACGAAGCGGCCACGCTCGAGATACAATCGCGGATAGCAAGCCTCAGTCCTCGCGAGCGCCAGGTGATGGACGGCCTCATTGCTGGGCTCTCGAACAAGCTGATTGCCAGAGAGTACGATATCAGCCCCCGCACGATCGAGGTTTACCGGGCCAATGTGATGACCAAGATGCAGGCGGCCAGCCTCTCGGAACTGGTGCGGCTGGCGATGCGCGGCGGCGCGCTAAAAGATTGAGCTAGGTCAAGACGACCCCGCCCGAAATGCGCTTCTTGTCATACATGAACCAGCCAAATCGCACAGCTGCACGGGATTTCGTGATGTCCTCGACTCCCGCCAAGCCCATCGTATACGTTGTCGATGACGACCCGGGCGTCCTCGGCTCGCTGCGATTTTTGCTCGAAACGGACGGGTTCGATGTCGAGACGTTCAGGAACGGTCAAGCACTGCTGAACGCGATTGCTTCAAAGCGGGCTGACTGCTTTGTAATCGACTATAAGATGCCCAATATCGACGGTATCGATCTCGCAAGCCGATTGCGTGGCCGCCATATCGGCGCACCAATTATCCTCATTACGGGCTATCCCGACGACAATATACCGGCGAAAGCCGCCGTCGCTGGAGTTTGCGACGTCCTGTTGAAGCCGCATATCGAGGAGAGCCTTGTCGCCCGCATTCGGGGTGCCATTCGGGAAGCCGGTCCGCTCGCCCACGCCTTAAGTGCCCGCGAAGACCTCCGATAAACTACTTAGGTAGATCCCCTTAAGATATCGAGCGAAATATCCAGCCTCGACGGTTCCACGTAAGCATTGGCCATCCGCTGCACAGGAGATGGCACATGCACACCCAACCACTCATTCCATCGGTTATCGGCGCCAAGATCAGCCGGGCTACCTGCCCGAGAGCCGATCAATTCGGCTTGCTGGCGGGCCACGCTGGCCTCGTTGCAACGGAATTCTCCTACCGAAAAGATGAAGAAATCTACGGTGAAGACGAGCCTGCGGAATATGTCTATCAGATCATCAAAGGTGCCGTTCGGACCTACAAGCTGCTTTCGGACGGACGACGTCAGATCGGCGCTTTTCATCTGCCGGGCGATGTGTTCGGGCTCGAGTCGGGAAGCAACCACCGGCTGGCGGCGGAAGCCATTGTCGATACCACGGTGCGCCTGGTGAGACGCCGCAGCCTCGATCAGGCCGCGGGAACCGATGTCAACGTCGCGCGCAAGCTCTGGACGATGACAGCGGGCGATTTGCGGCATGCGGAAGATCACATGCTGCTGCTCGGGCGAAAGAGCGCGATGGAGCGCGTTGCAAGTTTCCTTCTGGAGATGGATCGGCGTCTCGCGATCGCCGGACTGATGGCGCTGCCGATGTGCCGCCGCGATATCGGCGACTATCTGGGTCTCACGCTGGAAACGGTGTCAAGGGCACTCTCGCAGCTGCATAACGAGGGCGTGCTCGGCTTCTCCGGCGCGCGTCAGATCGTGCTGCGCAATCGTCAACGTCTGCGCACCATGGATGCTTGAAAGCCTTGGCTTTCTCGTTCCATCAGCATTCGAAAAACGCAGCAATTTCAGGAGGCTCCTATGGCACGTTACGTTGCTCGATTTATGAAGGATGTTCTCGGTGAGAACGGGCATGAAACAGAAATTTGCCAGCGCCTGCTGGAAATTGAAGCCGAAAATCAGGCACATGCGGCGGAAGCGGCAAAGGTTAAGTTCTGTGATACCGAAAATGTAAAGGATTGGTTCCTGCGTGCAGATCGCGTTCTGATTGTCGACGCGGAATTCCCGTCCTGAACATTTACTCGCGATTGAGCCGGCAGAGCGCACCGCAAGCCGCGGGCGTCCCACCATGAAGCCTCGCGGTGAAGGGCAGGCAGGTTCATTCAAAAAAATACCCAAGAAATCGGCCCTTAGAATAGATATCTGATATATCAGTTATTGACACTTTAACATCATTACTTACCATGCAGGAATGATGTTCGATATTGGTTCGAGTCACGGGGCAAATCGATGATCACAGCAGCTCAAGTGCGGGCTGCCAGGGCGCTTCTCGGCATCGATCAGCGCCGGCTCGCGGAATTGTCGGGCCTTTCCGTGCCGACCATTCAGCGCATGGAGGCGAGCGAAACGATGGTTCGGGGCAATGTCGATTCTCTGGTCAAGCTGATCGCTGCATTCGAAGCGGCGGGGATCGAGATGATCGACGAAGGCGCCGTTAGCAATTCGCTGGGACGTGGGGTTCGGCTGAAAGTAAGTTCGGTTTCAGCCAAGGCCCTTCCAGGCGCTCGACCGGAAAACAAAACGCCAAGCAGAGCAAGGGCGCGCACATAATGTCGGCCGTCGATTTGCAAATGGCATGTGTTGGCGGATTGCTCGGATTGGCAGTTCTGGCAATCGTTCTGAGCCGCTCAAAGGCCGCCACGGCCGTGATCTACGGCGCAACATTGGCCGTGTCGGCGATTGCATTGATCGGTTCCATGCGGTCGTTGCTTGGCGATCCGGCAAACGTCACCGTTTTAGCCCTGCCGGTCGGATTGCCGTGGATTGGCGCCCATTTCCGCCTCGACGCGCTGGCCTCGTTTTTCCTCATCGTCGTCAATCTCGGAGGGGCCGCGGCGAGCCTTTATGGTCTCGGCTACGGCCATCACGAAGCGACGCCGCACCGCGTGCTTCCATTTTTTCCTGCCTTTCTGGCGGGGATGAATCTCGTGGTGCTGGCGGACGACGCGTTCTCTTATTTGCTATGCTGGGAATTCATGTCGCTCGCGTCCTGGGCGCTGGTCATGGCGCACCACCGTGAAGCCGGCAACGCCAAGGCAGGCTATATCTATCTGGTGATGGCAAGCTTCGGCACGCTTGCGCTGCTGCTGGCCTTCGGCCTTTTGGCGGGACCGGCCGGAGACTACGGATTTGCGGGCATTCGCGCGGCTCCGCATACGCCACACGCGGCGGCGCTGGTATTGATCCTGATGTTGCTCGGAGCCGGATCAAAAGCCGGCCTGGTGCCGTTGCACGTCTGGCTACCTCTCGCGCATCCCGCGGCGCCGAGCCACGTTTCCGCGCTGATGAGCGGCGTCATGACCAAGGTCGCGATCTACGGTTTCATTCGCGTCGTGTTCGATCTGTTAGGACAACCGGCGTGGTGGGCCAGCGTGGTCGTCCTCTTCCTCGGCGGCATCACCGCCGTAATGGGCATCCTGTATGCGATGATGGAAAAGGACCTTAAGCGCCTGCTCGCCTACTCTACGATCGAGAATGTCGGCATCATTTTCGCGAGCCTCGGTCTTGCGCTGGCGTTTCAGGCCAACGGCCTGAAGCTGTTGGCGGCGCTCGCCTTTACGGCGGCGCTGTTTCATGTGCTGAACCATTCGTTCTTCAAGAGCCTGCTGTTTTTTGGCGCGGGCGCCGTGCTGACGGCGACGGGCGAGCGGGACATGGACAAATTGGGCGGCCTCATCCATCGGATGCCGCTCACTAGCTTCGTCTTTCTCGTTGCCTGCGTCGCCATCTCGGCGCTGCCGCCGTTCAATGGCTTCGTCTCCGAGTGGCTGATCTTTCAGGCCGTGCTGCAAAGTCCGGAGCTGCCGCAATGGGCCCTGAAAATCATGGTGCCCGCGGTCGGAGCGCTGCTGGCGCTCGCGGTCGCACTGGCGGCTGCCTGTTTCGTCAAGGCGTACGGCGTCGCCTTTCTCGGGCGCCCGCGCAGCGTAGCCGCGGAAACCGCAGGCGAAGTCGACCGTTATTCGCTTGCGGCCATGTTCATTCTCTCGGCACTTTGCCTGCTCGCCGGAATCCTGCCGGGACTGGTGATCGATGCGCTGGCGCCGATCACGACCGAGATCCTCGGCGGCCGCATGCCGATCCAGGCCAACGAGGCGTGGCTTTCGATCGCACCAATCGCGGAAAGCCGGAGCTCGTATAACGGACTGCTGGTGATGGTATTCATCACGATATCCGCGTCGCTGGCCGTCTATTTCATCCACCGCTTCGCCTCGCGCGCGCTGCGGCGGGGGCCGGCCTGGGGCTGCGGCTTTTCCGATCCAACGCCTGCGGCGCAGTATTCGGGCGGAAGCTTCGCCCAGCCGATCCGACGCGTCTTCGGGACGCTGGTGTTCCACGCGCGCGATCACGTCGAGATGCCGCCCCCCGGAGATATCCGGCCAGCGCGGCTTCGGATCGAATTGCATGACCTGATCTGGGAGGGAATGTACGCGCCGATTGCAGGCGCGATCGGCATCTCCTCCGATCGGCTCAACCGCCTGCAATTCCTGACCATCCGCCAATATCTCAGCCTGGTCTTTGCCACCCTCGTCTCACTGTTGCTGGTGCTCGCGATATGGTCGTGATCTCGGACATCCTGGTGCAGGGCGTGCAGATGCTGCTGGTACTCCTGCTCGCCCCGCTGCTGACCGGCTTTGTGCGCAAGATCAAGGCGCGACTGGTGCGCCGCAAGGGCGCCTCGGTGTTTCAGCCCTATCGCGATCTGCTGCGGTTGCTGCGCAAGGGGGTGGTGCTCGCCGATAACGCCTCATGGCTGTTCCGGGTCACGCCCTATGTGACCTTTGCCGCGATCTGGGTTGCCGCAGCGCTGGTGCCGACGTTCGCGACCGGCCTATTGTTCAACTGGACCGCGGACCTGATCGCCATCGTGGCGCTGCTCGGCAGCGCACGCTTCTTTCTGGCGCTCGCCGGGATGGACGTCGGCACCAGTTTCGGCGGCATCGGCTCCAGCCGCGAAGTCATGATAGCAGCACTGGCGGAGCCGGCGATGCTCTTGATCGTGTTTTGCATGGCGCTCGTTGCCGGCTCGACGCAACTCTCGACGGTCGCGAACTTCATGGCCTCGTCCTATGTCGGCCTGCGGGTATCGCTGGGAATGGCTGTGATCGCGCTTATCATGGTGGCGCTCGCCGAGAACGCGCGGATTCCGGTCGACAATCCCGCCACGCATCTGGAACTCACCATGGTGCATGAAGCGATGGTGCTGGAATATTCTGGCCGTCATCTCGCGATGATCGAATTCGGTGCGTTCCTAAAATTGTTGCTTTATATCTCGCTGATCGCCTGCGTGTTTCTGCCCTGGAAGATCGCAGTGTCTGGAACCGGCCCGCTGGCCTATGCCATCGGCGCCGCCGCCTATGTCATAAAACTGGCGGTCGCCGGCTTCTTCCTCGCTTTGTTCGAGACGGCCACGGCGAAAATGCGGGTTTTCCGCGTTCCACAATTTCTCGGTGCGGCGCTGATGCTGGGTCTGCTCGGCACGCTGTTGCTGTTCGTGTCGAGGAGTTTCTGATGCAGATGCACAGCCTGTACTTCGACGTCTCGCATACGCTCGCCGGAGGGCTTGTCCTGATCAGCTTCATGATGCTGTACCAGGACCGGCTTTACTCACTGCTTAACGTGTTTGCGCTGCACGCCCTGGTGCTGGCGCTTTCCGTCGCCTGGCAGGCCTTCATCCAGAATGCACCTCATCTCTACGTGACCGCGGCAATCGCCCTCATCTTCAAGGCGATCGTCATCCCGGTGGCGCTTCACCGCATCGTCAAGCAGCTAGGGATTCACCGCGACATCGAGTCGGCCGTGGGCATCGGCCCGACCATGCTGGCCGGGATGGGGCTGGTCGCCCTCTCCATGGTCCTGATGCTGCGGGTGACCGCGGAGGCCGATCCCTTGGCGCGCGAAGATCTGGCCTTCGCGCTGTCGGTGGTGTTGCTAGGGCTTCTGGTCATGGTGACACGCCGAAATGCCGTCAGTCAGGTCGTCGGTTTTATGTCACTTGAGAACGGGTTGGTGCTGGCGGCGACCGGCGCCAAAGGCATGCCGCTCGTCGTCGAGATCAGCGTAGCCTTCTCGATCCTGATCGCTTTCATCGTCATCGGCATCTTCCTGTTTCGGATCCGTGAACGCTTCGATTCCGTTGATGTCTCGGCACTTGACGACTACCGCGGCGAACGGCGATGAACGCGCATTCCTTCGACCCAGTGGCGGCCGTCCTACTGATCCCGATCGGCTCAGCAATTTTGCTGGCCCTACTGCCGGGCTACCGGCTGACGGCGCGGTTGAACGTCGTCGCGAGCTTGGCGACATTTCTTTCGGCCATCTCGTTGTTCGTGATCGAACGCCCGCAGCCCGGTCCGTATGTGCTGGTCGACGATCTGAACATCGTCTTCATCGTGCTCAACACCTTCGTAGGTTTCACGACCAGCATCTTCAGCGCGAGCTACATCGCGCACGAACTGGAAACTGGCCGGTTGACACCGGTCTATCTGCGTTTTTACCACGCCATGTATCAGACCATGATGTTCGGCATGAACCTCGCCTTCGTGTCGAACAACATCGGCCTGATGTGGGTCGCGGTGGAAATTGCGACGCTCACCACGGTGCTGATGGTCGGCATCTATCGTACCCACGCCGCTCTGGAAGCGGCATGGAAATATTTTATTCTGGGCAGTGTCGGAATAGCGTTCGCCCTGTTCGGCACGATCCTGGTCTACATGGCTGCGCGTCCAGTGGTGGGCGAAGGCCAGGACGGGATGGTCTGGACGGTTCTGATCCAACATGCCGCGAATTTCGATCCCGCGCTTCTCAATGTCGCTTTCATATTCCTGTTTCTTGGCTACGGGACCAAGGTCGGCCTCGCACCGCTGCATGCCTGGCTGCCCGACGCTCACGCCGAGGGCCCGACGCCGATATCGGCGGTGCTATCGGGCCTGCTCCTGAATGTCGCGCTCTATGCGTTGTTGCGCTTCAAGATACTGCTTGCCGCCAATCCAGGGGCGCTCGCTCCCGGCCCGCTGATGGTGACGATCGGCCTGATCTCGGTGGTGTTCGCAGCGTTCATGCTCTACCGCCGGCGCGACATCAAACGCCTGTTCGCCTATTCCTCGATCGAGCACATGGGCATCATCATTTTTGCGTTCGGAATGGGTGGCCCGCTCGCCAATTTCGCCGGACTACTGCACATGGTGATGCACAGCCTGACCAAGTCGGCGATCTTCTACGCGGTGGGCCATATTTCGCAGGTCAAGGGCACGCAGCGGATTTCCAGGATCCGGGGTTTGACGGTGACGCATCCGGCACTCGGGTGGGGTCTGGTGACCGGTGTTATCGCGATCGCCGGACTGCCGCCGCTTGGCATCTTCATGAGCGAATTTCTGGTCGTGAGTTCGACCTTCGCGCGCCAGCCGTTGCTCGCGATCGTGCTGGTGTTCGGGCTCCTGCTGGCCTTCGGCGCATTGACATTGCGCCTGACCAGCGTCGCTTTCGGCGCGCCGCGCGGCAGCGCGGCGCCCACTCAAGCTTCCTATGTGCCGATGTTCGCGCATCTCTCACTGGTTCTGATCGCGGGCATCTATCTTCCCGCGCCGTTTGTCGTCTGGTTCCAGCATGTGGCTCAGCTTCTTGGATAGTTTGGAGATCAACAAGATATGCCATCGCTGATCGATCGCATACTGGAGGGCGGCGAGATCCAGCAACGCAGGCCATGGCCGCGCGTCGTGGTCGGTGCTCATCTTTGGAAATTTGCAGTAAACGAGCTGGCACAGGGACGTTTGAGCTTGCTCGGCCTTTGGGGTGAACCCTCAACGGTGCACATGGCGATCATCGATGAAACCACGGCAGAAGTCGCAACCGTCAGCCTGGATTGCACCGATCGCATTTATCCTTCGGTCGGCTTGCACCACCCGCCGGCACTTCGATTGGAGCGCGCCGCCCATGACCTGTTCGGCATAGTTGCGGAGGGCGCGCCCGATACCCGCCCCTGGCTCGATCACAATTGTTGGGGAGCGCGCTTCCCCTTGGGAAATCGCATCGACGCGTTGCCGAAGGCAGAGCCCTATCGCTTCCTGCCGGTGGAAGGCGACGGCCTGCATCAGATTGCGGTCGGCCCCGTGCACGCCGGCATCATTGAGCCCGGACATTTCCGGTTTACCGCAAGCGGCGAGACGGTGGTCCGGCTGGAACAGCGGCTCGGATATACCCACAAGGGCATCGAGGCGCTTATGCTAGGCGCCAATCTTGAGCGGGCTGTCCAGCTCGCCGGACGGGTGTCAGGCGACAGCACCGTCGCCTATGCCTATGCGTTTTCGCGCGCGGCGGAGTCGGCCCTGGAACTTGTCGTGCCGGATCGCGCGGTTTTCCTGCGGGCGCTGTTGGCCGAACTCGAGCGGCTCGCCAACCATCTCGGCGACATCGGCGCCATCTGCAACGACGCGTCTTTCACGCTAATGCATGCGCATTGCAGCGTGCTGCGCGAGAGCGTGCTGCGGGCGGCCGATCACGCGTTCGGACATCGATTGATGCGAGATATCATCGTGCCCGGTGGCATGACCCGCGACCTAGACGATGAGGGGCGAGAAATCATCCAGGCGGCGGTGGATAACATCCGCCTGCGCTTTCCTGCTCTGGTCGAACTCTACGACAACACGGCATCGCTGCAAGATCGCACCGTCGATACCGGCGTGCTCAAACCCGCATTGGCCAGACAATATGCCGCGGGTGGCTACATCGGCCGCGCGTCCGGCCGCTGCTTCGACGCGCGCCGGGCTTTTGCCTATCCGCCTTATGACAACCTGCGCTTCGAAGTTCCGGTCCTGAAGGAGGGCGATGTCAACGCGCGCGTCTGGATCCGCGTGCGCGAGGTCGAGCAGTCGCTTTCGCTGATCGACCAGATTTTGGAGCGGCTGCCCGAAGGCCTGTCGAGAACACAAGCGGGGCAGAGGCCAGAGCCGCGGGAAGGCATGGCGATCGTCGAGGGATTTCGCGGCGACGTTCTGGTCTGGCTCCGCCTGTTGGACGGCCAGATCGAACGCTGCCACCTGCGCGACCCCTCCTTGTTTCAATGGCCGCTGCTTGAGGCTGTCATTGAGGACAATATTGTTGCGGATTTTCCGCTCTGCAACAAGTCGTTCAACTGTTCCTATTCGGGCAACGATCTCTAAGGACAACACATGCGCAAGCTGCTTTTTCAAAGCCTGTTCCGCCGGCCGTTCACCGAGCCGACGCCGGCGCCGGACGATGCCGCGGTGAGCGAGCTCGCAATAGCCGTCGGCCACGCGGCGCGGCGGCGGCTCGGCCGCAGTTTGTCGATCCGCGAGGTCGATGCAGGATCCTGCAATGGGTGCGAACTCGAAATCCACGCGCTCAACAATGCCTATTACGACGTCGAGCGTTTTGGACTTCGCTTCGTCGCCTCGCCGCGTCACGCCGATGTGTTGATGGTGACCGGTCCCGTGACCAAAAACATGCGCGACGCGCTGGAGCGCACCTATCATGCGACCCCCAATCCCAAATGGGTGATCGCGATGGGAGATTGCGCGCGGGATGGCGGCTGTTTTGTTGGCAGCTACGCGATCGTTGGAGGTGTCTCGGAAGTCGTCCCTGTCGACCTCCACGTCCCCGGCTGTCCCCCTACTCCAACTGCTATGCTGAAAGCTCTTCTTGCATTGCTCGAGCAGGCGGACACGGCCGCCGTTACGCCTTGAAAATTTCTTCGATGTTGCGGTTGTTCCAGGCGGGAATAATCGCAGCGCTGATGCAGGGCATCGCAATATTGTTGGCAACGCTGCTTGTTTTCTCCTACGAACACCACAGAATTGAAAACCTGAAGGTGCTCGCTGACGATCCGACAGTTCTGTCGCTGATTCCTCTCTTGCAGCTGATTTATCTTCTTACGGCCTTTGGAGTGGCGCTGACTCGGCACCGGTTCGTTGATTTGACCGCCGACCGTATCCGGCGCGCATCCCGCCTGATGAACCGTTCTGACCCTGACCGTGCTGCGAATACCTTGACGGTTTCGCTGTGGTTCGCGGCCATGGGATTTGGCGCGGTAACTCTCAGTTCGCCTCCTTCTCTTCTGACGGAGCAGGGCTGGCATCTCGGGAATTTCGACGCCGCGCCAATCATATGGTCAGGAATGATGAGCATCGGAGCGGCCAGCTTCGGTGCGAATGCTCAAGCAGCCGCGCTCAAGCAGTAGGAGCGCAAGTCGCCGCGGATCGGCCGAGCCGAACTATTGCCGCGATAATCATGCATTCATCGCGCCCGCTCCAGGGCCCGCGAAGACGACAGCTTTTGCTGCCGGACAGTCTTCAGCTTTGGCTTTGTGACATGCTCCCGGAGTCGTACGCCTCGACCTCCGGTGGAGCTCGGAACCCCCTGGTTGATCAGCTCGATCTCGGCATTCTCTAGAGCGGAAACCAGCTTCATGAGAGAATCGACGTTGCCGCGGACGACGCCGTCACTGGCTTCCATGCGCTGGATTGTCGGCACCGAAAGGTATGCCAGATCAGCCATTTGCCGCTGATCGATGTTTAGGAGCGCGCGAGCAGCCCTGAGCTGATTGGCAGTAATCATGAACTCGCTTCTCCAATTCCAAACCAAATATATATCTATAACCTATAGACTACTGCTTCAAGCATCAATTCATAGGCGCTGTATATCAAAGAACGCAAATCGTAGCGAATGGTGAAGGCACTTTTCGACACCAACATTCTCGTCGACTACCTCAAAGCCGTTTCTCAGCCGACGATCTTGGCGTCCGCATGCCCCACAATTGTGAGCCCATCGCAAGTGATGAATGCGGGTCAGAAGCGCGCAAGTATTTCTACTACGCTTGTCTTCGCTAACTTACGCCAGGTTACGAATGAGCTCGTAGAAGCGCACCCATATTCGATTCTCGCAGATGACATCCAACAGGATCGCTCTGTTCTTTTGCCGTCGTATGAGTCGACATCACTTGCACACCCAATGGAGCACTCGATGTTGAGGAAGCTGACGTGGAAAAGCACGGGAAGACAACCGCGGACAAGGGTTGCGGGCGCTCGGTGGCTACTCGCGAGCCGGCGTTGTTCATTTCGTCGAAGCCCAATTTTCCCTTCTTCGACGTTGGCCACTCACAGCGCGGTCAGAATGAAGACCCGGCAGATTAAAGAACTACCTGATTTCATTGGGTAAATTCTGGCTGGCGGCGCAGTTCTTCGCGACCAAGCTCGGCCTTCCAGCTCCTCTTGCCCTCGTTGCAGGCCTGATCGAATTTTTCGGCGGCGTCTTGCTCGCGGCCGGTTTCCTGACCCGCCCGGTCGCAGCTCTCATCATGGGTTTGATGTTCGTCGCCGTTATCCAGGTGCATCTCGACGCCGGATCCTTCTGGACGTCCGGCGGCTTTGAATACCCGCTGTTCTGGGGCCTCGTTGCGGGTTCCTTTGTCATTCGCGGCGGCGGCCGTTACTCCGTGGACGCTCTCATCGGCCGTGAGATATGAGTCCGAAATTGGCGAGCGCGTTAGCGCTCGCCAAAATGCACAGTGCGCCAGATGGCCATTAGCGGCATGCAACCGCCCGTCCCGGCGTCCAGTCGGCCGAAACCGACCGTTGGCGGAGGGAGAGGAACTGGGGTCGAACCTTCTCCACGTAGCTCAGAGTAATCCAGGGGCACAGGGCGGCTCTCCGCGTAGCCCAGAGTATGGTCAGATTCCTTCGGGGGCGGCCGGAACCCGCCTGCGGCTCCGCTCGTCCCCATAAACCAGCTTTTAACCTAAGTCGGTTTTTCTAGAGGCGGGCATCGGGGGTGCATGTGCTGGCTTGCTGGGCCGGCCATAAAGCATAGGCATGCCACAATGGCCTTCGACCCGGAAGAGTTCGTCACCCTGACAGATCATGGCACGATGAAACTGCGCTCGGCGGTATCCAGAGCGATGACGTTGCTACCCAAAGAGCGCAAGCGGGTGACAATCGTTCGCGAAGGCGATCTAGCGATCCTGAATTTCGAGCAGATCAAGAGCCTTGCGGCGCAGTGGGACGAGCGGCTCGTGCCCATCGACTGACTAGGTTTCGCTGCGCTGTCGGTTTCGGATCGGGCCGCGCCCCCTATAAGCGGCCCGAGGCACGGCCCCGTCACCCCCCACTGATCTCACAATGGCGGGGCCGTGCTTTTGATCCTTCACAGAGTCTCGCCCGATCCACGGCGCGAAGTAGGATGGATTGGAGCGAGATTATCCACCGCGTACCCTCAACATTTCGATAGGTCGCACACTTCCAACACCCTCAATGATCGTTGGAAGACACAGTTGGAAAATTCACTATCGCCGACGCAGGAATCGATTTCTTTGTTAGTTTGATCTGTTACACAGTCAGCGTAATTGTGGCCCTCTGCTTCCCCGAATTTCTTCCGAAATTTGGAAAGGCACGATTTACTCGCTCTTCCGGTCTGTTCGACCCACTTGTCACGGTCGAGAGGTTCCGCCTGAACAAAAGGCGTCGACCCAAGCAACATCGCGATAATCAATGCATATCGCATGTTCTAATCTCCGGCGGGTACAGGCTGCTGAATAACCGGGTCTACATTGGCGATGCCGTGCACAACGTCCGACATCGCGCCTCGCCCCTGTCGAACGCCCTGAGGCGGCGTTCTGGATCGCCACACGAACCACCTTGGTCGGATCGATGATGCGGGCGGGGCCGTTTCCTGGCTCCTAACCGAAGTAGCACCCGGCTGTCGGCAGACGGACCCATTGTGGCGCTAGCGCGGTTCGCGCGGAGCTGGACGCTCGGACGGATCGCGGCCTATCTTGGATTTCAATTCCATTAGGTCGGTGAAGACATCGGCCTGGCGCCGGAGCTCGTCAGCAATCATCGGCGGATGGCTGGAAATGGTCGAGACCACAGTGACGTGGACGCCTCGACGCTGCACTGCTTCGACCAGCGAGCGGAAATCGCCGTCGCCGGAGAACAGGACCATCTCGTCAAGATGTTGGGCGAGCTCCAAGGCATCGACCGCAAGCTCGATGTCCATGTTGCCCTTCACCTTGCGTCGGCCGGTGGCGTCGATGAATTCCTTGGTCGGCTTGGTGACTACCGTATAGCCATTATAATCGAGCCAGTCGATCAGCGGGCGGATCGACGAAAAGTCCGAATCTTCGACCACTGCGGTGTAGTAGAAGGCGCGCACTAGCGTTCCGCGACTTTGGAATTCCTTGAGTAGGCGCCTGTAATCGATGTCGAACCCGAGGGTCTTGGCCGTCGCGTGGAGATTAGCACCATCGATGAACAGGGCAATGTTGTTTGAGGAAGACGGCATTCTGTAGCGACCTCTACAAACGTTGGCTTGATCCAACCTGTACTTGGAAAAAAAACGGAGTCGGCAACGAGGCAGCCTGCCCGCAGTTGCTTCGTTAGAGCGTCTCGAACGAGTGCACGCAATATTTTAAGTTTTAAATAATTTCGCGAGAGCTCATGAATGGCTAAGTGATGCTACGGTCTCCCCGGGGATATTAGTCTTAAGTAGCGGCCGACGATGTGCTACAAAGTCGCCATGAAAATGCCGCCGCCCTGCCCGGAGATGGACATTCGAGGCCGTGACGTCTGATCAGTTTCAAGTTTTTGAAGTGGTCTTGAAGAAGCGTCGCCGAAGATGGCTGTGGCGCGTTTCCAGGACCGACGGCGACACCGTCATTGAGGGTTCGGAAAGCAGCCGCCCCGCTGCCAATTACAACGCTAACAGGGCGCTCTTCCTACTGCTGCTGTCTGCGCCCTATCGATCAATCCGGCCGAGTACGCCTGCACCCGGCGAGCCCAAACGATTGGCGAGGTTTTCCCGGGGGTTTTAACCGGAGGGAGAGAACTGGAATCGAATCTTCTCCACGTAGCCCGGAGTGGTGGATGGTGTCCGGACGAACCCTGGGGGTCAAAAAGGTGCCGTCGGCGTTTCTGGAGTATCCCGCTCCTGCCGACCTCGAATCGAACAATAGACGGCTCGCCGACATTAAACCTAATCAGCAAGCCTTCCGGCGCACCATTGCTGCGGTATCGTCGTCTCACTGATCACTAATTATTGGAGGTGATCTATGAGACGCTGTTCGGGCAGGTCAGTCGGTGGGTTCAAAGAGAATAACGACGCCCGTCTGTTCGGGTTCGTGAGGTCTCAGGCTGGTAAGGGTACCATCGCTCCGGCTCGCAAGGCTCACAACTTCGCCAGCTGGAATTTCCCGTTCCGGCGTTTCGGCGGGCTCCAGTACGTTGAGACCGCTGTCATCAAGAAAGAACGCATGATCCCCGAATATGGTGTGCAATTGGGGAACCGCTGGATGGTTGTCGGGCAAAACCTCAGCCTCGAATTGGTTCAAGGTCTGTTTAACCTGTGTCGAATTCAGCTTCATAGCCTTACTCCTGTCTTGCCTTCTGCCGCAGACGGTGCGCTCCAGATGCAGATGTGGAATATTATTTCTGTGCTTCGCTTCGCCACCCCTAGCCCGCGAACCCCTTGCCACATTTGACGGCGAGCGTTGCACCGCTTTAACGGACGACACGCTCAGGACCTTGGCGAGTTCCCCTTCCCAAGACACTCCTTGCATCGCTCCGGACAGTTTCTAACGCCGGGACGCCTCGGCGAGACCCCACGTTCCGCTGGGGTCGTAATGGGAATCCGGCCATCGGCTTGGCCAAAGGGAATTGCCCGCTCGCCGGTCAACGTTTCGCGCTGCTGGACCGACCGCCACAGATGCGCGTGCTCTCATCGACCCGTCTCCATGTTACGCCCTTGGGGTCACCATCGAACTGAATCGTCGCACCACAATCCGCCGTGTTCGCCGCCGTAAATGTCCATCCACCGGTTGTAGCAAATGAAATAGTTCCGGTGCCTGAAGTGACGAGGATGCCTGTTGTCGAAACGCCCTGAGCATTGGTGAAGCGCCACCTTTTGTAGCCGGTGGCATATTCGGGCAAATTGCAAACCGACGCCGTATAGTTGCAGGATCCCTCGCATTTATAGGTTCCCTGCAGCTTGGCCCACGGATCAGGGCAGGTATTTTCTCCAGATGCCGGCCCCCATTGAGCAAGTATCAAAATTACCGTTCCAGGGATAACCGCGAAGATAGCTTTCATCTCAGGTTTTCCTCTCTCATCAATAGTTTGCGTCATCTCGGCGCTGGAAACATCAACGGCCCTACTCATGTCTTCCCGACGGAGACCGTCGTCATTATTGAATGCCATAACTGGCGAACTCGTCAGCGATGGTTGATCTGATTGCTTTCGCGGCAGCGATGTCTGATTTGGCTCCCGTGGCATTACCGCTTCGCCTCTTGGCGATCCCGCGGCCGTAGAGTGCAGTTGCCCGTTTGGCGCCGCGAAATTGCGACAGTGCCGCAGAATAATCGGCGATCGCTTTCTGATAAAAGCCAAGCTTCAAATTGACAAAGCCGCGGCTGTCCAGAGCATCAGCAAAATTCGGCGCAGCTTGCAAAGACGCATCGCAGTCTTTAAGCGCGGTCTGGACCTCGTCCAGCATAGCCAGAACCCAGCAACGATCATCAAGCGCCCCTGCATGTCCGGGGTCGCGCCGGATAACCTCGTCGAAATCCCGTCGAGCGAGTTCAAAATTGCCATGAACAGCTCGATCATGGCCACGGCGAAGAAAGCCTTCAAGATCAGTCGGCTCTCCGGCGCTGGAATCTGCCGAAGCTTTTACCGTCGAAGACTCAGGCGTGACAATAGCTTGTTTGTCAGGAACGGCGGTCTGCGTCGACTCCTCTGGAGCATCCCGCGTGCCATTGTCAGCTGAAGGTGACGTCGGTTTCATGGTTGAGACCTCCCTGGCACGGTCAGGGACGACAGGTTTCGTTTGGCTTGACGTCTCGTTCATTGAGTCGTGTGGGCCGCCGACAGCCGGTTGGCTGGACGTCAATGGATCGGGAACGACAGGAACTGACTCGGCAGGCAGGACAATCGCGTAGCCGCGTCGCGCTTCCGCATCTGATGATGGCATCGTGGACTGTTTTGTGTGCATCGGCTTGTCAAAGACATCCTGAAGCGTCGGCGACTTAGCGCTGACGTCGAGGACATGATAGCCGTGACAGAGCGTACAGTTCTCCCAGGCGGTCTGTTGGCTATGGCATACCGCGCAAACCGCCTTATCCAACGGCTTGAAGTTAGGCGTATAGTTGACCGAATCGCCACCTTCGTAAGTTTTCAGAAATGGGGTTACAGACTGCTGTAACTCGTGGCAATTTACACAGGTCTTAGTGCCACTCAGTTCAATATGCGGCTTGTGAGCATAGTTGGTGAAGCGATTTTTGATCGCGTTCGGATCGAAAGGCAGCCAATTGACCAACTTGGCGCCGGCTTCGTCGTCAATGCTGTGACATTTGGTGCAGCGGCCGACTGCATCTTTCGAGGACAACATATTGAAGACCGGCGCCAGTCGACCGTGCTGATTGGTACCGTAGGCCCGGCCTGCAAAATCAAGCCAAGCCTGTAAAAACTGATCGGCATGACCGACCGGACGATAACGGATCGTGAAATCCTCTCGGTACCAGCCGCCGCTTTGCGCCCAGACCTCTGGGTTGAACGGTGTGGGCGCCGTGTCAGCCGACTTCTTCACGGGACCTTTATTTGCATCACTTTTGCCGCGGTCCACGCTGCTACCGCCGGCGCCCGACAAGATATCGTTGCCAGCAGGTTTGTCCCCCGAACCAAGGATGTCATCTTTTTTCGGTACCAAAATGTCGTCCTGATTGGGCGGGCCAAGGATGTCATCCTTATCCTTCTTGTCCTGAGAAAGAATGTCGTCTTTCTTCGGGTTGCCCGGAGAGAGACTGTCACCCTTGTCGTCCGGGCTGAGGATGTCATCTTTCTTGCTGTCGGCGCTTCCTCCAGGAACAAGGATGTCGGCGCGCGGCGTTGCCACATCTCCGGTCGAAGGTGGTGTTGTCTTTGCAATTGCCCGCTTCACAGCCGGCTTGAAATCGCGTGTCGGCTCGCCTCGATCATGCCGCCGCAGATCATCCTGCAGGTCTGGGAACCATTCCCGATTGCCTGCCATAATGACGTCATGAGACATGCCGCCGGTCATGGCGGCCATTTGAAGCTGGTCGACCTGTTTCCCGACGGTATCGCCTGCAAGAAGCCTTGCGTTCGATAGATTAGTTGTTTCAAGCCGATTGAACAGATGCTTGACGGCCCAGGCCAATGTCGCAACCCGCGCCAAGTCCTGATCGCTCGCCTTCCTCAGATCGAGCAAATCAAGCCCCGCCACACCGGATACGGTACCATTGCCGTCGACTTCCAGGAGCAGCCTCATGAACGGGGTCAAAGCTGCTTCCGACTCCTTCGGCCAGGTACCAACGTCGATGCCACGTTCGTTCAGCGTTGCCACATCAAGCCCCGGCACGGTTAGGACATCGATGCCTTTAGGGCCGCTGACCTGCGTCGTTCCCGTAATGTCACCATTGTGACACCCGGCGCACATCGTCGCGAACGACTTGACCTCCATGTATTTCTGCCTGACACCAACGTGGTGGCAGTCAGCGCAGTTGTCGGGAGCGGCCTGTCCTGGAATCGCTGCCTTCTCGGCTTCGGGAAAATATTTGGTCATGTGCGATTGATGATCGAAAGCGATGCGCGGACGTCTCTGATAGGGAAATTTGACGAACTGCGGATGCGAGTCAGCAAGTGCGCCAAATCTCGACACGTGGCAGGTCTGGCAGCGCTGATTTGAGACAGCCTTCAAGTTCGCAAACACGCCCTGATGTTCTTTGTGACAGGTTGCGCACTGGATCTCCGCGTCGGCTCCTCGCGATTTTACGGTGGCGGGAAAGGCGATGCGCTGCATCAGGCTCTCTGGCTGCCAATTCTTCGAGGCAAGGCGGAGTCTTTCAGTCCGGCGCTGCAAATCTTCGACCGAATGGGTGTGCGGCGAAAAGGGCTCGGCTCCCATGACGTGGCACGTCAGGCACAAGTTGGAATTTTGCCGCGGTTCAACCGCAGTCATCAACCGATGCAACAAGTCGACCTTTCCCTGTTGGGCGCCGGAATGACACGTCGAGCAGTCGGTCAGACCGGCATGATGTGACGAGAGTTTCCCCGGCATCATGAAATGCCGCCCTCCTTCGCCGCCCAGAAAGACTGCCAGAATTCCAACTACAAGCGCCACCGCCGCCATCGCGCCGCGCTTGCGCTTTGAACGCAGGCTCCGGCGAGGTACGCAAGGCTCCAAGGACACCCAGCACTGCCCGTCCGGCCGCGGTCCTGCTTCGCAAGTACCGCCCATGCTTGCAGGCCGCCGGCATAGCCACCGATCTTTCTCCAGTCGTGGCTGGCAACCGGTGGTGGCGCAGCACTGCCCATCCAGGCTCGGACCCCGCGCACACGGATTTCCATCCGCCAGACGCCCACAAATCCACTCATCCTGTGGTCGCTCGTACCTGCTCTCCTTGAAGCCAAATTTTTGCAGGATGATCATACGATCGTCCCTGCAGCGAAGGCATACGCCAACACCACATGAACGACGATAGCCACCAGAAGGGCGTAAGTCGCGGGGACGTGCACGAACAGCCAGAGCCGCAACAGTCCACCATTGGTGTAGTGAAAATCGAGGTTGCTCTTGGCCTCCACCAGATCACGCATCTTCTGCAAGCGATCTTTGCCGGCGTCGTCAAGATAGCGTTCAATGGCGGAAAGTTGGCCGAGAAGGCGCGACTGCGGTACCTTTGATGCTGCGAGGTGCGCGACAATATTGCGCGGCCCGGCGAAGAAATCACTCAAGGTGTCCATATAGAGCCTAGCAATGCTTCGGGTATTGCCATCCTGGACAGATTCCCTGGCGATGGCCTCAGCCTGTGCAGCTAATTGCGCCCTGAATAGCGGAATGCGATCAAACAGGATTCGCTCGCTCTGCGCTTCAAGCCGCGGAGGCAATATTTTGCTTATTGCCGCGCCCAAAAGCCCGCTTACGCTAACGAGTACAAAAAGGCTCCAGAGTAGCCAGTTCAGCAGTGAGCCGGGAAACTCATATTTGGTATGAACAATAAACACCGCGACAGTCAGGAAGCCGACGTAATAGTGCACGAGTAACCAGAACCTGACGCGACCGAGCGGAAGAATGACAACCTTCTTGCGCCACGTCAAAAGCATCATCACCACGATGCAGGTGACCAGTGTCCATCCATTGAAGAATTGGAAATCGTGCAACCCGATATCGCGTCGCCAATTTTCGAGAACGAAAAGCGCGAACGCGGCGCTCACGAGCGCAAGATTGACCGCGGCGCCCCGACTGAACATTGAGCTTAACCGAGCCACGACAACAACTTCCTCGAATCGCGAATATCGATACGGATCAAGGCATCGTGCGGACACGCCTGTGCACAGGCCGGCCCCGTTAGTTGATCAACGCAAAGGTCGCACTTAGTTGCGCGGCTGATTGTCTGGCCATCGCTATCGAGCAGGAAGGCGCCTGTCTTGTCACGGATGTCGACCATCTTGATATTGTCGTATGGACAGGAATTGGCGCAGGTCGCACAGCCGATGCAGGTACCGTCGTTGATGAGGACAGTCCCGGAATTCTCGTCACGATGGATGGCGCCAGTCGGACAACCGATCAGGCAAACCGGGTCTGTGCAGTGCATACAAGCATTGACGACCATCGCGTTCTGATGTGAGAAGCCGTGCCGCCTGAACCGTGGATTGTTGTCGTGCGCAGTGGCGCACGCCCTCACGCAATCGTCGCAACCGACGCAGCGATCGAGATTAATTACCATCGCTTGCTCACCGTTGATGAAGCGATGATCGACAAGAAAGTCCATCATATCCTGCTGCATCTTTAGGGCCGCAGGCTCGCTACTCGCCAAAACTCGTCGGTCATTGCGAAGATGGGCAGACAAGGCGGGAAGAACATATTTGCAGGCGAGTTTGGTCGGAATGCGAATAATATCAACGTAACCGATTGCACGCAGGCTCGCTTTCAACGCCACGCCGGCCTCTCCGGCCGCGATGGCGTTGATCTCATCCAGACCGAAGACGTCGTTCACGGACAGATGATCTATCGCTTGTTCACCGTAGTCTACGCGTTCGGTTACTCTTGCAAAGCCGCGATTGATCAGGAGCAGCCCATCAACGTGGTCGCCCTGCTCGCAAATCACGGTCTCCTGTTCAATTACGCGGCTGGCGTCGGCCTGCAGTTCTCTCTTGAAACGATGCATCCAGTCGGCATTGCCGTAAGTTTCGAATAACGATTCTGTTGCAATTTCGTCCAGAGCCTGTTCGTCCAAATGATGAAGAAGAGGGCATTCCCGCAATCGGCCGACCAAACCGCGTTCGCGGTAGAGTTGGTCGATATGTTGACGGAAGCGCGTCGAACAGGTCCGGATGTCCCGTACGCCTTGCCAGCGCAACTCGAACAGAAGAGTGTCTTGTTGGGTGGCGATGACCGTGGCTATACGCTGCCTTCCGGTCAACGCGGCCAGTTCGCCAAAAACGTCTGGCGGTTGAAGAGTGATTGTCTGATGCCGCTTCTTCACATCATCTATGTCGATCTTTCCCAACCCGCTCGGCGCTGGTGAAGGAGAGACCGGCGCGGCACGTCCGCGCCAGCGCCGCCGTGTCGACCGATATTCCGGAGGCTTGGCGCTCGCAAACAGTTGTGCGATCGACCGACGCCAACTCACCCCGCGCTTCGGCGCTTGCCCTTGCCCGTCGGTCTCGATCTTGTCCGGCACCGTGAGGACTCCGCCCTCCAGGATAACAAACAACGAACTGCCGTAGTCTCCCTTGCGAAGTATTACCTCGCCGGGCTGATATCGTCGCAATCTCCCGTCATTGGCGATAATCTGATCGAGCGGCAGCCACGCCTGGAATTCAGCCGGATCGACATTCACAAAGGCCGGCAACGAGAGAATGTAGGCAACGGTTGCCGCGTCGAGCGGTTCGTCGCCAAATGGCTCATCCCATCGGCGGTTGCGCTCTTCGAGAAGCTCCGATTCCGGGACCGACATGTCAGTTTGAAACCTCGCCTTTGTACTTGTCGGGGCCGGGGATGTACTGGTCGACCGCCGCGAAAGCGGACCCGTCGTAACTCTTCGAGAATTTCTGGCCCAATTCGGAAACCTTGCCGGCGGCTGCAACCAGTTCGGCCTCATTGTTCAGCTTCAATCCGGCGCCTTGGCCTATGTCGGCAATGGCCTTGAGCTCTGGCACATTGGGCAGGAGGTTGGCCAAGGCGGCGACGGCTTTGCGCGCGGCGTCGGCACGCGTCGCCATCTTCAATGCATAGTTATCCTTGGTCGTGGCCTTGCTGGTTCCAATGAGTGACGCCTCTAGTTCGACGATGCGCCCCACCACGAACAACATGCGCTTCGCAGCTTGCGGCGCTTCGGGATTGGAAGCACCCTTGTTGTACCAGACGTTGTGGCGAACCTCGCCCTGGCTCCAGCTCGTGAGTTCGAAGCTGCTGCCAGCCGCGTGGCCACCAACATTAACTAGCTGTTCGTTCGGCACGACGTGGCAGGTAAGGCAATTCTTGGCGAGCGCGTAGTAATTGTTCGGCCGGATCATGCCTGCGGCCTCCGATTTCTCCCACCTCGCGGCGATCTCTGCCTTCGTCTCTTGGCCCTCTTTCTTCCCACTAAATTCGGAGTGAACCTTGATCCAGTCCTTGCCGGCGGAATGACAAGATTCGCACGAGATGCCGGCAATCACCTTGTCGGGCGCCTGCAACGTAAAGTGGCAGTTCAGGCACAGGCTCTCCGACTTTAATCGTTTGACACCCATCTTCTGAGCGATGGCGTCTGCGTCCTTGTTATTGGGGAGGTCCCGGAAGGTCGTGAAGTGATGGGCCTTCTGCCAGATTGCACCTTCCTTCTTGTGGCATTCGGTGCATGCATTCGGTCCTACTATTAAATCAGGATTGGCTGCGTGCACGGCAGATAAGCCTATCCCCGTGAGAAGCATTATCGTCGCGATCCGCCCCATCCACAGTGGCGCCCCTTGATTTGTCGGCGCAGCTTTCATTTCCATCTCCTATTCCTCATGCGGGCGCCAATCGTCTGCCCGCGGGGACCGATCCGCACGAACTACGCATCAAGCACGATGTCTCCGGCTGGATGTGCGATGCAAAGTAATGCCGAACCCGGCGCCGGTACGCTTGCCGGTTTGACAAGATAATTCACGCCACCCTGTTTGACGGCCGTAACACAGGTTCCGCAGTTGCCCGCCCGGCATCCTGAGTTGATCCTGACGCCGTTTGCCTCTGCCAGCTCCAGCAAGGTTCCCGCCTCTTTCGTCCAAGCCAAGGATTTTCCCGACCGCGCAAGTTGAACCTTGAAGCCGGCGCTGACGCCCTCCCCAAGTTCTGCCTTCTGGACCTTTTTGACCGATCCGGGCCCGAACGCTTCGAAGTGGATATCGGCCTCGGGCGCCCCCCAATCGGATAGGGCCTTCACCATGGCTTCCATCATCGGCGGCGGGCCACAAATGTAGAACTCATAGTTTGACGTCCCCAAATAGCGTTTGAGCACGTCGACATTGAGAAATCCCTTGCAGTCGAAATCTTTGCCTTCGACGCACTGTTCCGTCGGGTCGGAATACAGTGTGACGGCACGGAACTGCTGTCTATTCTTGCTCGCGACCTCATTTATTTCGTCGCGTAACGCAACGTCGTTGCCGTTTCTAACCGCAAGGAAAAACCAGGCCGTCCGCCTGCTGCCGGTCTCGGCCAGCCATTTGAACATGGATAAGACAGGCGTCAGTCCTATTCCACCCGCAATAAAAACAGCGGGTCGCTCCGACGCGGTGTCGAGATAGAATCCGCCAGCCGGCGCCTTTACGTCGACGATATCGCCTTCCTTCAGGCTGTCGTGAAAATAGCTCGAAGAGAGGCCAGGTGGGACGTCGGCGCCTGCCTTTGGTGGAGGTCCCATTCGCCTGATGCTGACACGATACCGGTGCCGCACCAACGGGCTGTCCGACAGGGAATAACAGCGAACCACCGGGACAGGATGGTCAGGTATATTGAGTTCGAAAGTCAGAAACTGCCCGGGCTGAAACGGTGGCAACGCGCCGCCATCATGGGGCTCCAGGTAGAAGGAGCAAATATCCTTCGCCCGATTTTCGACCCTGCGCTTCACGACGCGAAACTTCCGCTTTCCGGACCAGGTCAGTGCGGCATGGGCGCGGGAAGTCTCGGCACGCCGGATTAGTATATCCGTTTGCGACTTGAAGATCTCAAGCCTTCGACGGTCGAGCCGGCGCTTGCGCGTGGCATGGTCAACTTCTGACAACAAGGCAATACTGGCCTGCAGCAACACGGCCCCAACAATCAATATGCCACAGAGTTCCAGCACCAGAACCACTACAAGCTGCCTTTCGTCATCGGTTGCGCTAAACGAGAAGTCACCATCGCGTCGTCGTTCCGACGGCGGCTCCATATCCGAAGTTTCCGTTGAATTGATCGAGCACGAAAGCGTTCAGTTGAATACTGGTCCGACTTGTAACGGCGAAAACATATTGACCGCCGAAGGCAACCACGCTCTCGTTGACTAGGCTGCCAGGCTCCCTGACAACGAGGTTCTGAAGGCCGATGGGAAGGGGCACGCTCGGATCGAAAAGCGCTACCATCGGGCTCTGGTTTAGAAATTCCTTGCCAACCTTGCCCGCGAGTTCGAGCGTCAACTGGTTCCTGATACCGAAGAACATCTGATAACCAAGGGCGCCGCCGAAGGCGTGGTTTGCATCGCCTGGAATCGGAGAGCCGGCCAAACTCGCGGCCAGTGGGGCGAACAGAATGCCGACCCTTTCCAGCGGGCCACCGACTTGGGCGCTGCGGGCGGCGGAAGTATAGTCACCCGCGGTCGCAAAGAAATTTGCATAAATCAGGTTCGTTGAACCCGGCATGGTCCGTGAAAATTCGGCCAAGAACAAGGCGCCGTTGTCAACCGCGGTACCGGTGCCGTCGAGCGCCGTCGAGGTATTGATCCGGAACGTAGTGTTGAGCGCTCCGAATCGTTGTGTCGCCGAGGTACCGAAAAACACACCTGACCCACCCCGTTGCACGCCAAACGGATCTTTCGGGTTGTTGCTTCCGACATAGGAAAAATCGATATCGACGGTGGATTTGCGGAAGTCGGTCTCAGTGAATATGCCGAGCAGATATGCTGACGCATCTGGGAAGGTATCGTTACGCCTGATGTCGGCCCACCCAAACAAGCCGGTGATGCGCATGTCCTGGGTGGCAATGCCAGGTATCTGAATCGTGTCTTTGGTAATTCCGAGCGCCTGGATGTTGTCATTGATCATGACACCATCTTGGAATGAGATCCACTGCTTGCCGATGGCAAAACCGAAATCGAGGCCATTTCTATCGTTGGAGTCGATCCCGGGAAACAGCTGACGCGTATCGCCTTCGAAAAACAAAGTCTGGATGTTGGGGTTCAGCGCGTTGACGAAATTGCTTCCTTGCCCGTCGACGTGCAACAGGCCAGTACCCAGATTGCCCCCTTGCGATAGAGGGGTAAATCCAATGACGATCCGTTCCGTAGGTGTGAGTTGGAGATTTCCGGTTATATCCGCCCGAACGGACGCATATTCGCGAGTCGGATTAATACCATCATTGATGACACCCGCACTGCTCTGAAAGGAACCAAACACCCAGAAGGCCGGTTGCCAGACCGCCCCCGTTGGGCTCTTGAATCCGGATATGATGTTACCGGGGCCGAGGAACGGCAGGTTCCATTCGTAGATCGGCGGATTTCGCTCCGGTAGTTGCGTGTGTTCCTTGAGCAGCGGTTTGGGCTTTTCGCTCAACCTGCTTTTACTTTGGCTCTCCTCGTTGCGGACCCCCTGCTTAGGCTTTGGCGGCGGCTTTGGATTTTCGCTGAGCTTCTTTCCGTCCTCCTTGCCGGTTGCCGGCGCGGCGGCGACCGTGACGCCCGCGGGCTGCGGATCAGCGAGGCCGGCCCCGGCAACCTGCGCGCCAAGGCCCCCGACCTGAGCCAATGCAACCCCACCAAAAAGCAACCAACTCGTTCGCATACCGCCCAATGCCCCCTTGACACGCCTACGGCAATGTCACCTCAGCGCTTCGTGTCCACAGAGCTGCGCTGCCGTCTACGATTCGACGTGCGATCTCGGCGGGGCTCATGCCGTAGTCGAATCCCGCATCTTGAATTGCATCGACCAAGTTGACAGGGACCATCTGGACGATGAAACGGACCGTGATCGTGTAGTGCTCGCCGCTCCTGAGCTTGTTGGCCGGCACCGTGTAGGTCGCCGTCCGGCGCCCTAATGGCTCAATCGTCTGCTTGTGTTTGCGCGCGCCAGCCGGATGCCCCACGAGGGTCGTCGCTCGCATTTCCGGCCGCACGAATGGCAGCACATCAGCCGAAAGGTTGGTCGGTAGTATCTGTTCTCGTTCGCCGCCACGAATCGTGCGCACCACGAAGATCGACTGCAGACTGAAAAGATCACGGTCCTCTTCGAGCTCGCCGTTATGTACATAGACTGAGTGCGTATCCCGCACGTCGCCGTTGGGGTCGCGATCGCCAGAGACGTAGACCTTGTTGCCGTGGCTGTCTTTGACCGTAACCTCAAGAAAGTACAACCGCTCGGCGTCGAATCCGGTAGGCACGCCGTGGCCCAGCGTTGCATTGATCACGTCGACCGAGAATTGCAGGCCGCTTGGATCGCTCTTGGTAATGTTGATCTTCTCACTGAGATGGATGCCATTACGCAAGACCTGTAAACGCAGCTGGCGCACTTTTGCCAGGCGTTCGAACTGAACCTTGAGTATGGCCTGAGCATCGTAGCGTTCATCTCGCGACTGCCAGGTCGCCGGGAATTTATAATCCTTAGAAATCGAATTTTCGAACTTGTCGGTGCCCCATCCTGCTTTGTAATCGAACTGGAGCCATTCCGCAGGCGTTTTGAATTTCTGTGCCTCAGCATTTTGCGGGAAAAGTCCAGGGTGGATAACGGAATAGTCGGGGCCGGCGAAAGTATGATTGGTGAGCTTGCGGTCTCTCGACGGCACTCCGCCGACGATCGCGGCCGGGCCGAAATCATAGCCCGACGGTATGCCCTGCACCCGACCCATATGGCAGTCCTGGCAAGTCGTGCCATTCTGCCTGATCGCCGGCGACGCTTTGAACTCGGTGAAGGCCTCCTCAAGCTTAAATCCGTTGAGCAGCGTGACGTCGTGACAGCTTCCACAGAATTGCGGCTTCGTGAGAAAGAACGCTTGCTTGACCTCACGGTGGATTTGACGCCCAGGCTGGTCCTTCGACGTCGTAACGCGGTACTGCTCAGGTTTACTCAACACGCGCTTCAGTTCGGCTCCGCCCTTGGGTCCGTAGACCGGAGAATAGATGTCGCCTTCAACGGTTGCCATTCGCGCGCTGATCTTGCCATAAGCCTGATTGACCCGATGACAAGCGACGCAAGTTAGACCTTCGCGCGACGCTGGCGTGCGGTTGAGGTTTGAGCCGTAGACGGATTCGTTGAGGTTCATTCCCAGCGGGGTGTGGCAACGGATGCAAAAATCACCATTGGTGCCGCCGGTATTGATATTAATTTTGGTCTGCATCGCGTTGAAGACCACGCTCAACTGAGCGTAGGCGTGTTGCGATACTGACCACTCCTCAAACTGTTTTACATGGCAGGTCGCACAGGTAACCGCAGACGGATACTTGGTTTCAAGGAACAGCTTTTCGTGTTCTGCGTCCGCGGCCTTCCGCCTCGCCTCGTCCTCTGCCTGCTTCTTTTTTGCTTCTTCGTCGGATTGCTTGGCAGCGCCAGGGGCGACTTTCAAGGCGTCTTCAGGACTTTTGTTTCCCGGAGTCAGTAGATCATTGCCGCCTGGTGCCGGCGTCAGGAGGTCGTCGCCGGAGGGCTTGCCTGACCCTGACGGAGCAGGCGCGGGGGCGCTCGGCGTCAAGAGATCATCCTTGCCGCCCTGAGCGACGATAATATTCGACTGTCCTTTGCTGCCCTTGACGGATAGCAGATAATTTCGAAGCCGAGCTATCTCTTCAACGCCATCATCGCGACGCGCGACAGAGGAGGTTTTGCCGTTGATTTCGGCCAAGTAATCCTTGAGCCTTGAAACGTCTGCGTCTGGCGCTAATTGAGCCGGTTCTGAAGATGGATCGACTTCCGCCTTGAGCGACGAGGCAACCAGCAAAAACGCGCTAGCCGCTCCGGCAATCAAAGCCGCATTAAAAAATACTCGCCGTCCCAATACGCGAGTCATAATCAACACTACCAATTTCAATTGTCGAAATTATTGATCGTGAAATCGAGCTTCACCTAACAAGCAACGCCAACAAAATTTTGTGAAGCAGGCAACAAATCGAAACATAATCTTTGAAAATGACGGCCTGCAAACGAAACGATGCTCAGAGGCCCGCAGCATGTTGGATTTCTGGCTAGCTGTGCTTATTGAGCAACGAGAGTCGAAACGATGCGCTTGAATTGCGGAAGAAACAGCCACTTCTTGGTACGCTATCGTACACTCTGTAAGGCATCCTCTCGTGACGACGACTCATGAGAAGCCTTCCAACCTCTCACCACGTTGCGACTCTTGAGCTAAATCACCTTTAAGACTTCCGGACCGTGTGAGTAACGCGCGGCGCCTTGCGGATCACCGCTGATCGCGCGCGCTATTGAGCGACGCTTGGTCAATCATTAGGCCGGGTTTGTACGCTATCGTACAATTCGGGCCTGATCGAAATCTTAGACAGGAATATCGATTTTGTTCTGCGTCTCATTGAGTGAGGCAAGTTGCTGCTCATACTCTCGGTCAATCATGCGGAAGCAATCACAGCAGATTTCGCGGAGATCGCTCGAGTTGCAAATCACGATCTTCCCACGCTTGGTGTTGATCAAGCCCTGGCTCTCAAAGTGGTCCAGACATTCTGTGACGCTCGCCCGGCGGACGCCGAGCAATTGCGCGAGGACGCCGTGGGTCAACGGAATATCGTCCGCATTCAGTCCGGACCGCGCGACAAGAAGCCATCGCGCCATCCGATGTTTCACACTATGCGTCGAGTTGCATGCGCCTGACTGAGAGGTCTGCGATAGAACGACGTTCAGAAAGGCATGAAGAGCCTTACGAAAGGCTGGAAGGCTTTCCAACGCCTGGCGAAAGTCGCGCGTCCCTATCCGCAACGCTTGGCCGCCAACTTGAACCGTCCTGCGGTGCAGCGGCTCGGCACCAGCTCCCAATACGACCGGCACACCTACCATACCCTGCGAGCCGGTCAGCCAGACTTCCACAAATTTGTCCCGGCCGACCTTTGCACCGACCGATACCAGTCCGCTTTCAACAAAATAAACATGGTCCATCGGCACCATGTACTCGTGCAGTATCTGATGCGGCGTCAGTTGCACCCTCTCGGAAATGGAAAGAACCCACGAGAGTTCGTCGGCAGGGATTGCGAGCAATAACCTGTTTCGTGTGTCGCTGGGACTTGAAGTACCAACTGGCGTGGCCATTCGACAACATCACTTGAAAATAACTCAGGTCAATAAAGGCTATTTCGGCTTGAATATCGTACGTGGAGATTTTCCACCGCACAAGAAAATCAACGACAATTCCAGGTTGCGGCGTGCTGGAATCGGTGCCAGGCGATCCGGTTAGCCAGAGTGCCTACAGCCGGCCCTGCAAATTGCGGGGAACCACCGACGTCTGGACGGATCTGGTCGCCCATGGCCGACGTCGACGTATTCGATAAACCGAGCAAAAAGAATTCGCTTTCCTCGGGCCAGGCAAAGACTAATGCGTACCCAAACCGGAGCACCCGCTTGCGGCGCCAGAAAAAGTCGCTTAATCCAAATCGCTCCGACGTGCCGAAACGTCGGAAAGGGTGTGGCAAAACATTCGAAGTTAATTTGATCAGAAACCAGCTGGTTGGATTGAAAGAAACTTATGGCACTCTGGCTTGTTCTGGCGTTGATGACGGCGGCCGCTCTCGCCGCTATTGCGTTACCATTTGTGCGTCGTGACGAAATCGTTCCGAGCGGCAGCGACGTGGCGGTGTATAAAGATCAGCTTGCCGAAATCGATCGCGATCGAGAGGCCGGCTTGATCGGAAACACAGACGCCGAGGCAGCCCGCGTAGAGGTTTCGCGGCGACTCCTTCAGGCGGCCGAGGTTTCCGATACCGACCATCCCTTTCCTCTCTCCGACACGAAAATGAGAATGCGCAGGCGTGCCACGTTCGTTGTTAGCTTGGTCTTTTTGCCAATACTCGCTGCCGGCGTATATCTTCGCCTCGGATCACCTACCGCAGCTTTAGCCGAGAGCACTGCCGACGAAGCAGCGCTATCTTCCGACGAAGCTGTTGTTGACGCCATGGTGACCCAGGTCGAGGGCTACCTGAAGGATACACCGAACGATGGCCGCGGCTGGGAAACCCTTGCACCGGTCTATATGCGCCTCGGCAGGTATGATGACGCAGTTCGTGCCTGGCAGAACACCATAGCCAATCTTGGTGACAACGCTGATCGTGAGGAAAATCTCGGCGAGTCTCTTGTTGCTGCCGCCGATGGCGTTGTGACGAAAGAAGCCAAGAGGGCCTTCGATCAATCCCTTTCGATGGACCCCAACAATGTTGCCTCCCGTTTTTATACGGGTCTTGCGGCGAAACAGGCGGGGCGGCGCGATGCGGCTGCCGAGATCTGGCGCGATCTGATTGCAAAAGCGCCCCCCGACGCGGAATGGGCCGATACCGTTCGTGATGCGCTCGCCCGGCTCGATGAACCTTCCGCCGCAACAGCAGACGGCGCGCAACCCTCTGACAATCAGCAAGCCGCGATCATCCGGTCCATGGTGGACGGTTTAGCAGAGCGCTTGAAGATCGATGGTCAGGATCTGGAAGGATGGCTCAGGCTCGTGCACTCCTATAATGTTCTCGGTGATCCCGCCAAGGCCAATACGGCGATCGCAGATGCGCGGACAGCTCTCGCGCACGATCCCAATAAACTCGCTCAGTTCGAGAGCAGCCGAAAAAGCGCCGATCTACCCACGGAGAGCACTTCTCGGAGAGATCCGGCAGGACCCATCTCAACCAACGCAACGTCGCCAGAGCATGAGAACGTAACCATGCGTGCGATGGTAGAGAAGCTGGCTCAACGCCTTCGAAGTCAAGGTGGAGACGTCGATAGCTGGTTTATGTTGGTCAGATCATACGAAACACTCGGAGAACGCGACAAAGCATTGACCACTATTGCGCGAGCTCGGCTCGCCTTCGCTTCTGATCCCGAAAGACTATCTCAATTGGATCAGCTATTGA
>Ga0210394_10001471_pt1 | contig 37528 bp, 31 predicted proteins | sample IncBWC12MmetaG_FD_160121 | JGI IMG/M metagenome (GOLD analysis project Ga0210394, IMG submission 160121) | Forest soil microbial communities from Barre Woods Harvard Forest LTER site, Petersham, Massachusetts, United States - Inc-BW-C-12-M | ecosystem: Environmental > Terrestrial > Soil >... | reverse complement strand
GTGCTCGTTGCATCGATCAGCATATTCGGCGCTTTCTCACTGTTGACGGCCATCATGCCGAATCTGTCGCTGCTCGTGGGTGCGAGATTCCTAACAGGTTTAGGGCTTGGCGGCGCACTGCCAAATCTGATCGCAATGGCTATAGAGACCAGCGCGCCCAGAGTTCGCAATCGCAGCGTCGGGATCGCCTACGTCGGCATGCCGATCGGAGGCTCTTTGGCAAGCGTCCTGGCATTTTTCATTCCATCCGAAGCCTGGCGCGAATTGTTTAGGGTGGGCGGCTTGGCGCCCCTACTGATCGTACCGGCGCTGATGTATTTTCTACCTGACAACAGCTCCGCCGCTACATCACGATCCCGAGCTCTTGGATTCGCTGATAGCGCGCAACAACTCTTGGGCAAAGGGCGAGCGGCTCAGACGCTGCTACTGTGGCTCAGCTTCTTTCTGATCGTGTTGACGCTGCACCTCATGTTGAATTGGCTTCCCTTTCTTCTCACCGCTCGCGGTCTCACCAAGAACTCTGCGATGCTGGCCCAGGCCGCATTCGGCGTGGGCGGTGCCGTCATCGCGATGGCGCAGGCAGCACTCCTCGATTCGTCCCGACGAGGGGCGAGCATTTTGATCAGCATCGGAGTGCTGCCGCTTGTTCTGGTCTGCGCAGCTTTGCTGCCAGCTTGGCCGGCCGCCCTCATCCTCACCTCGTCGCTCCTTGGCGGCGCGATACTCGCCCAGCAGGTCATCGTCTACGCTGCAGGTAGTGTTTTGTACGCCGACGAAGCGCGCGGCACCGGGCTTGGAGCGGCGGTGGCTGTGGGCCGAGTGGGTTCGCTCGCCGGTCCGTTGTTTTCCGCGGCATTGCTTGCCAGTGGCCGCAATGCTGGCCAGGTTTTGCTCGACATGTTGCCGATCGCGCTCGCCTGTGGCGCTTGTGTGGGACTTGTGTCGCGCAGACGGCGCTCAAAATCTCCAACTCTGGAAGCTGACACATGCCATCGTGCGAACCGAAGCCTAGGGTGACGAAGTCTTAAATTGCTGACGCGTCAGCGCCAGGCGCAATTTCCTCGGCGTGGTGACGTGGCCGAATTGAATTCACGTTGCCGGCTTGATGTTCTGATTGACGCGGAAAAGGTTCTTTGGATCGTATTTCTTTTTCACAACTGCAAGGCGCGAATAGTTCTCGCCGAAGCTTGCCTCGAGTCTCGCGGTACCCTCATCGTCCAAATCCGAGGCAGCCTTTAATCGCACTTTCAAGAAATACGTTGGCGTCCCACCCGGTGCCTGGCGTCGCGGCCATGCTCGAGCACATTGATGCCGCCTGGCAGCTCGGGGAATTTGGTTCGGGCGGCGGGACGGTTTTCTGCACTCGTGGCGGGTCGAGAGGACTCAATTGGCGGTCTTCAGCAGCGACGTAAACCACGTTCTGACAAAACCGGGATACAGAGCTTCCTCTAATTGTTGTGGGCTCCGTCCCGAGTCCACGGGCGTCCACCGCCGTCGACGAATATCCGCCCCTCGCGCGGGGTAACTTTTCGGGTAACTGAGATTCAGTGGACTGATAACGGAAGTGGGACTACAGATCGAATCGTCTGCTTTATGTTGTAGGACTCTTTTGCGTACCGCCAGTCGTGCGCCGGTGGATGGTCCGCAATATAGCTACTGGCAAGCGGACTGATGCAATGTCGGCCTCTTGCCGGTCCCGATTGCGTGATCTCGAACTTCTTCTGTGTCATCGGCTGCCGGATGTGCCAGAGGCCGATCGCCGAGGCCCGGGCGCCAATGACATGGCGCCCGGTCTCGGGGATCGTGCTAGAGCAGCGATAGCGACCGGTCCTTAACGCGGCAACTCCGTCACGAGGGATTCAGACAACGCTTTGATTCCCGATGCCTGCGCATCCTTTTGCCACTGCTGGAATTCGGGCGATGCGTCCAATTTCGCCTGTGACTGCGCAAAGGAAATCAGGCTCGGGTATTCGATGGTGACGATGACGCGGCCAACCTCCGCGCCGGCTAAGGTGGTGATCCAGAAGCGCGCCTTGCCCGTGCTGTATTTGGCCGCTATGGTGTCCATACGACTATTCAAGTCGTTGAACTTCTGCATGTTCGCACCGACGTCCAATACGACGACTTGGGTCACCCGCGGCGGTCCCGCCGGGGGTGCGGCAGATGAGACTGCCGTTACGGTGGCGACTAGGCACGCTGCGACGAGAATGATTTGAGTCTTCACGGTTGTTTCCCCTTGATGCCCGAACGGGCGGTTGTTGTAGAAGCACGATCAGCGTTCGCTTCGAGCCGGTCGGTGCACCTTGTCACCGCCGTCTCGCGCTCTGTCAAGCATCTGTTAGTCCGGTTCGCAGCGCTGGCGACACCAAGCCAGTCAGGTGTGCCGGGTGTAGACTGAGTCTTACCCATTTTCTGTCTCGATGAGCGTCAAGCCGCCGGCCAAAGCCGCGCCACTATGCTGAAATAGCCACCAGCGAACGGCGACTTCAATAGGCTTTGAGTACGTGAGCGTCATAGATCACGTTGCCACAGACTATCTAATCTTCGACACAGTCCTCCGGGACCTCTGGCGGTGGAGCGGCCTAGAACTTCTCCGACCACGGGCGAACATCGATTTCGTGAGACCAGGCGCTGCGAGGCTGCCGATGCAGCTGCAGATACAGTTCAGCGATCGCATCCGGCGCGAGTAGGGAGTCCTCGCCGCGCTCGTCGATAAGGTACCGATAGCGTTCGGACTCGATTTGTCCGTCAATGATAACGAAGCCGATGTGTACGCCTTGGGGTCCTAGCTCCCGAGCCATGCTCTGCGCGAGCGCTCTCAAGCCGAACTTCGGAACGGCTAAGTTGGCGAAGCCGGCGCTGCCGCGCAACGCAGCAGTTGCGCCAGTAAAGATAATCGTCCCATGCCCTCGCTTGGCCATGCGCCGCGCGGCCGCTTGCCCGACGAGCAAGCCTCCGAGGCAGCCGATGCGCCAGCAGCGCTCAAAGTCAGCGGGATCGATATCGAGAACATTGCCCTTTTGGAAGGCGCCCGCGTTGAACACGACGAGGTCCGGTTCTCCAAAATCACGGTCGACACTATTGAAGACACGGAGAACATCCCCGCTATTCGAGACATCGGCGGCATAAGGCCGAACGTCGTGTCTGCCTTCAGACTTGAGCAGGGAATTCAGTCTAGCTTCGTCGCGAGCAACCACGCCGACCTGCATGTTCTCGGTCATGAGGCGCTTTGCCAGAGCCCACCCCAGCCCTGGTCCGACCCCAAAGACGATCGCAGTCTCGCGTGCTGCCATGAGAGCCCTCATATCCCTCCCCGCCGCGCAAATCGCCCATGCACAGGCCGATGTAGCTATCTCCTACAGGCCCAGAACCCTATTTCTTCCAAGATGTAGACTTGATCAAGATCCAAAAGATCATTAAATGTGAAACAACTACCAAGGGAGCGTAAATCGTATAGATATACCAAAAGGTAGCTAGGTTGAAGCTCGGAATGTTCAACTGCAAGACGCTGCGCAATCCGTTTAGCAGGTCCGCGAATCCCCAAGTGTTGGCCACCCACACAAGAGGAACGGCAACACGCCAGTTGCTCCGCAGCGCGAAGATGGAAGCGAGGGCCAGCGCCGCTGCTAAGAGGTCACCGTAAGCAGCACTGGAGAGGAACTCTCTGGGCAGTTTCGGATCGATCATATCCGTAACCAATAAAGTCATACCCACATAGCGAAACACATGCACAAAGAGCAGCGGAATTAGCGCAGCATTACGAGAAAGCTTGGTTAGTGACGGCCAAACGTACCACACCGCGACGATGCCGAAGACGAAAACGCTCGTAAGAATCTGCATCCAGAATATCTGGGTCGAGTTCATTTCCGTAATCCTGCAGCGTTAGGTTTTCGTGGTTTCAGCTGCGCGTCGAAAGCGGCGCCGCGCAGATAATCAGGACTAAGTTACCGCGGTTGCGCTCACACTCCTGCATGGCTGCGCTGGTTGCCCGTGCTTCGCTTCATATCCCGATCCGACTGCAGTCGCGGTTGATGCATCGGCACTCCAAAAACGTTGTAAACCGCATAACTCAGAATCTGTCAGCAATTGACCCGCCATACATTCGGTTCCTCACTTTCAATGTCGGTGCGACTATTGAGTAGTAGCAAACGGTTCTGCCGCTGCCCAAAGTGCATCGGCTCCCAGGCGAATCTTGTAATCGGGATTCGAATAGACGTAGCGGATCGTGCCCGAGGTGTCGATGATGAAAACGGAAGGCACGGGAAGTTCATGTAGCGTGCTGCCGGTGCTCGCCTCCAGGTCAACGCCATATTCGCGCATCTTCGCGAGCGTGGCATCGTTCACGTGATAGGCCACATGAAATGCCTGGGCCGCTTCGAGGTGGCTGTCTGACAGTAACGTGTAATGAATGTCAGTGGCCTTAAGACTCGAATACAGCAGCTTCGGTTGATCGGTGCTCAAGAACACGATCTCAAAGCCGCGAGTGCGCAGTTTGGGTTCGACCGTGTGCAAGTCGCTCAGCTGCGTGTTGCAATAAGGGCACCAGCCGCCGCGGTAGAAGATCACGATGGTCGGTTTTTGGTAGCTGTCGGGGCTGAATGTGCGGAGCTTCCCGCCAACGGTTTGGGCCGCGAAGGCTGGCGCTCGGGAACCGACCGACAATGGTTGTACTTGCGCGGGATCATTCGGGACGTCGGCAACGGCGGTTATGGTAAGCAAGGTTGCGATCAATCCGAAACACCATGTGGGCTTGGGCATGGGAGAGCTCCGAGGGGTTTAATAACGTATGCGGACATAAAGCGAGATCACGTCTAGACGGTCGCGACGTGCCTAAACATGTGACGCCGTGCCTCTGCGTCCATATCCGGCTTGAACGTGTATTTGTCCTTGAGGGCGTTAGCGCGAACCGCGGCGGGTCGCGCGCTGATCAAATCGAACCAGCGCTTCAGATTGGGCAGTGTGCTCCATGCATCATCGCCCAGGATAAAGGGCACGGCACGCGTCCAGCCCCACGCCGACATGTCTGCAATGGTGTAGGTCGCCCCGAGCAGGTACGGTCCGCTCGCAAGCTGCGCATCGAGAATGCCGTAGTGTCGGCGCGCCTCGAACTGATAGCGATCGACCGCATAGTCGAGTCCCTTGGGCGCGAAGTGCCTGAAGTGCACCGCTTGCCCGGAGTACGGTCCGATGCCAGTCGCGATGAACATGAGCCACGATAAGAGCTCGCCGCGCGCCTTCGGCGTGTTCTCGGGCAGGAATTGTCCGGTCTTCTCGGCGAGATATAGGAGAATGGCGCTGCTGTCGAAGACGCGCACATCACCATCCGCGATGGCGGGAGTCTTGCTGTTGGGATTGATCGCGACAAAGTTGGCCTTGAACTGCTCACCTTTGCGGGTATCGACAGGCACCACTTCGTACGGCAGACCGGATTCTTCGAGGAACAGGGCCACTTTGGCAGGATTTGGCGAGGGGTGATAGTAGAACTTGATCATGGTGCGAATCCTCTGATTGGTTAGCGGAAGCTGCCGGCAGTTTGGCCAAACAAAATCTTGCGGCTCTCCTCGGTCACGACCGGTGTCGAGCGAAATGCCTCGGCGCGGGCGTAGGCGCGCACGGTCCCAGGGCGAGCAGCAATTTGCGCAAACCAGCGAGCCAGCGCGGGAAACAGTGCGAGATCCTGGGATTGCAGCTGCCAGGGTACGATCCAGGGGTAGGCTGCGATATCGGCGATCGAGTACTCTAGTCCGGCAAGATAAGGCTGCGCCGTGAGCCGTCGATCGAGCACGCCGTAGAGTCGATTTGTCTCCTTGACGTAGCGCTCGATCGCATAGGGTAACTTTTCAGGGGCGTAGCGGCTGAAATGATGATTCTGCCCCGCCATCGGACCCAAGCCCCCCACCTGCCAGAACAACCATTCCAGGGCAGCCGTGCGAGCACGGATGCCATTGGGCAGAAGCTGACCTGTCTTCTCAGCGAGGTAGACGAGAATCGCGCCCGACTCAAACACAGAGATGGGCTCGCCCCCATCCAGCGGTGCCTGATCGACGATTGCGGGCATGCGGTTGTTCGGGCTGATGGCCAAGAAATCAGGCTTGAACTGCTCGCCGTGGGCGATATCGACCGGCACGATTTGATAGTCTAGACCGGCCTCTTCCAGGAACATGGTGATTTTGTGACCGTTGGGCGTGGGCCAATAATAAAGATCGATCATCGAGTTGCTCCTTAGATTTTGGTTTCCCTCCATCACAGCTGTCCCAACCCACCATCAATCGTGAGTTCACCACCGATGACGTACGCCGCGTCGCTGCTGCCAAGATAGGCAACGCCGGCGGCGATATCCTCAGCGCTTGCGAAGCGACCGATAGGCACCATTTTCAGAAGCCCTGCCGCGGTTGCATCGAGTTCTGCGGCGCTTAGCCCCAGCCGCCCGAAAATGGGAGTGAACGTCGCTCCGGGGCTCACGGTGTTCACGCGAATTCCACGCGGCAGCAACTCCGCGGAGAAGGAGCGGGCGAGTGACCGCACGGCCGCTTTGGTCGCGCTGTAGACCGCAATACCCGGCCAGCCCTTGCTGGTGACCGTTGAGCTATTCAAGATGATCGCCGCACCGTCGTTCAAATATGGCAGAGCCTTTTGGACCGTGAAGAACAAGCCCTTGAAGTTGATATCAACCGTTTCGTCGAAAAATGCCTCGGTCGTCTCGGCGAGTGACGAGGCCTTATAGATTCCCGCATTCGCAAACAGCACGTCGATCTTGCCGACTTTCTCCACCGCCTCGCGGTACATTTTTTCGATCTCGGGAAGGCGCGCGACGTCCGCGCGAATCGCGGTGAAGCCGAATTCCGCCGCCGCCGCGTTCAAGGTCTTCGCGTCGCGCCCAGAAATGACCACGGTGGCGCCCTCTTCTTTAAGGCGTTTGGCGGTCGCCAGACCGATCCCGCTGTTACCGCCGGTGATCAACGCGACTTTGCCCGTATAACGATTCATAAACTCTCGTCTCCTTAGTATTCCGATGTTTCAAGCACCGAACTGTATGGAACCGATCGGTCAATAAAGAATCCAAAAAAAAGCTTACTTACCGGCTCACCAATTGGATGACCGTCTGAGTGACGTCCACGCTGCTTCCTTGCCGCGAAAACACGGCGATGCCGCCCATGATTTTCACCACCAATTGAGCAAGATTCCGCGCGGAAATGTCCTTGCGTATTTCGCCCACGCTTTGACCTTCGCGCATCGTCCGTTCGAGCATCCGCTCAACTACCTTCCAGTGCCGCGCCAATCGATCGCGCACCGCGGCATCCGAAGGGGCGAGTTCAACCATGGTGTTGACGGCCAAACACCCAGGCCCCCCTTCGGCGCCCGAGCATCGCGCGACGACCTGCGCAAGCCAAGTTTGAAGCCGCGCGATCGGAGGCCCCTCGGATTCCAGAACTCGCGTCATCGCCGCACGACCCGCTCTGAGATAGTCATCGAACGCTCGCTCGAACAGCGAGTGTTTATCCCTAAACGCTTTGTAGAGACTGCCGCGCCGCAGCTCCATCGCCTCCAGCAAATCTGGAATAGAGGTTGCGCCGTAGCCCTGCTTCCAAAATGTCTGCAGAGCCTCAGCGACGACCTCATCCTCGTCGAAATCTCTGGGCCGACCCATCGGCTCACGGTATCCTGTTCTTGACTCATTGGTCAACAACTATACGCCAGCTATTGCCAATACGTGCCATGGCGATGCCGATCCGCGCCTTCATGGGTGAGTGACACGCGCGCTAGAGACCGCGGCTTGCAAATCTGCCAAGTCAGCAATATTCGAGATGGTCTCCCGGCCCACGAGGATGCCGGGCGTTCCTCGGATACCTAGCGCTCGCGCCTCGTTGGAATTTCGCGTGAGTAGCGCCTCTATTTCGGCGCCATGTTGTTGCAAATCGCGATGTATCCGGCCGATGTCAATACCTGCGCGCAGCAATGTTTCATCGACCTGATCATTCTGAGAAAGACGCGGTGCCGAAATCAAAGCGTCGTGCGCCTTTTCGTACTGACCCTGCCACTGAGCCGCCAAGGCACAGCGTGCTGCGTATACCGATACTCCGCCGAAGATAGGCCAATCCTTATATACGACCGCCACCTTGGGATCCGTTTTAAGAAGAGCGCGAATACTGGGAGCTAGTTTTCTGCAAAACGGGCAGTTATAGTCAAAATATTCAACCACTACGACATCCGGACTGGTTGCCCCAAGTACAGGCACACCCGGTGCGTCAATAATCCGCTTCTGCGCCTGTGGCGAAATCAACGATGGCGTTTGGGCGAAGGCGGCGACCGCAACCAACACAATGGCCGCACCAAGAAGGGCAACAGCACCATGGATGGGGACTCGTTGGCTCATTTAATTCACCTTACTAATCTTACTGAATTGGATCCCAAAAGACAGCGAGTCATCTTGTGGTCTCCCAACGCCGCGTTTCTCCGCGCACCGACTACACGCCGCGCGGGCGAACTCCGCGATTCTCGACGGCGATGATCAACCCGTCCTGCAGCCAACCCGCGAGCAGAGCTCCCGCGACCTCCGGAGCCCTGGCAGGTTCTGTTCTCTCCGCAATGGCCGTACATATCGCCGCGAAGCTCATTCCGTCACATGCCATTAGGAGAACGTGTTGCTCGATCGAATCGACGGCCCGAAAATGCGGTGCGTATTCTTTGCGCCAGACTCGCAGAGCCGCCGGCGCATGCAAGCGCGCCGCTGCCGGCGGTGCGTTCTTTTCCGAGAGGGCGGTCCAAATCGCCGCACAGTTGGTCGATATCGACCTGATACGCAATGTGGGGACGAGACGCAAGATTGCATGATCCCAATCGATGTCCGCTAGGGCGCCCGGGGCGACCGGCGTCGCGTCGCGGCCATCGAAGGCGCGGCGTAACGACCAATCGAGCCACGCGAGCTCCGCAACCTCGCGGTCGTCGGGATACAGTCCGCTCAGGGTGCGATCGAAGTCATCTCCGTAGGCGCTTAAGGTCCAGCTGCGCGGCGGGTGCGACTCGATGTACCTGCGGGCGGCGGCATCGAACCCCCTATCGCCGAGCCAAGCCCAGACTCGCTCGAATGTATCGCGCAGGCAATCGAGGAGCTGCGCGCGGTAGGCATGGTGATACACGGCGAGCCGCGGAGAGGCATCACCGTGGATTTGCGCTTTGATCTCCTCGGCGCCGCTAATGAGGTGGTCGCGCATGCCGCGTTGAACGGCGAGCAGGTTCATGCTGCGCGCTGCCACGCCGCTGCAAGAGCACGAGCGAGGTCGAGCTCTGCGAGGAGATCGCACAACGGCGGAATATCATCGTCGCGTTCAATCATCGTCGCCACCCCGCTGAAGCGAGCACACGCCGCTTGATAGAGCGACCAGACGGGATCGGAAACGGGATGATCGTGTGTATCAATGAGCAAGCCTCGACCGTTCTCGCTGTGTCCGGCAAGATGAATCTGTCTCACCCGTTCGGCGGGTACCCCGGCGAGATAGGCCTTAGGATCGAAGCCGTGATTGGTGGCGCTGACATAGATATTGTTGACGTCGAGAAGAAGGTAACAACCGGTTCGACGGCACATCTCGGACAAGAACGCCCATTCAGACATTTCATCGTCCGCGAAACTCATGTAGGTCGACGGATTTTCTAGCAGCAGCGGACGTTCGAGGACATCCTGCGCAAGCAATACATTCGCGCAGACGATTCGCATTGTATCCTCCGTATACGGCAGCGGCAGCAGGTCGTGCGAGTTGAATCCTTCGATGCCGGTCCAGCAAAGATGGTCCGACACCCATAGTGGCTGCACCCGATCGGCGAGAGCCTTTAGCCGAATCAGATAGTCGAGTTTGACACCGTCGGCCGACCCTATCGACATTGAAACGCCGTGCATGGCCACCGGGTATCGCTCGCGGACGGTCGCGAGTACGTTCAACGGTCGTCCTCCCTGCACCATGAAGTTCTCGGAGATTACTTCGACAAAATCGACGGGTACATCACCGCCGAGAAACTCCTGATAATGCGGCGTCCGTAGCCCCAACCCGAAACCGGTAAACGAGGCGACTGAGGTGTCGGGCATTGACTGATCTCCGAATTCAGACAAAACAAATTTTGGATGGATTCAGCCGGCATAGCCGCCGGCTGAATTTCCGGTTGCGTTACTTTTGCGACGTAGAGCCGTGTTGTTCGCTGCACTGCTGCGCGGTCAGATCCTTGAAGCCCTGGCCCTTGCACGAGTTTTGACCCTTGCACGCATGGCTCCCGGACTTGCAATCCGATTGCCCTTTGCAGGAGTTGACCCCGTAGCAGGGCGCAGCTGATTGGGTGCCTTGGTCGGCCGCATAGGCGGAGGCCATCATGGCTCCGTTCGTGAATGCGAACAGGACAGCGGCGGACGCAAGAGTCAAGCGTGACTTTTGAATGAACATCGAAACATCTCCTAAAAATGGTAAGTGCCAGTATCAGTACATCTAGTAGTTCGACGCGTCAGCGAGATCGGTTACAGGGCCACAACTTTTTTCTGCGGCGTCGACTCGAGATCAGTGGCAGGTGCGCTAGTGTCGTGCCGCAGAGTGATCACCTGATTCTGTGTACCGGGACGAATCGTTGCGCGAATGTCAGCGTCTCCGACTCGCGTCGCAGCTCAAGACTTACAGCAGTTCTGAGAAAGAAGCGGCGCGCGCAGCAATGACTTGAATGGCTTAGCGCAAAAGGGCTGTCGCGCTTCCAACAATCGGTCCCTGTTGAACTCGCTGCAGCAAGACGGCGACACGAGTGGCGTCACCCGGGAACGAATCCACCGGCACGCGAAACACACTTTCTTGTCCGTTCCAGACACCGAGCGAGCGGAATTGTCTGACGATATTGAACTCTGTCAGCGTCCGCCCAGAGTTCTCTCCCCGCCCTATGTTAGTAGCCGCCTGTGGCAGGTACGCGATGAGATTGACGTCATAGCGCTCGCGATCCTCTCGTTCAGGCACCGTGACGGTGAGCTCGCCGCGAGCCACTTCGACGATGATCGGAACCGTGTTGCGCGGCTCGGCCATTGCCGCCAAGATGCGCCGCTTATCCGATCCTACGAAACTGCTGCGCCCATCGACGACCACTTGAGGCGTAAACGCCGACGAGAGGCCCATTGTCTCAACGAAGCGGCGCTGACGCTCACGCGCCATCGGCAAGGCGAAATGGTCGCGCCACCCAAGGCTGTCCCAATAGTCGACGTGAAAAGAGAGGGCGAGTACGCTCGGCATCTGTGAAAGCTCGCCTAACAATGCATCCGCTGGCGGGCAGGAGCTACAGCCCTGCGAGGTATATAACTCCACAACCGCAGGTCCGCGCGGCGAGCTTGATTGCGCCCGCAGATTCCCCGCCGATCCGATCTCCAGGCCCATGAAAATCAAGGCAAAGAGGGCAGCGCGTTTACTGGGCAAGGTCATGGAATACCTCCGGCGATAGCGGTGTTGGAAAAATTTTCGGAATTCACCAACGCAACAGCCGTGGACCGAGCCACGCGCCGATAGCAGTGGGGATCAATATTCCGAGCAGATACCATGTTGCGATGAACGGTGTCGCTAGCTCCGGGCAATGCAGGGTATAAACGAGCGCACCGATGGATCCGGCGGCGAATCCTGCACCCGCGCCCGCCCAACGCAGCCGTGTTGGGGCGAGATCTTTCAGGATCCACACAAAGGAAAAGAAGAGCGGCGCAGAGATGAGTGCGATCAGGAACGGACACGCGGTGAATGTGCTACCCAGGAGCAAGTGGACGCGGCTCTGCGAAGCGGCTGAAACTAGGCTCATCGCGGCCAGAATCCACATGATGAGCACGACAGCGGCAACTCCTGTCGGCAAGAAACCGAGCCGCGCACCGGGACGCCCCAAGCGTGCGACGCAAAGGACTGCGAGCGCACCCAGGCTTGCGCAAAAGAGTTCACGAACCCAAAACGCGGACTTGGATACCTCGCGAGGCAGCTCTGGATTCAAGTGGAGGAAGCCGCCCGCTAACATGAGCGCCGCCAGCCCGCCTACAGTGACTCCCAGCACATAGCGTCGCATCGTTCGCCCGGAGTCCACAGGCTCGAGGTTCGTCGCTAGCAGCGCAGTTAGATTCTCTGTTCTCATATCAGCGTCCGTATCCTCGCCCGCAATCGCTTCTCCTAGTTATTTCGTTTGAGATGAAGGATTGGTTACAACCACGAGTGCGGTGAACGTCGCAGGATTCACCAATCCGGGCCGACTGTTCTCAATCCCTGCCCCTTTTGGGAGCGGCGGCGCAGAACACCTGCAATAAATGGGCTGGCTGGTCGGTCAACTGTATGGGGCCCCTACGGGGCGTTGAAACGCACTCGCCCCTCTCCTGCGCAGTAAACTTGAAGGTGAAGATGCAATTATTAGAGGAGCACCTCCGTAGCCTTATGTTACGGAGTCTCGCCGGCGACGCATCGTCTTATCACCTTTTCCTAGATCAACTGGCGGCGCATCTGAGCTCTTTCTTGCGCAAGCGCCTGGCGCGGTTGCCGGAGGAGGCCGAGGATCTCGTGCAGGAGTTGCTGTGGGCGATCCACAATCAGCGGCACACCTATGATGCGAAGCTGCCGCTAACTGCGTGGGTGCATGCCATAGCCCGATACAAGCTCATCGATTTACTACGCCGGCGCTCGCGGAGCGATATGCTAAACGATTCCCTGGACGAAGCCGGAGAGTTGTTTGCAGCACCGGATAGCGAAGCGGCTGAAGCGGGCTATGACATTGCAAAGCTCTTGGAACAATTACCGGATCGACAGCGACTGCCTATTCAATACGTGAAGATCGAGGGTGCCTCGGTAGCCGACGCCGCGGCTCGCTCGGGCATGTCGGTCTCGGCGGTCAAGGTGGGCATTCATCGCGGCTTGAAGACTCTGGCCGCGAAGATAAGAAGTAACGGGTGAAGACGGAAGAACTGGTCTCCGTGCTGGCCGGCGACGTCGAGCCGGCTGACGCGTCCCAGATTCACGCCGTTCACCACCGGCGCGTTTGGGTCCAATTGTTCCCATTGGCGCTGGATGCGATAGGCGCATTGGCCTTTAAGTCCACGAGCGTCCACCGCCGTCGAAGAATATCCGGCCCTCGCGCGGGGTAACTTTTCGGGTAACTCGTCTCAATCGTCTCGACAATGCCTTACCAAACAATGTCTTATTGAGCGTATTCGAATCCCTCAGCCGGCAAACCTTCTCTAAAATTTTCGAACGACTCCCGGTTTCCACCGCTTGACGGAGTCCATTCGAACCGCCGACAGACAAACAAGCTGGGTTCGACAACGTCGCGCAGCGACGTTGAACGCCGAGCGTAGCCACGGCGGCCCGAGCGAAGCGAGCGGGCGAGACGCGCAGCGCCGAGTAATCACTCAGCCGGCAAAAACATAAATATCATCAATTAGTTATGTTCTATTGAACAGTCGTATAACAAAGTTTACCCTCGTGCTACACGAGTTTGCTAGGACCCACCGAACACGGTTGATTAATCGGTATAGGATTGGTTGCCAATTGGGGACTCTCGCGAGGCAAACAGGTGTTCGAGTTCCGACGAGTCCACCGGCTTCGTCAGATGATGATTAAATCCAGCCATCTGCGCCTTGTCCTTATCTGATTGCTGTCCCCAACCCGTTACAGCAATTAAGATCATTTCTCGGCCCCAGGGTTTGCCGCGAATCCGCTCTGCAACTTCGCAACCCGTGAGTCCCGGCATTCCGATGTCGAGCACCGCGACGTCGGGCTTGATGCGCTCTGCCAGTTCAAGCGCTGCCGGTCCGTCGTACGCTACATGTACCTCATGGCGGACCACCCGCAAGAGCAATGCCAGAGTTTCCGCCGCATCTTGATTGTCGTCCGCGATCAATACACGGCGCGTTGGTCCGCGGCGGGCCGCAACTTCGGTTGCTGGGAAAACGGTATCACTGCTCTCGATGACAATCGAGCGCGGCAACCTTACCGTGAATTGGCAGCCTCGATCTCGCCCATTGCTTTGTACATCGACCTGACCGCCATGCAATTCCACCAGCGCTTTAACCAGTGCCAGTCCGATGCCGAGGCCTCCTTGGGCACGATCTTTTGTCTGGTCGGCTTGGACAAAAATGTCGAATATCTTTCTGCGCATCTCGGGCGCAATTCCGATACCGGTATCGCGCACGAATATGACGAAGGAAGCCGTCTCAATATGGCACCCCAAAGTGATTTGTCCTTCCGGATCCATGTATTTGGCCGCATTCGTCAATAAATTGCTGATTACCTGCGAAAGCCGCACCGGATCTGCGTGCAGCAGGATCGGCGATGATGGGACTTCGATTTGCAGCCGATGGTTCTTGGCAACGATCAATGGCTGGACAGTCTCAATCGCAGCGTCCAGTATTTGTTGCACAGAAACATCGACTTTTCGTAGGCTGATTTCTCCGCTGGTGAAGCGCGACATATCGAGCAGGTCATCCAATAATGTCGCCATGTGGGTGACTTGCCGGGCGATAATGGCCCTAGTTCTTTGCAATTCCGATTGGCTCAGGTCAGGCGACTCCAGTAGCCGCGCCGCCGTTCTTATGGGGGCGAGCGGATTGCGGAGCTCATGCGCCAGAGTGGCAAGGAAGACGTTTTTACGCCGATCCGCCTCGTGCAGCGCCTGTGTACGTTCGATGACGCGCTGTTCGAGGGTTCTATTGAAATCAACCAGCCGCTGTTCCGCAAGCCGACGCTGGTGTACCTCGGCGACGAGTGAGCGGTTAGCAAACTCAAGTTCACGGCTCTTACGGTATAGATCCGCAAATACCGCGACTTTGGAGCGCAGAACGGAGGCATTGACAGGTTTATGCAGATAATCCACGGCGCCGCTGCCGTAACCATCGATCACATGCTGATCCTCATTGTAATAAGCGGTGAGGAAGATAATTGGCACGCTCGCTGTTTTTTTGCGCTCCTTGATCATTTGTGCAAGTTGCAAACCATTCATGCCGGGCATGCGGATATCCAGGATCAACAGTGCAAATTCCTCGGCGACGAGCGCCAAAAGCGCCTGGTCGGCAGAATCGGCTCGCACTAGTCGGTAGCCCGGGTCGTCGAGCACGGCCTCGAGGACAGCTAAGTTCTTCGGCTCATCATCTACAATCAGGACGTTTATTGCTTCGCTACTCATGGGCCGTACTACGTGCCCCGACTACACGGATTCATCGGAACAGCCAGAGCCGCATCAACGACAATAATTCGGTGGTATTCACCGGTTTTGCAATGTAATCGCTGGCGCCCGCTTCCAGGCATTTTTCGCGGTCGCCCTTCATCGCCTTGGCGGTAAGCGCCAGAATGGGCAGAAGCCGCGAACGCGGCGACTGCCGGATCTCGCGCATGGTCTGGTATCCGTCCCTGTCGGGCATCATGATATCCATCAATACCAGGCTGATATCCGGCGTCTGCTCAATCAGATCGATGGCTTGCCGCCCATTGGTTGCGCTGATGACTTCCATTTCATGATTCTCGAGCACCGAGGTCAGCGCAAAGATGTTGCGCGCGTCGTCGTCGACGACCAGCACTTTGCGGCCGCGCAGCACTTCTTTGCCGCCATGCAGACGCTGCAGCATCGTCTGCTTGGCAGGGGGTAGGTCGGTCACGACCCGGTGCAAAAACAGCGCCGTCTCATCGAGCAGCCGTTCGGGAGAGTGCACGTCCTTAAGGACAATGCTCTTGGCCATCGCCTTCAGGCGATCCTGCTCCTCCAACGTCAGTTCCTTACCCGTGAACACGACACAAGGGATATCAGCGAGTGCCGACGAGGAATGAACCTGGGCGAGCAGATCGAAGCCGTCCATGTCCGGCAGTCTTAGATCGAGCACGATGCAGTCAAACTTGCTTTCGCGAAGCGCTGCAAGCGCCTCCCCGCCGCTGCCCACGGCATGAATCTCGATATCATCATGTCCCAGCAACTCGACGATCGAAGTTCGTTCGATGTCGTTGTCCTCGACGATCAGCAGGCGTTTGGTGCGCGCCACCGTGAATTCATTGATGCGCTGGAAGGCCGCCTCCAGACTCGTGGTGGTCGGCGCCTTGACGAGATAGGCAAAGGCGCCGTGCGCCAGGCCATGCTGTCGCTCTTCATCCAACGTCACGATTTGCACCGGGATGTGGCGTGTGGCCGGATCAAGCTTGAGCTGGTTGAGAACGGTCCAGCCGAGCATGTCGGGCAAGAAAATGTCCAGCGTGATCGCCGCGGGCCGAAACTGGCGGGCGAGCGACAGGCCGATGCCGCCCTTGGTCGCGACGATGCCTTTGAAATGCTGATCGCGCGCCAGGCCCAGCAAGATGCGCGCATAGTGCGGATCATCCTCGATGATCAGAAGTACCTTGTCGCCCGGCTCTATGGCATCGCGATCGTCGGCGATGCGTTCTTCGCGAGCTATCGGCAGCACAGTGGTGACGGATCGAGCAACGGCTGCCTCGGACGGCAGCTGACGCGTCGTCGGCCGCGCTTCGTCGAGACTGCGGTAGTGGAGAGGCAAGTACAGCGTGAAAGTGCTGCCCTTGCCGTGCACGCTGGAAAGTCTGATCTCGCCCCCGAGTAGCATGGCTAGTTCGCGGCTGATAGCCAACCCTAAGCCGGTGCCGCCATATTTTCGGGACGTGCCGGCGTCGGCCTGTTGAAAGGCCTCGAAGATTAGCCGTTGCTTTTCGGGCGCGACACCTATTCCGGTATCCTCCACGGCGAACGCAACGACCTGCGTAGCGTTCCGCAGCACTGCGTGATCGGCGCTCCAGCCGTGCGTTGCCAGACCTACCCGCACTTGGACGTGACCATGCGCCGTGAATTTGACCGCGTTTGACAAGAGATTCTTGAGGATCTGCTGCAGGCGCTTGGGGTCGCTGTCCATCTCTGGCGGCAAATCGGGGTCGATATGGACGTGAAACGGCAAGTGCTTCGCCTCGGCAACGTGACGGAAATTTCGATCAATCGTCTCTCGCAGGTCGGAGAAGGCAATACCTTCGATTTCGACGGTCACGGTACCCGATTCGATTTTCGAAAGATCGAGGATGTCGTTGATGAGATGCAGTAGGTCTGAACCCGCAGAATTGATGTTTCGCGAGTACTCGACTTCCTTGGGCAACAGGGAACCGGCGGCGTTTTCGGCCAATTGCTGGCTCAAGATCAAGATTGAGTTGAGCGGCGTGCGCAGCTCGTGCGACATATTGGCGAGAAACTCGGACTTGTACTTCGAGGTAAGGGCAAGCTCGGCCGCCTTCTCCTCCAATGCGCCGCGGGCTTGCTCCACTTCGGCGTTTTTGCGTTCCACCTCGGCGTTCTGTTCTGCCAGCAATCGCGCTTTCGTACCCAATTCCTCGTTGGTCTGCTGCAGCTCGCTCTGGCGCGATTGCAGCTCCACCGTAAGCTGCTGTGACTGCGTCAGCAGTCCCTCGGTGCGCATCGTTGCTTCAATGGTATTGAAGACGGCCCCGATCGACAGGGTCAGCTGCTCGAGAAAGGCGAGGTTGACTCCGCTGAAGGGCTGCAGCGATGCCAGTTCAATCACCGCTTTTGTCTGACCCTCGAAAAGCACTGGCAGCACGATGACGCTAACACGAAACGAGCGTCCCAGACTCGAGCTGATCGTGACAAAGTCTGAAGGCACATCGGGGAGCAGAATGCGCTTTTTTTCCACGGCGCACTGGCCGACCAAGCCCTCGCCGAGGGAGATCCTGGGCGCAAGGCGCAATTCGCCGGTCTGTGCGTAGCTAGATAGCAGCGCCATTTCCGATGTGCCGGTGACATGATAAACAGACCCCTGATGGGCCTGCACTAAGGGCGCCAGTTCCGACAGCAGCATCTGTCCCACGGTGTTCATCTCGCGCTGTCCCTGCAACATGCCGGTGAAACGAGCCAAATTGGTTTTAAGCCAGTCCTGCTCGCGGTTGCTCTCGGTGGTCTCGCGCAGGTTGGAAATCATCGTGTTGATGTTGTCTTTGAGTTCGGCCACCTCGCCGCGCGTCTCGACCTGGATCGATCGCGTCAGATCGCCCTTGGTCACCGCCGTCGCCACTTCGGCAATGGCACGTACCTGAGTAGTGAGATTTGCCGCCAGCAGGTTGACGTTGCCGGTGAGATCTTTCCACGTGCCGGCCGCGCCGGGGACATTCGCTTGGCCGCCCAAGCGGCCCTCGACCCCGACTTCGCGCGCAACATTGGTGACTTGATCGGCAAAAGTCGCCAATGTGTCGGTCATGTTGTTGATTGTGTCAGCAAGTGCGGCGACCTCTCCCTTGGCCTGCACCGTCAGACGTTGTGAGAGGTTGCCATTGGCCACCGCGGTCACCACTTTGACGATTCCGCGTACCTGTTCGGTGAGATTCGAGGCCATGAAATTGACGTTGTCGGTCAAATCCTTCCATGTGCCCCCGACCCCAGCGACTTGGGCTTGGCCGCCGAGCTTGCCTTCGGTACCGACTTCTCGAGCCACCCGAGTGACCTCGCCGGCAAATGAATTCAATTGATCGACCATTGTGTTGATGGTGTTCTTGAGCTCGAGGATCTCGCCCTTGACGTCGACCGTGATTTTTCTGTTGAGGTCTCCGCGCGCCACCGCAGTAGTTACTTCTGCGATGTTGCGAACCTGCGACGTCAAGTTTGCACCCATGGTGTTGACCGAGTCGGTCAAATCCTTCCAGGTACCGGCGACCCCGGGCACGACGGCCTGAACGCCCAGCCGTCCCTCGGTGCCCACCTCGCGCGCGACGCGCGTGACCTCCGAAGCAAAAGAACGCAATTGCTCGACCATCGTATTGATGGTTTCCTTTAGCTGCAGAATTTCGCCGCGCACGTCCACCGTAATCTTCTTCGACAAGTCGCCATTCGCTACTGCGATAGTAACTTCAGCGATGTTGCGCACCTGGCCCGTGAGGTTCGACGCCATCGAGTTGACGTTGTCGGTCAAATCCTTCCAGGTGCCGGCCACGCCAAGTACCTGGGCTTGACCGCCGAGCTTGCCCTCGGTACCGACTTCGCGCGCGACGCGAGTCACTTCCGAGGCGAAGGCGCCAAGCTGCTCGACCATGGTGTTGATGGTTTCCTTGAGCTGCAGGATCTCGCCTTTCACATCGACGGTGATTTTGCGGCTCAAGTCGCCGCGAGCGATCGCGGTCGCGACATCGGCAATGTTGCGCACTTGGCCCGTGAGATTGGAGGCCATCGAATTGACATTGTCCGTTAGATCCTTCCAGGTTCCCGCGACGCCGGGCACCTGCGCCTGTCCGCCCAACTTGCCGTCGGTACCCACTTCGCGGGCGACTCGACTCACTTCGGCCGCGAAGGAACGAAGCTGGTCGACCATGGTGTTGATGGTTTCCTTGAGCTCGAGTATCTCTCCGCGTACCAGCACGGTAATTTTCTTTGATAGATCACCATTCGCTACGGCGATGGTGACGTCCGCGATATTGCGTACCTGGGACGTCAGATTGTTGGCCATGGAGTTCACATTGTCGGTCAAATCCTTCCAAGTGCCCGCCACCCCCTCAACCGCCGCCTGCCCACCAAGCTTGCCTTCTGTGCCGACTTCCCGCGCGACGCGGCTCACCTCGCCCGCAAACGCGTTGAGCTGATCAACCATCGTGTTCAGCGTATTTTTCAATGTCAGTATTTCACCGTTGACTTCAACCGTAATCTTTGATGACAGGTCGCCCTTGGCGATGGCGGTGGCAACATCCGCGATGTTGCGGACTTGGCCCGTGAGATTGGAGGCCATGAAGTTCACATTGTCGGTCAAGTCCTTCCAAGTACCGGCCACACCCGGCACCAGCGCCTGCCCGCCGAGCTTGCCCTCGGTGCCCACTTCGCGTGCCACCCGCGTGACTTCCGAGGCGAAGCCGTTGAGCTGGTCGACCATGGTATTAATGGTGTTCTTTAGTTCGAGGATCTCGCCCTTCACCTCGACCGTGATTTTTCGGCTGAGGTCACCGCGCGCGACGGCCGTCGTCACGTCAGCGATGTTGCGTACCTGCGATGTTAAATTGTTCGCCATCGAATTGACGTTGTCGGTCAAGTCCTTCCAGGTGCCCGCCACACCGCGCACTTGGGCCTGGCCGCCTAATTTACCTTCGGTACCGACCTCGCGCGCGACTCGCGACACTTCGGACGCGAAAGCGTTGAGCTGGTCCACCATCGTATTGAGAGTGTTCTTCAGCTCTAGAATCTCGCCCTTTACATCGACAGTAATCTTCTTCGACAAATCGCCATTGGCCACCGCGGTCGCGACCGCAGCGATATTACGGACCTGGCCCGTGAGATTTGATGCCATCGAGTTGACGTTGTCCGTCAAATCCTTCCAAGTTCCGGCGACACCGGGTACCGCAGCCTGGCCACCGAGCGCGCCTTCTGTGCCGACTTCTCGCGCGACGCGGCTAACTTCGCCGGCAAATCCATTGAGCTGGTCGACCATCGTGTTGATGGTGTTTTTAAGCTCGAGGATTTCTCCGCGAACGTCTACCGTGATTTTCTTCGACAAGTCGCCGTTCGCGACCGCGGTGGTCACGTCAGCAATATTGCGCACTTGGCCCGTCAAGTTGGTCGCCATTGCGTTGACAGAATCAGTCAGATCCTTCCAAGTGCCGGCCACGCCGCGTACCTCGGCTTGGCCGCCGAGCTTGCCCTCGGTGCCCACCTCGCGCGCGACGCGCGTGACTTCGGACGCGAATCCGTTCAGCTGGTCAACCATGGTATTGATCGTGTTCTTGAGCTCAAGGATCTCGCCCTTGACATCCACGGTAATCTTCTTAGACAGGTCGCCGTTGGCCACTGCGGTGGTCACGTCGGCGATGTTGCGCACTTGGCCGGTGAGATTGGAGGCCATGAAGTTCACATTATCGGTGAGGTCCTTCCAAGTGCCTGCGACGCCGGGCACCTGGGCTTGACCACCGAGCTTGCCCTCGGTGCCGACCTCACGGGCCACTCGCGTGACTTCCGAGGCAAACGCATTGAGCTGATCCACCATCGTGTTCATGGTATTTTTGAGCGCGAGGATCTCGCCTTTCACTTCGACTGTGATCTTCGAGGAAAGATCTCCTTTGGCAATGGCGGTTGCGACATCGGCAATATTTCGAACCTGACCGGTGAGGTTTGAAGCCATCGAGTTGACCGAGTCGGTCAGATCCTTCCAAGTGCCCGCAATGCCAGGCACTTGCGCTTGACCGCCGAGCATGCCCTCGGTACCTACCTCGCGTGCCACTCGCGTGACCTCCGAGGAGAAGCCATTCAATTGATCGACCATCGTATTGATGGTCTCCTTCAGTTCCAGGATCTCGCCCTTAACATCGACCGTGATCTTGCGCGAAAGGTCCCCCCGCGCGACGGCTGTCGTCACGTTGGCGATGTTGCGCACCTGCGCCGTCAGGTTGGTCGCCATCGCATTCACAGAGTCGGTTAAGTCTTTCCAGGTTCCCGCCACTCCGGGCACCACCGCCTGCCCACCCAGGCGGCCATCGGTGCCGACCTCGCGCGCGACCCGCGTCACTTCCGAGGCGAACGACCGCAACTGATCCACCATCGTGTTGGTCGCCTCTTTGAGCTGCAAAATCTCGCCGCGCACGTCGACGGTGATCTTCTTTGAGAGATCTCCCGTGGCCACGGCGATGGTCACCTCGGCAATATTGCGCACCTGAGCAGTCAGATTACCGGCCATCTGATTAACCGAGTCAGTGAGGTCTTTCCACACACCAGACACACCCTTGACCTGTGCTTGGCCGCCGAGCTTGCCCTCAGTGCCGACCTCACGGGCCACGCGGGTGACTTCCGAAGTGAACACGGCGAGTTGCTCAATCATCGTATTCACAAGTTTTGCCGATCGCAGGAACTCGCCTTTGAGTGCGCGCCCGTCAACCTGCAAATCCATCGACTGTCCAAGATCGCCCTTTGCGACCGCGCCAATGGTGCGTGCGATTTCGGTCGTGGGGCGCACCAAGTCATCAATCAGCGTGTTCAACAGATCGACTTTGGTCGCCCAACCGCCAAGCGCGCCAGGTAGCGACATGCGTTGCTTGAGACGGCCGTCCCTACCGACGGTTTCGCTCAGCCGAGCAACCTCTGTCGAGATGTGTTCCTCGTGACTCAGGGCCTGATTGAAGGCCTCCGCGAGTCGGCCGTCGAGCCCGATCCAATCATTGGGAAGACGCGCTGAGAAATCGCCGTCTCGAAACGCAATGATCGCCGTTAGCAGTTGCCTCGAACGCGCTTCAGCCGATTCATCCGCCGATTTCGATTCCGCGATTTCACGGTCGAAAGGCTGAATTCCCGAATGAATTTGTTGGCCGTTACCAGGGCTCGTGTTTGCCATCACGTTGCTCCAGCGGACATCCCGATAGATGTTCTAAGCATCTTCCAAAAGATCGCGAGTTATAGTACATCCCGCAATAAAGACAAGGATAGAGCGGCTACTCTCCATCCGTGGAGTCTGCGCTACCGGATCGCGAGAACAGCGGTTGAAGTGCTTGTATTTTTTACAATTCCAGCCTAGAGCGTGCCGTTCCAACACGAGCCCGTAGGAATACGCCTACATCGCGGTGGGCGGCGATTGCAATGACCTCGCCTCTATTGCGCGTAGCTGCGTGGGAACAGAATTCGAAAGTGGGTTCCCACGCCCGGCGTCGATTCCATTTCAATGGTGGCATCGAGCAATTCGCAAAGCCGTTTGACGATCGACAAGCCGATTCCCTCTCCAGCCTCATGCGTGGACGGACCCACACGGCTTGAGGTACAAGGCAGGGACCCTCGGGTCGCCAAATGCGAGGAGCCACCCGGATCGATTTGATTCGCGTCTTTAAGGGCCTCCAAAATCGGTTTACCACCCTCGCTGTGAAAGCCTGGCCCAGTGTCCTTCACCGATAACATCCAGCGTTTCGCGTCGCCCGCATCACTGTCGCCCCAACTCACGACGACTCCGCCCTCGCGCGTGTACTTCACCGCATTTAATATCAAATTCTGCGCAATTCGGGCGATCTTGACCGGATCACCATCGACGCCGAAACCGGCCGGGCCATGAGCTTTAAGGTAAAGGTTTCGCTGTTGCGCCGTCTCGCCGATACCATCGCAGAGCTGCTGTAAAAGCGACGTGACATCCAGCGCTTGAACTCGCCGCTGCTCCCGGCCCGCTTGCAGCCGTGCCAGGCTCGTCACCTCGTCCAGCAGATAATGCAGCGAAGTCACGTTACGCATGAGCATGCGGGTGAATCGATCCCGGGTAGGTTCCGAAAGTCCCCGATTCGTGAGTCCGACGGTGGCGTTCGCAACTACCCCTAAGTTTCCGCGCAGATCGTGAGCAGCCTGGCGCCACAAGTCCGCCTGTTGTTCCTCGAGCTGTCTAATCTCGGCGAGTGACTCTTCCAGATCTTTCACCTGGCCCGCAGCCTCCTGTTGCTGCAGCTGGAAATATTGATTGACGCTCTCTTCCACGGTCGATGCGCACAGTTTGGCCCAAAGGACGTAGGCGTGTGCCATTTCATCATGAGACACTTGAGGCGAGGCCACTGTGAAACGCTTGAGTTCCGAAACGACGCACTCGTTCAACTTGCCTAACTCACGCGTCACCTCTTTGAGGTCATAGCCCTGTTGCCACCGCAGCAAGCCATGCGCCGCGGCAGGTTGTTGAACCACCTCGCCGGCCGACAATTCAGAGCGCGTCGATGCGGCTCGCAGCTGTCTCTCGAAAGCTGACAGGATTGCCGGGATGTGATCGAGCAATTGAACTTTGGGAAGTGAGTCACCCGTCGCCAAAGTCGGATCGCGCTTGATGGCCTCACGCCACTCGCGCAATATGAATTCTTGCCGCACTGCAAGGTAATCCGCCAGGGCGTTCACGCAGAAATCTCAAGCCCGTTTGAGGGCGCCGACTCGCTTTGCCACACCGTTTACCCCCACCGCTTTTAGGTATCAATTCTTGAGTTTGGTACATTCTGCCACTAATTATTGGTAGGACGCGAGGTTGCCCAGGAGCTCGCGCGCTTGTGGCGGATGCGTGACTGTTATTACACATCGTTTGCCGCGTGATGGAGCCGCCTGATTCGCATGATCGCCGAGGCCGCCTACTACTTGGCGGAGAGGCGTGGATTCGCCGGCGAACATTCTCTCGAAGACTGGCTCGCGGCAGAGCAGCAGGTCCGGTCAATAATTTCACCCACCCTTGAACAGTAAGAGGCGGCGAACGCCACGAACAACCAATGCACCCCAAGGGCGGGCGGCAAAACGTTTGTCTCCTAAACCGCGCCAGCGGGAGATGCCAGCCGCGCGGGCCACTCACAACCCGCTCCACGGGTTCGCACCAGCAAAGAGAATCGCGCTTTGAGAAGTTTGCGGTCACTCAAGCACCAGGCGAAGGGATTGAAGGGGCCGTGCGCAAACCCGATAAGACCACCGACGAAAAACTTGGCGCCAGTATGAAAAACACTAGAAGTGACGCCGTTGCCGGCGGATTGTCGGGTGTCTCAACAACATTTCCGAAGCAGATTAACCTCGCTGCGCACCGAGCCAAGATGCGCCTAGGTACTCTCGAATCTGTTCAATTTCGAACGAACTCGCGTCCCACGAAAAGCCGTGGCAATCAGAAAACAGCGAATATTCGGGTATCAGGCCGATGGCGATCACGGCTACGGGCAAGGATTCCCTATCGAGGTCCGGTCTCAATGCATCGAATGCGCTTGCCAAATTTCGTGTAACAGCTCAGGGATCCGACCGTAATCACGTGCCTTATCCAAAAAATGGGTCGCACCGAGAGCAAGAGCCACATTTTTATATTCTGGCAAATCGTAGTTCGTCAACACGATAATTTTCGGCCTCGAGCGCGTATTGGCTAACGATCGCATCACGCCGAACCCCGTACCGCGCTTCAAGTGTAAATCCAAAATGATCACGTCCACAGATTCGCGCCCAACAAAGGCGACGGCGGCGTCCTCTGTATCCACGGTGCCGATTAAATTGACGGCTGTGATCTGGTTGAGAGCGTCTGTCAGACGGTCTGTCAACACTTTAGAATCTTCTACCAGTAAGACTTTCAAAGATTAACCCCCCACGCGGGAGCATTGGAATTGATGGCATACGCCATTTTGCGCCCCGTATGATTCTGCGGCTACGACTTCCTCCTCGATTCTTTTGTAGGAAATATCTCACTTAGCGCGGTGGCACGCATGGCGGGAGGCCGAACGGATTGCAAAAACCCGGGGAGTCCGCCCGGAGCTACATATAACTCCTCCTAAAACCCGGCCGCGGCGAGCGAGTTCGGATCAGGCGAGCGTTCACACCGACGAGTCGATGCCTAAGATTAACATTTGAAACTGCGCGGCCAGCAAAGGACTAAACCACCATTTTCAAAAATTGCGTAATCCTATTCGCTTCGTACTCTATTAGTGCCCTTGAACTCGCCGTTTGCAAGTCGCTTTGGTATCAGTTCCTAGTAGCCGGTCGGGGACGAGGGCGGACATTTCCACCGTGAGACATGAGTCATTGCTTCGAGATATAGACTCAGTTCCGTACCGCTTACATCGTTTGAGCGGCCTGTCTGACGGTTAGATGCCGCCTCCAGGAGGTCTCAACAAGCCTGAGACCGAGCACCCTGTTCCCTTATCTCATCACGAAAACGGAGCGGAAACGGAGTGATTCTCATGGAAGGTTCCGTCAACAATCATTTCGCGAAGGCAGCCCGGGCGTCGGCCGATAAAGCCGCAGACGAGAGACAGAGTCGAATCCGCAGCGCCCAAGATTCTGCAAAAGATGCCGAAGGCTCTCTTTGTGGATGATTTTCGCCGCGAAGCCGGGTCGACCCTGACGAAAGCCATTGGTCGAGTTCAATCAATCGGCAAACAACGTTTGGCCGCGACTACCGACATGACCAGCCAAGCTTGTGATGCCGCATTTAATGCCATGGATTCGATCCTGGCGCGATCTAAAGCGAACAAGATGGATCTAAGTTCGCTCATCACGAGGAGTATTGACATGCTAATGGGACTATCAAATGTAGCCAAAGGCGCGAGTCTTTTCACTGCGATCGCATTGAGCTTGGGAGGCTGCGCTACCACCCCGATCTCAAACGAACAAATTGCGGTAGCGAAATCCTCGGTGCAGCGCGCTGAACAAAACGGAGCGCCGGAACTGGCGCCCGTGGAAATGTCGACCGCCCGCCAAGAATTGGCCAGCGCCGAGAAGGCGGCTGCAGATCATGAGGCGCTGTCCGCAACGCAGTGGGCCGAAAAGGCAAATGTGGATGCGCAACTGGCGGAAGCCACGGCCCAGGAACGCCGCGCTCACAAAGCAGCCACCGAGTTCGACGCCAGCATGGCAACGCTGCGGCAAGAAACCCAGCGCAGCTCGCAACCTAATCAATGAGGATGTTTTTTATGAAGACAAAATTACTCACCGGAATGGGTATGGCGCTAATCCTCGGAGCCTGTGTCTCCATGCCTCAACCGAACGCTGCGCTCGAGAACGCGCGCATTGCTGTACAGGCGGCTGAGGCCGACCCAAACGTCAACAAATATGCGGCACTGGACTTAGACGTGGCGAGGAAGGATTTGAGCAACGCCGAGAACGCCTCACTGCATCATCTAGATGCGGAAATCGCTCAATCTGCCTACTTGGCCACGCAGAATGCACGGCTTGCACAGGCACATGCTGCCGCTAAGGCGGACGATGCTCGAGTGGCGGCAGGTCAGGTCGAACGCGATCAAATCATGCTGGCCGCGCGCACTCGCGAAGCCGACAACGCAAAACTCGCAGCTGCCAACTCCAAGCAAGTAGCCGACTCTGCGCTGAGCCAACGAGATCAGGCGAATGAGGAAACGGCCCGTGTGCAAGCCGAACTTGATGCACTCAAGGCCACTCCCACACCGCGTGGAATGGTGTTGACGCTGGGCGATGTCCTCTTCGATACGGGCAGAGCGGAACTGAAGTCCGGGGCGAGCCGTAAGGTGGATCAACTGGCGCAGTTTTTGGTCGAACATCCGGACCGCCGCGTACAAATCGACGGATTCACGGATAGTGTGGGCACCGACTCGTACAACGAAGATTTGTCGCAGCGTCGCGCGAACGCGGTCCGAGATGCGCTGATAGCCCGAGGTGTTGATTCCTCGAGGATCGGCACGGAGGGCTATGGCAAATCCTATCCAGTAGCAACCAACAGCGATTCCGGTGGCCGACAGTTAAATCGACGCGTAGAAGTAGTCATCGGTGGCAACAATGGCACGCCGATCTCGCCGCGAAGCGGATTTTAAAACCTCATTGCTCGGGAAAGATCGTAGCTACACAAGAGAGTCCACATGTCATTGAATGACGAACTCGTCGCCGCCGAGCCGGCTCACGGTGACGGCGGCACGCACACGCTCGGTCAAGCGCAGCGCGACCGACTGCAGCAGCCGGTCGCCGACGGAGTGGCCCAGCGACTCGTTGATGTGCTTGAATCTATCCAGGTCGAGAAAGAGCAGTGCCAACGCCGCGCGCAACCCTAGCTGGTCGATTGCCAAAATTGCAATCGCCTCGCGATCGCGTCATGCACGATCATTGCAAGTGCGGGTGCACCATTCGCGATTTCTTTTGATCGAATCCCGCACGCGCTTCACATAGGGTCCATAGTGGTCGCCTCAGCCGAATACGAGCTGAGTTGGTCAGCAAATTCTTGCGGGCTATACGTCAAGGTTAATATTTATGGAACAGTCAAAAAACACTTCTGCCAATCAACAAGCCAGCACCGCGCGTGCGACTCCGTCGAAGAACATCGTCGATACGGCGATTGCGGCGGGCAATTTCAACACGTTGGTTGCTGGCATTAAGGCAGCCGGTCTTACCGATACCCTCACCGGCAGAGGCCAATTCACAGTCTTCGCGCCCACTGACGAAGCCTTCAAGAAACTTCCCTCTGGCGCGTGGGATGCGTTGCTCAAGGACACTGCAAAGCTCAAGGCCGTCTTGAGTTATCACGTGATCACGGGACACGTGTTGGCGCAGGACTTGAAATCTGGTGACGTAATGACCGTTCAGGGCAGTCCCCTGACGGCCGTCGTGTCCTCGTCGGATGTACAGGTCAACGGAGCCCACGTCAAGCAGCGTGATATCACTGCATCGAATGGCGTCATCCACGTTATCGACGCGGTCATTATGCCAAGAAACTGGCAATTGCTCGCAGCCGCCGCCTAAAAGGCGTCGGTTGATCGGCACTCAAGGTGCACCGGAAGGCCCTATGTAGGGCCTTTCTTTTTTGTTCGCAACAATACTGCCGGTTTTCCGCAGTGCTGAAGTTTTGACCACCCGCCAATTGAATGCACATACTGCGAGAAGCATTATAGCAGCGAGCTTCGGCGACTCATGAACTCTGACGTCCTGCAGCCAGATTTTATCATTCCTGCGATTCTGAATTAGTGGTGACGACCCCTAGCAACCGGAACTAATAAATAGCGACGCATGCTGTCGCGCTCGATCGCTGGTGGAGTCGGAGACTAGCACCACGATGGTCCCCGGCTCGCGTGGACGCGACAACCTTCTAGCGGGCCTATTCACGAGGAAATTTCGGGCATCGGTCCGTCAGCGCACCGACGCAAACCCAAAATGCGTGCCTAATGCAGTCGTACAAACGGAGAATCACATGTATATCGGCGGCATTCTCGGAACTATTCTCATCATCGCTGTAATCTTTTGGCTTGTCCGTAGAACGTAGCTCACGACTTAGTCCTTGAGACGACCGCTAAAAGAGCAGACCTAGTCTTCGGACTGTAACGATGATCGACGCTTCGCACAATCCGCGACAGAACCATCTTTTGGCGGCTCTTCCTCACGCTCAATGGGTGATCTGGCGATCACATCTTGAATATGTCGACATGGTATTGGGCCAAGTGCTGTACGAGCCCGGCAGTACGCTAACCCACGTTTACTTTCCAACCACTGCGATTGTCTCGCTTCTCTATGTGATGAACAATGGCGAGGCGGCGGAGATTGCCGTTGTCGGAAACGAAGGAGTGCTCGGCGTATCGCTCTTTATGGGCGGCGAGTCTACTTCCAGCCGTGCGGTCGTGCAGAGCGCCGGTGGCGCCTATCGTTTGACGGCAGAACGGATGAGAGAGGAATTTTATCGGGCGGGTCCGGTGCTTCACCTGCTACTTCGTTACACACAAGCCTTGATGACGCAAATGGTGCAGACGGCAGCGTGTAACAAGCACCATTCGCTGGACCAGCAGTTTTGTCGCTGGTTATTGCTAAGTCTCGATCGTCTGCAGGGTACAGAGATGATCATGACTCAAAAACTGATAGCCCACATGCTGGGGGTAGATCCACAGATTGCGATCGACGGCGCGCTGCAATTACAGGGCGCCGGGCTGATCGAGTATAAAGCCGGTCGAATTCGCGTGTTGGATCGTGACAGGCTCGAAACGCGTTCGTGCGAGTGCTATGCAGTGGTCAAGAAAGAGTATGACCGGTTACTTCCTCACAAGGTCGCTGCATGACGCTAAATTTGTATTTAAGACAAGCCTTCTGAAGTCTGTATCTATTGCAACCAAGGAGTCGACTATGAATACCGCATCGAGGTCATCCCATGGGCGCGCGCCGCAGGTCTCCTACCTCGATACAATCAAAGTCACAATAAAGCCTTCTAGATCCAAGTCTCATCTGAAGATAGATACCGAGCGTTCCAACCAGATCATCGCAGATTGGCGGACTTATCTATCACCAGAATGCATTGAGACAATGGTTAGCCTCAATTGGCATCACACGACGGGCTAATCTGCACGTTTTTCCGCATAGGCAAAAGGCAGAGACGCATGGCGGCAGTCGAGGGCGAAACTCCGACGTCGAAAAAGAGTACGACAGGTTGCTTCCTGACAGGTGAGCAATATAGAGGTCGGGGGGAAGGCCGCCCGATGCTTCACCAAAGAGCTGTCGTACCGTAAACCTCAGAAATGGATCAAGTGGACCACTGCCAGCCATCCTTGATCATGGCGGCAACACAAGCCTGTGGTAGATATTTTCGCCACACGCGAATATTGGCAACGGCACGTCCAGTACGGGCTTCATTCGGACCTATTATCGCGTCTCTCTCGAATGTCGGGACTCCCCAATGCGGAGAATTGAATAGAAACTTACGATCAAGGGCCGCGATCATAGCGTCCTGGCATCTTGTGTCCGTGGCCATAAACCTTTTCCGATTTCTAGCTAAGTCGACCCAACTTATCTCCTGAGAGCTTGGGAGTCTGTTCGTTAGACCGCTTATTTCAAAAGCCCGTCGCTCCAGCATCTACGTGGCAGACGCATTGCCGTTTCTGACGCGCGAGCAACCACGCCTGCGATGCCGACAATGCGCGCAACCACCACAACAGAGGTCTATTCGTGGGTCTGGACTCTGCAGGCGGGCAATCATCGTCTTTTTTTGCGCGCTCGCGGCCAAGCTCCTCCGCTCTCGCGAGGCTGCCCTCCTCGTTTGGATGTATTTGTGGGCCATCGTGAATCCGCGACTCTGATGTCGGCGATTCGCTGCTGCCTCGTGCTCCGCGCGCGTCGTCGCGTTGTACTCGGTTTTCGAGTCGACCGGCAACCACACGCCCGCTTTTTATGGGAAGACCGGTTTTCCTACACTAAACAAGGTACGGCGCCGTACAGACAAACACTGGATGACAGGTCACTCTATGTACAAAGCTGCTGGAGTCATAGCGGCAGCCTCCTCTCCTCCCAGGCCGTCTTCCCTAAGCGCCCCGGGGGGAGCTTTCATCTCAAGGCGCATCGCTAGTCGGGTTGAGTGGAAACCGGAAGCCGCGGTTGTCGCAGCGCACGAATCGCCAATTTTAAAGGAAGTAAGGTCCATGAAAACGTCGAAGCTCATAGTCTGTGTTGCGCTTATCGCGCCGGTGTCGTTTGCGTGGGCGCAGAAAGTCGATCCGAACAAGCTGCCCAAGGTCGACTGCAACGCCTTCACGTACAGCTCTGCATTTCTCGATAAGTATCCGAAAGCACCCGCAGCGTGTCTCGAGGGCCGGGTGTACAAGGGCACTACGTACGCTAAGTTCAATGCCAAGGTATATATCAACAACCTGCCCGACTACGTGACGCTGCAGCTACTGAATGTCTCGGGCACCATGATCACGACTTTCAGCGTCAAGCCCCAGGGAGGGGGAACGTTTTACTTCGACGGCAAGCAGACCCCTGCTGCCGATCTGAAGGTTGGGAACCAGATCACCTTGTGGGTCCCGGAGAGCCGCATGGAAGTGAAGGTGCTACCTGTGCCGACCGCGGAGTCCTGGAGGGTAATCGAACCGGCGCAGAAATAGGAGAGCATGCGGAAGTGTGGGTTTCACGCCGCGGCTTGCACTTGTTCAGTGACATTGCCACCGGCCAGACCCGGATAGGATCGTTCAAAGTGCGGACGCAGGATCCCGTCGAGAGTTCGCGTCCGCGTTTGCAATAACAGATGAGCGCCGCGTGGCGTTCACTGCATCTGCTCGGTTCCGGTACCGGTCGTGAGTGAACCCGGCCCAACTCCGAGGCTTCAAACTCACGGCCCAGAGCAGACATTCCGATCGCCCGCAGGGCGGCCCCGTCAGGGGCGACAGCAATCGGACTCCCTATTTCGGTCGCCCGCCCATCGGAAAGAGGAAAGGGTCAACCCATAAAGACTGTCGGGCAGCTGGGTATTATGCGGCGCGCACAACATCTACCAATTGAGGTCGCGGCAGCGGGTGTCGCTCTTTACTCACTTGCGAGGATATGCAGATTTTGATCGCCTCCCCGAAGGAGCTCACGGTAGGATCGGTATTGTCGGCGATGTGGCCTGGCTCAAATGGAGCTGCGACTCCGGGGCAAAATACTCTGACGAGATTGGCTTGGGGGAGCAGTTCATGAAGCTGCTGGCAGATCGAGTCGGCGCGCTCTCGTTCCCGGCTGGGCAAAGCGCTCACCAGAAAAACGATGGCAACGCCGTCGGGGTCCGCGCCAGGCGGAAGTCCGGCATCTATGTCTGCGGGCGAGAAATGCCGGGCATCTATTTTCTCGCTGCGCAACAACCTCGCCAGCAGCTCGGTCGCAAGATCATCGGGTGATGAGCCCAAGCCCACGCAGATTACGAGGGACCCACGGGGCACGCCGAGCGGACCCTGCCATTTGCCGCTAAGTTGCTCGCGCTGTTGACGCAGCAAGCGTCCGGCATTCACCTCCTCTAGCACCGCGCCTCGATGACGGGGTCGCAGGAACTTTAGGCGCTTGCCACTGAGCGCAGCAGCGACATCGACGATGACGCGGCCAATCTTCAGGTGCTGGTCCTGAGTCGTCGCGCCCGCCTCCGCATCGAGCCGTGCCAAGTCCAGCGCCGGAATCATCACGCGATCGCAGTACGCCGCGAGCGTATCGGTTTTGAGAAATGCTCGCGCATTGTCAATGATCTCGTGGGGATCTCCGGACAGTGCCCGTTGGTAAAATCTCTGTGGCAATGTGAGTGGGTGCGCATTGCCCAATAGCAGTTCGAGGACACCGAGCCCCTTCGTGTGCCGCCCCGCGATCAGCAGACACAAGGTGAGAGGGGTGGACAGGATCAGCCCGGCTGGACCCCAGAGCCAGCTCCAGAATATGGCTCCCACGACTACCGAGAGCGGCGACAGCCCCGTGGCGTGACCATAAAGGTGTGGTTCCAGCAATTGTCCCACGATGATATCGAGCAGGATGAACACACCCAAGGTGCTCACCGCCAAAGACCATTCTGGATCGACGGCCAGGGCAACGACGGCAGCAAAAATCGCCGCGATTCCCACACCCACGTACGGTATGAAGCGCATCACACCTGCCAGAATTCCGCAGAGCAGGGCCTGCGGGAAGTGCAGCAGACCTAAGCTCATCCAGATGGCCAGTCCGAAACCGAGGTTGACCACGAACTGCGACACAAAATATCTGGAGAGTCGCTCCCCGGCATCGTTGAGTGCGACGGTTGCCGACCGTATGTCGGTCGCGCCAGCGATACGGATGAAGCGGTCGCGCAGTGATTCATGCTCGAGTAGCACGAAGATGAGCACCAGAAGCACGATTCCCGTGAATTGGACCGGACCCCAAACCGTTGTCAGAAGTCTCCTGAGATCCGGCGGATGGGACCCGGCTGCGGATGGCTCCAGCACTGACACACCCAGCACCGCAGCCGGAGGGGAGCGCTCGATTTCACCGACGCGGACGGGAAGTGCATTCGCGGATACGCGGGACCTTGTTAGTCGACTTGCCTCGTCAGTGAGCCGCTGTAGCGGGCCGATGGTCAGTTCCTCGAGTGTGTTGAGCTTGCGTTGTACATTCGATTCGTATTGAGGAAGACTTTCAGCGATGCGTAGGACCTGCGTGCCAAGCGCCGTCGCAACACCCAGGCACGATACCGCCAGTGCCACAACCGCAATGAGCACTGACGAGGTTCTGCCGACTCGGAGTCGCCTCAGCGCCAAAACAAAGGGCGCCACCAGCAAGCTCAGCATGATGGCGAGCGCGAGCGGTATCAGCACGGACCGCCCGAGATACAGAAGCGCCAGGATGATTCCCGCGGTCATGATGCGGCTGCTGTGATCGCGCAGCCATCCGGGCGCTTTCTTGTGTGCCGACACGGCGCGACCCTTCAATGCCCGACCGAGGCCGGATCGACCGTGCGAGCAGCCTTGGGCGCAAGCACGATGGCTATCGATGCGGCGACGAAGACAACCGCGATCACCATCATCAGTCCGTTGGTCGCGAGCATCAGGCTCTGGCTCGTTACGAGATTGTTGAACATCTCACGGACCATCTGGCCGGTCGTGCCAGGGGGGAGCGAGCCGGCTAATTGGCCTGTGGGATCGACGACGTTCGCGAGCTTGGCGTGCGCAATGATTGTGCGGTTCTGCCACGACGTCGTCACCAGCGAGGTGGCGATGGCACCGGAGATCGTGCGTACGAAGTTCATGAGCCCTGCCGCCGAGGCGGTCTCTTCCTCCTTGACCGAGCCCATGGCGAGTCCGGTTAAGGGCACGTAGTACATCGGCATGCCGACCCCCATGAAGAAGAGCGGAATGACGATCACCCAGTAGCTCATGTCGGAAGTGGCGTAGGCCCGCCAGAACGTGTCGAGGCCGAGCCAGGCGCAGCCAATGAAGATGAGGATGCGCGGATCGATCCGATTCGCGAGCTTGGCGGCTACGGGTGAGAAAACGACCGAGAGCACACCGCCCCACGCCACCACGAGTCCGGCCCAGGTAGTGGTGTAACCCATGTTGTATTGCAGCCATTGCGGCGTCAGTACATTGATGCCGAAGAAGGCGCCGAAGGCGAGGCCGAGCACCAACATGCAAGAGGAGAAGCCGCGATGCCGGAAGACGCGTAGGTCGACGATCGGGTATTCCTCGGTCAACTCCCATATCAGGAAGGAGAAGAATCCGATCACGGCAACGACGGCGAGCACGCGGATCTCGGTCGATGAGAACCAATCAAGATCCTTGCCCTCATCGAGCATGATCTGTAATGCGGCCACCCAGACGATTAAGAGCAGCATGCCGACCTTGTCGACAGGTTTGATGACCGCCGGCTCGCGATAGCGCTTGAGCATGAACCAGGCGAGGACGCCGAAGAGCAGCGCCATGGGTACGTTGATCAAGAACACCCAGGGCCACGAGTACTGATCGCACAGCCAGCCGCCGAGTACCGGGCCGACCACGGGCGCAAGCAGCGTCGTCATGGCCCACAAGCCCATCGCCTGCATCGATTGGCGCTTGGGAAAGATCTTCAGCAGCAGAGTTTGCGACAGCGCCATGAGGGGACCGCCCGCCATTCCCTGCAGCACCCGCATGCCGAGCAGCATGGGGAGCGATGTCGATAAGCCGCAGAGCAGCGAGCAGAGCCCGAACAGCACGACGGCGATACAGAAGAGCCGCACTGCGCCGAAGCGGCCGGACAGCCACCCCGTGAGCGGCACCGTGATCGCCTCGGCAACGGCATAGGAGGTGATGACCCACGTGCCCTGGCTGGAGCCCGCGCCAAGGGCGCCGGCAATGTTTGGCACGGTGACGTTCGCGATCGTCATGTTGAGCACCGCGACGAAGTTCGACAGCGCGAGTACGATGCCGGCCGTCCAAAGCATCCCGCCCTCAAGAGGGGGTGGGTCCTTGGACTCGATGGCAGGGTGTGTCATGGCGAGGTTCCTCGTTGGTTGCTGGGTGGGATCAGGTATTGCTGTTCAGGTCAACCTTGGCATCCATCGACAGCCCGACGCGCAGCGGATGGGCGGCGAGCTCTTCGGGGTTTAAGCGGATGCGCACCGGTAGGCGCTGCACAACCTTGATCCAGTTGCCGGTCGCGTTCTGCGCTGGGATCAGGGCAAAAGCCGCACCGGTACCGCCATCGAACCCTTCGATGACGCCGTGATACACCACCTTGCCGTGATACAGGTCGGACTTGAGCTCGACGCTCTGCCCCGCGTGCACCTTGGTAAGCTGCACTTCCTTGAAGTTGGCGTTGACATACAGCTTATCGACCGGCACCACCGACAGGAGCGGCATGGAGGGCTGGACGCGTTGACCGAGCTGCACTTGCCGGCGCGCGATGACGCCATCGATGGGCGCGCGGATAACCGTGCGACCGAGATCGACGTCTGACTTGTCGAGGCGAGCACGGGCGAGAGCGACTTGCGCCCGAGCGGCATCGAGTGCCGCCCGCGCGCCGCCTGCACGGTTCCTGGCGTTGGTCAACTCGTCACCCGACACCGAGCCCGAGGTCACGAGCGCTTCACGCCGTTGCAGGTCGATGCCGGTGCGCTCGACGTCAGAGATAGCTGCGATCACTTGTGCTTGGGCGCGGGCAAGATCCGCTTGAGCCTGGCGTAGCGCCAGTTTTGCGTCGGTGTCGTCGATCATGACGAGAATGTCGCCGCGCCTAACATTCTGGCTGTCGACGACGTTCACCTGCATCACCGATCCTTCCGTTTCGGAGGCGACTTGCGCCACCTCGGCAGCGGTGTACGCATTGTCGGTGCTCACGTAGCGGGAACCGATGAGCTTCCAGTACTCGACGGCGCCACCGCCGGCAGCTGCCACGGCGAGGCCGAGAACTGAGAACAGCACGGCGCGCTGTTTATTGCGGGGTTTGACGATCGGAATGTCGGCCGTCGACTCGGGGGTGATTGAAGCTTGCATATCCATGAGAGTTCTCCTTAATTAGATCTTTACGATTGGGGGTTACGGGGCGCGGTGCTCGAGCGGTCCGGTGCGAAGCCGCCGCCCAGCGCGCGCACCAGCGATACGTCAAGAATCAGCGCCCGCGTCTCGAGCTCGGCCTCGGAGCGGCGCGCTGATATCAGCGAGTCTTCCGCCGACAGAACGTCGAGATACGTGGCGAGCGCTCCCTCATATCGAGAGCTAACGATTTGATGCGCTTCCGCCGCCGCGGCTACGGCGGCCCGGGCGGCGGCGAGTTCCTCATCGAGCGACTTGCGACTCGTGGTTGCATCTGCCACTTCGCGCAGCGCCGTCGAGAGCGTCCCGTTATACGTGGCGACGGCGGCGTCATACTCCGCGCGTGCGCCCTTAAACTGACCCTGCAGGCGAGCCGTGTTGAAGATCGGCAGTGAGATCGCTGGACCTGCGGCACCGGACTGCGAGGCCGACTTGAAGAGGTTGTCGATGCCAACCGACTGAAAGCCCGCGAACGCGAGCAGGTTGACGCTCGGGTAGAACCCGGCCTTGCGCTGATCGATGCGATGCGCGGCAGCTTCAGTGCGCAGGCGCGCGGCAACGATGTCGGGACGACGCCCGAGAAGCTCGAGCGACAGGTTCGTAGGCAACCCTTGAGAACCCGCCCAGGCGACTTTCGGACGAGTAATTTGCACGCCCCGATCAGGGCCTGCGCCGAGGAGCGCCGCGATGGCGTTGGTCTGCAGACCGATGCGCTCCTCGATCGCAAGGAGATCGCCCTTGGCGGCCGCCTGCCGCGCCTCGACCTGTCGCACGCTGGCAAGCGTCTCAAGGCCGAACTGATGGCGTTGGCGAAACAGCGCGACCGTCTGCGTACGCAGCGCAAGCGTCTCGGCCGCGTTGTCATGCAGCGTATAGAGATGCAGGAGACCGGCGTAGGCAGAGGCGACCGAGGTCGAGAGGACTAGGCGCGTCTGCGCGATTTCGACCTCGGCGGCGTGCTGCTCCGAGACGGCCGCCGCCAGTGCGGCGCGGTTCTTGCCCCAGAAGTCGAGCTCATAGGACATGTTGAGGGTGGCGGCGCCGTAGCCGTTCCAGCCGTTTGGCAGGGCTTGCCGCGGAACCAGGAAGTCGTAGCTCTGCTTAGCCTCGGCGATCTCGGCAGACGCCGTGACCTCGGGCAGGCGCGTGGCACCGGCACCCTGAACCTGTGCCGCGGCGGCCTCGAGGCGTGCCCGAGCAAGGTCGAGGTCGGGCGCATTGTTGAGCGCCTGCTCGATGAGCGCATCGAGCTGCGGATCGCCATAGGCGCGCCACCACTGATCGCCCGGCCAGGCCCCGACCGGAGCGACGAACGAGTTCGAACTGCCAAGCTCATCGACTTTCTTCATGGCAGGGGGCGG